>Ga0193743_1003222_pt1 | contig 11004 bp, 14 predicted proteins | sample L2c2metaG_FD_143038 | JGI IMG/M metagenome (GOLD analysis project Ga0193743, IMG submission 143038) | Soil microbial communities from a riparian zone of the East river system, Colorado, United States - L2c2 | ecosystem: Environmental > Terrestrial > Soil > Riparian zone | place: USA: East River...
CTCCATCTTTTTCATCATTTCATTATTTTTCATCATTTTATTATTTCGACTCCGATTTTTGGTATATAGACATGCATCCCACCTTAGCAGGGCTTTATCCTTTTCTTTTAGGATCCCCTGCTAGGTACGCTTTCCTGTCGTATTTTACGTTTATATATATGTTTAGGATCCCCTGCTAGATCTCGACTAAGTCGTCCGCAGTTGCCCTAACAGGCGGGTTTTGAGGGGTTTCATTCTATTTTAAACTGTTGACAGATTCCACATCCTTGAACGTAGTTTTTCACAAAAGTTCGAAGCCCTGGCCACCAGTAATGTTGTCGTACTGCATTATAAGTTTGTAGTTCTCCAGGTTGTCCAGCGGTTTCATGATCATGGAAAGTCTTCAGAATATTTTGTCATAACTCTTCTTTATCCAGAGGAATATAATTCCATCCTTGATAGAAAAGAATATTTCTGTCTTCAAAATTTTCCAATGTCCAGTCATCGGTATTATGGCCATTTAGCAGCAGCAAGAGAGCTGTCTCAGCATCTTTGTCCATAGAGGTTACTTTGGCAATTTGTTGTTGAAGATCGACGTCAATAAGATTGATGAAGAGATTCTCAGGTAAAAGAATCATGTCTTCGTTATCATTGTCTTCTTCTGGGCAATGATCTGGTCGTCGAGACAAAGCATCTGATTGAATCATCTTCTTTCCTGGAGTATGGACTAGTTTGATGTCATATTCAGATAAGAATAAGAACCAGCGGGCTTGTCGTCTGTTCAACTTTTTGGCCTCTTTGTGAGAGGTCAAATTCTGATGATCCAAAAGTATGATTGTTGTATGCCCAGATCCTTGAATATAGTGTCTCCAGGCTTCCAAAGCTCGGATAATTGCCAGCAGTTCTCTGTCATGAATGTCATAATTCCGTTCTGCAGGCGAGAACATTTTAGAATAGAATGCCACCAGATGTCTGTCACTGTTTGAGTCCAGTTGTGAGAGGACCACTCCTGTTGCATATTTTGATGCATCACTTTCTATTTGAAAGGGTTTCGAGTGATCTGGAATAGCCAAGACTGGTTCTTCAGTGAATCATTTCTTCATAGTTTCAAATGCATCCTGGCATTCTTCGGTCCAGTCAAATCTTTTGTCCTTTCTCAAAAGGTCATTCAGCAGGTGCGCAATGTCAGAGAAATTTTTAATGAATTGGCGATAGAAATTTCCAAAACCGAGGAATCCTCTAACTTGTTTGACAGTAGAGGGGATTGGCCAATCTTGAATTCCTTTCAGTTTTGAGACGTCCATGGAAACTTTTCCTTCTTCCATAACCATTCCTAGATATTCGATCTTTGTCTTGTGAAATTCGCATTTCGAAGGTTTCAAATAAAGGTCATTGTCTCTTAGTCGTTTTAGAGCAATCTTCGTGTTTTCTTTGAGAATCTTCAGATCTTTATGGAAGATAAACATGTCATCCATATAGACAATAATCAAAGTGCCGGTGATCATGTCGTCAAAGATAGAATCCATCATTCCTTGGAAGGTTGCAGGAGAATTTCACATTCCAAAGAACATGACTGTTGGTTCGAATAGTCCTTGATTTGTCTTGAAGGCAGCTTTTCATTCATCTCCTTCTTTGATTCGGATATTGTTGTAACCCCATCGGACGTCAAGTTTAGTAAAATATTTGGCTCCTTTAAGTTTATCAATGATTTTGGAGATGAGCAGCAGTGGGTAGGCATTCTTGATTGTCCAATTGTTTAGATAACGATAATCTTGGCATGGTCGTAATTTTCCTGCTTCTTTTTTGTTGACAAAGAAGAAAGGTGATGCCATAGGAGATTGTGATGGTCGGATATAGCCCTTTTCCAAGCTTTCTTTAAGGAATTTGTCCAGTTCAATTTGTTCTATCGGTGTAAGATTGTAGTTTTTGAAGGATTTGGGAACAAATCCATCTTTTAACTCGATTTTGTGGTCCCAAACTCGTTCTTCAGGGAAACGGTCTGCTTTCTTTTTGTCAAAAACATCCAAGAATCGTGATATTCTTCCGGTATTTGTTCTTTCAAAGGAACGACTTTCTTCTTCTCATCATGTGTTTGATGGAGAAGTTGAGAAGTTGTCATTTTCGCATTTATCCAGATGTTCGGTTCGTCTTGTTCCGTGTTTCCTATCATTTGGATGACAAGATTTTCTTCTTCTGATAAAGGATTTATTGGTCTGTTTAAGAGTTCTTCTTCATCATTTTCTCATTGATGAAGGCCTGTAGGTCATGGTTGGTGTACGTGGGAGAAACCTTAAAGTTCCCATCAATGTTTTTAGACATTGGGGTCGAGTTGTCCGTAGTTTCTTCTTTCTTTTGTAAAGAAAGTCAAGTCGAGTTGTCCGTTGGTTTTCTATTGATTTTCATCAATCGAGGTTTTTCGTTTTCGGAGTTTCTCCAAGAGAATTCTCCGGTTTTCCAGTTTATTTTGGGATTGTGTTCGTTTAGCCATGTGAATCCAAGGATGATCTTTTGTTTTCCAAGTCCGGTAACAAATAGTCGGGTGTTTCTTCTTTTTCCAAAGATAGTAAGGTCAAGATCCACAAAACTTTTGATGGTTCCACGTTTGTTTTCCATTCCATCAACGTTAAAGGCTTTTAATGGTTGTTCCAGCTGTTGGATTTTAAAACCAGATTTTCTTGCGTAATTCTGGTCTATGAATTTTCCTCCAGCTCCGCTGTCTAGAAGTACGGGTGTGTCGACATTTTCTTTCTCAGTTTTCCCACTAATTTTGATCGGAATAGTCATAGAATTGGAGACTATTTTAGCAGTATATACAGAGGATATATCGAGACTTGGAGAGACCGACATCGAGGCGGCTCTCCTCATTAAAAACCCTCTTCTTCTGCTGCCTTGAACAAGGCTTCTTTCTTGTCTTCATCCATTAAAGCCACTAGGGCTTTGATATGAGTATGGGCGTCCTTGCCCTTTATTTTTCTCGGTGAAAAGGAGGCAACTGGTGCCTTCTTCTTGTCTTCTTCAGGCGGACAATCTCTTCCGAGATGTCCCTTCTTCTTGCATTTAAAACATAGTCCGTTTTTCATGCATCTTTCTCGTTTCTCGACCGTCATAACGTCCACGTCCATGGCGTTTGGGTCTTTCTTGGAGAAATTCCATTTTCTCCTTTCTGTCTTCTTTTCATCTTTCGTTCCGGATTTCCCGGCGTTTGTTCATCCAAGGATGTGTTGCATCCTTTTGTAATTGTTGTCGAGCCTGGAGGCCCATTCGTACCAATCTTTCAATGTCTTTGGTGGTTTTTCCAAAGTCAGAAGTCGTCTTTGTAGAGACAATGATAGAGTCTCTCGGAATAAATTGATGACTACTGGGTTTTCTTCTTTGAGCTTTGCCTTTGTAACGAGCATCTTGTATTTGGCGATATGCTCATCAATTGGTACGTCCCCAATTCTTAGTGCTTTCATTTCTTCAAGCGCATCGCCTTCTGAATCATAGGGTTCAAAGGCATCTTTTAAAGCACCGATGAAGTTTCCGATGGTGCCAAAGTTGGGATCGGTCCCTGCAAGAATAGCTTGGTCAAATGTTTCTTCGATGAGCTGTTGTTTCCAGGAGGCAGCGTCTCCTTCTTCCATTAAAGATAGCATGAAGGCTATTTTCTTCAGGTCTGTTTCGTACGTTTCTGCATTGATCAGAAGGTACATCTGAGAGTCTTGCAAGAATGTCTTTAATTTCTCGTGTTTTCCATTGAAAGGTTTCAGAAGGTTAAGTTTAACCTTCTTCCCTTTTGATTTGGTTTCCGTTCCAAGATTCATGGTTTCTTCAAGGTCAAGAGGTGAAATAGGAGGGGAATGGACAGGAGTGGAGAAAGGGATGATCGCTTCAAGATCGAGTGGTGGGGGAAAGAAACTGTTAAATGGATTGAATCCTGGTGAGAAGATAGCGCTTCAAGCTAAGTCCTCTTGTTCTTGTATCGATGGCGAGCTTGTTCTAATAGAACCTGCTCAGCTATTTCATTCGGAATTCGTCTTGACTGTTCAAGAGGGTGTCACCGGGTCGAGGACCTTCTAATGATGTTCGTTTCGTTCGGTTGTTTCGGGTTTTCTTCCCTTGTATAGAAACAAAGCAAATATCGATCAGCTAGTCTTTTGTTACGACTTCGATTGGTTCAGACTTTACAGTCGTGACCAAAGACAGTCGATTGCTAAAGACGTTTGGTTTCAGAGACTCAAAAGAATGCCTTGGGTTTTATTCCAAGGTATTGTCTTAGGGTCGAGCTAAGTTCAAGCAGAAAGATCGTCTAATAAAGACTAGCTAGAGTTTACAAAGTATCTAGCTACGTTTTATATAAGTGAAAACATGCATCTAGCGCATGGTTGAAACATGTTCTACATGTGTTCAGCAAAGAGGAAAAGGCATGTATGAAAATCATGCGTCGCTAGCATGTAAGATGCGCGTTATGCATGAGGAATAGTAAAAATAGAAGAACATGCTTTCATAGCATGTTGTTCTGAGAGTAAATGTAAAGAAAAAGAACGTAAATCGTACGTGTGTAGATGCAATCGTAACACTCTCCGAACCCATTCCGGTTTTCAATGTCGACGGAACTCCGAACGAGGCTGGTTCCATCACTGAAGTGGTGGATCTCATCTTGAGATATCAGAATCATTCAGAATGGACACTATTCGCTGTCACTGGCTTAGGCAAGCAGAAGCTCATCCTTGGACACTCTTGGCTACGAAAGCACAATCCGGAAATTGATTGGGTGACTGGAGAAGTCAAAATGTCCAGATGTCCACCCCGATGCTGTTCTGGATGTAGAGACGAAGCTCAAGTGGAGAGAATTGCTCGGAAAGCTGAAATCCAACAGACGGAAGCTGTCTCCGATGGGCCTGTACCGGAACTCCACACAGACTCTGAAGAGGAAGAGCCCGAGGAAGCTGAAGAACCGATTGAACCAGGAGATCGTATCTTTGCAATTGGCCTTGTTCCAGCACCAGCAGAGATCTGAGCCACTTCCAGTGTTTCTCAGCGCTTAGCTGAAGCTTTCAAATGTAACTCCAAAGCTTCAAGTTCCGCCCCTTCCGGACGGCCTGTTCCGGAGTACCTGAAGGAGTTTGACAGTGTCTTTTCCAAGGAGTCTTTCGATGCCCTACCAGAGTCCAAAAAATGGGATCATGCAGTCGAGCTGATCCCTGGAGAGAAGGCCTCTAATTGCAAGGTTTATCTGTTGGCTCCGACGGAACAAAAGGAACTCAATCAATTCCTCAAGGAAAACTTGGATACAGGTCGGATCCATCTGTATAAATCTCCGATGGCATCTCTGGTCTTTTTCATTAAGAAGAAGGATGGTACTCTATGGCTTGTTCAGGATTATCGGGCCCTAAACGCGATGACAGTCAAGAACAAATACCCACTCCCTCTCATCTCTGAACTCATCAATAAACTAAGAGGAGCCAAGTACTTCACCAAACTTGATGTTCGATGGGGGTTCAACAATGTCTGGATGAAAGAAGGAGATGAGTGGAAGGCTGCATTCCAAACAAACCGAGGACTTTTTGAACCGCTGGTTATGTTTTTTGGACTGTGCAACAGTCCGGCGACATTCCAGACCATGATGGACAACATCTTCGATGGCTTGATAACAGAAGGAGTTGTGCTGGTGTACCTGGACAACAGCCTAATATTCACGGAAACTCTAGAGGAGCTGTTAGGGCAACTGCAGAATGACTTAGTCGAGATCTAGCAGGGGATCCTAAACATATATATAAACACAAATACGACAGGAAAGCGCACCTAGCAGGGGATCCTAAAAGAAAAGGATAAAACCCTGCTAAGGTGGGATGCATGCCTATATACCAAGAAATTGGAATTGAAATAATAAAATGATGAAAGATAATAAAATGATGGAAAAAGATGGAGAATGGTGAAACAGTGATAGGAATGCTACATCACATGATCATCGGACTCTGATATCAGAGCCGCAGTGCACTCCGTCTTGGACTAGCGACAATGAGGAGGAATATACAGAGGTGACAGAGAAATATTGGAGGAAACGTCGGACGAAGTGGAGTGTCCCCTAACAGGAGCACCGGAAGGTCACTCGGAGAGTTATGGAGTTGCTTCAGAAAAACAACCTCTTCCTTAAACCCGAGAAGTGCGAGTTCAAGAAGACAGAAGTGGAATACCTCGGAGTGATTATTTCCCAGAATTCCGTTAAGATGGACCCAGTCAAGGTAGCTGGAGTAATGGAATGGCCTATTCCATCTAACAGGAAGGAAGTGCAGTCTTTCCTGGGCTTTACCAACTTCGATTGCAGGTTCATCCAAGGGTTCTCTCACTTAGCCCGTCCCCTGTTCGATCTCACATGGAAGGACATGGAGTGGAGATGGGGAGCAGAGGAGCAGTCAGCATTCGATTCACTCAAGGAAAAGATTACAACAGCTCCAATTCTTGCCCTGCCAGGCAACTCGCAACCTTTTTGGATTGAAGCGGGCAGCTCGGATTTCGCAAACGGTGCCGTATTGTCTCAACAATCGCCAGAAGACAACAAATGGCATCCCATAGCATTCCTTTCCAAATCCCTTTCTCCGGTGGAGCGGAATTATGAAATCCATGACAAAGAGATGTTGGAAATTGCGAGAGCGTTGGAGGAGTGGAGGCATTTTGTGGAAGGTATAGAGCATCACCGTGAGATCTGGACAGACCACAAGAACCTTCAGTATTTTATGACGGCCAAGAAGCTTAACCGGAGGCAAGCCAGGTGGTCCCTACTCTTGGCCCGATTCGACTTCATCATGCATCACCATCCCAGTAAGAGCATGGGGAAGACGGACACTCTGTCCTGTCAGTCCGATCACGGAACAGGTTGGAAGACAACAACAACATGGTCCTCCTTACTCTGAATTTCTTTGTGGTCCAAGCATTGGAAGGTTTAGAGGCAGCAGGAGAGGAACAAGGAATCCTGAAGGACATCCGGAAGGGGATGCGAGATGGAGAGAAAGAGGAGCCAGTGGCGAGAGCAGCGAAGGAGTTACAAGGTTCATCAGCTCACTTTGTGAAATCAGCAGAGTGGTCCCTATCTGATGGACTTCTGTATTTCTGAGGCAAGATCTATGTTCCAGACACCTCTGATCTCCGTTGTCGTATTGTTGCGCTTTCTCATGACTCTAGGTTGGCTGGTCACAGCGGAAGATGGAAGACGTTGGAACTGGTGTCTCGGAACTACTGGTGGCCACGGATGTCAAGGTATGTTGGCAGGTACGTCTCCACCTGTGACATGTGCCTTCGGACCAAATCATTCCGATGCCCTCCGACCAGAGAACTCCACCCTCTTCCTATTCCATCTGCTCTGTTGGACACCATCAGTGTAGACTTCATTGTCAAGCTGCCACAATCTGCAGGACATGATTCCATCATGGTTGTCGTCGATTCTGTCACAAAGCATGCACATTTTGTTTCCACTGTCACTACAATCTCTGCCACCAGAGCCGCACACCTTTTCCTCAACCATGTGTGGAAACATCATGGTCTCCCTCAGAAAGTCGTCTCCGATAGAGGTCCCCAATTTGTAGCAGAATTCACCCAGGAACTCTACCAGTTACTTGGAATTAAGTTGGCAGCCACCACTGCCTACCACCCACAGAGAGATGGACAGACGGAATGGGTCAACCAGGAACTGGAACAGTATCTCCAACTCTTCACCAACCAAAGACAAGATGATTGGGTGGGGCTCCTGCCATTTGCAGAGTTCCAGTATAACAACCAGGTTTATTCTTTCACTCAGCACCCTCCTTTCCTTCTCGACACTGGACGCGTTCCCCAAATGGGCTTTGAATCAGACCAGCCTCAATCCTGCATGGAATCCGTCAATGAGTTCAAAGATCAGATAACAGACACCTTGGAGGAAGCAAAGGCGGCTCTGGCCAAGTCAAAGGATGACATGGTGCTCTACTACAATCAGAAACGCACCCCAGCTCCAGAGTTCAAAGCAGGTGATATGGTCTTCCTTGATGCTAGCAACATTCAGACCACTCGACCTTCACTTAAACTTTCTCACCGGAGATTGGGGCCATTCCCGATCGACAGTCAGGTTGGTAACAGTGCATACCGGCTCTGCCTTCCTCCGTCACTGGGTAGACTTCATCCCGTCTTCAATGTGGTCAAATTATCTTTGGCTCCTCCAGATTCCATTCCAGGCCGTCAGACATCTCCGCCTCCCTTACCGGAAATTGTGGATGGCCAAGAAGAGTGGGTGGTGGAGGAAATCTTGGACAGTCGAATGGTCAACTGGAAGCTTTGTTACTTGGTCAAGTGGGAGGGTTTCGGTGTTGAACACAACTCCTGGGAACCTTGGGATAACGTTCATGCGCCTGAACTAGTGGCGGATTTTTACCGGAGGCACCCTGGTGCTGCTCGTCACATCTGTATGGTCGACTTCTGCTCCATTCCTTTCCGTTCAGTGTTGGGACATCACTGCCTTGAAGGGGGGGTGGATGTTAGGGGACGCTCCGCATCGTCCGATGTCTCCTCCAATATTTCTCCGTTACCTCTTTATGTTCCTCCTCATCATCGCTAGTCCAAGACGGAGTGCACTCGTGGCTCCGATACTGGAGTCCGATGATCACGTGACATAGCATTCCTATCACTGTTTCACCATTCTCCATCTTTTTTCATTATTTTATTATCTTTCATCATTTTATGATTTCAACTCCAATTTCTTGGTATATAGGCATGCATCCCACCTTAGCAGGGTTTTATCCTTTTCTTTTAGGATCCCCTGCTAGGTGCGCTTTCCAGTCATATTTATGTTTATATATATGTTTAGGATCCCCTGCTAGATCTCGACTAAGTCGTTCCGCAGTTGCCCTAACACTGATGGTGGTAAGTTGTTTAATATTTTATATAAAAATTTGAAATTAAATTCAAGTCTTTTAAAGATGTTGAAATGGATACCCTCCTCATCCTGAAGGCTCCTCTTGTGCTACTGGAGGGATTTTACGAGGCAATGCAGTTGGCAATACTTTTGCCTTTGCTGACCATGATCCTACCAGTCATAACGACATTGTTGGCCACAAAAAAGCTGTCATCAGGCTTTATTCATCTTTGCTTGATCCAACTGTTGCTCATGTCAATGGTGTTGAGGGTATGGGTTATACAAAGGTGGTTGTCAACTACAACTACTTCCTTGTGCCTGTCCTCAAAGATGTAGCTAAGAAGCATCCAGCAATTGCCTGTAAGTTTATTTACTTGGAATGACTTTATTTAACTCTCATCTTATATTTAGATGATAAAATCTTTGTTCTCGATCTTGATGGTATTTGGGAGATGAAGGGTGCTTTTAGTGATGCATGTGCTGTTGCTGATGATGTAGCTGAGTACACTGTCATCAATGACAAGCCCACCCTTCATATCTTGAAGGTATGATCATATTAATGTTTTAATCATATTAACTAATATTTACCATCAATAGAGCACTTTTGAGGTTACACCATTCTCTGCTATTCTGCCTTCTCATGCGATTTCTATTTATTCTGTGTCTCTTCCATCTACCTCTTCTCATGCTGGATCTGCTGCACCCTCTACTTTTTCATCTGCATCCTCTGGTCCTGAATCATCCAACCCCAAGCAGAATCTCACTCCAAAAGAGGTGATGATTGTAGATGTGCTTGGCATTGATCGGGACTTAACTTGTGAAAAACCACCAGTCACACTCCAGGACTATTTCAAGAGATATACGACCTGTTGCGATGCTTGCTCTAAAATCAAAGAGACGACTGGCTGGGACACCAGCCTTTTCGACAGTGGCCGGGTTGCTCCTACTGAGCGTGATGTTATTGAGCTCTTTATTGGAAAGTCAGCCTGGCATAATTCGTGGACCCCGAAATTCAAAGCTATTATCACCAAATATCCACAAATGCAGCAATGGCTTGAAGGTGATGTGTCAGGTCCAACAACAAAGGAGGTTTGGGGTGTAGCTGATGATGGGTCGTCTTTGAAGTTGAAGGATTTGGAGACTTGGATCAGGAATGGTGGTATTCTCATCCCTCAGTCTTCTAATTTGAAAGGGAAGGCCAAGGCAAGTAGTTCATCTCCAACCAAGCCAGAAGATGGTGGAGGTAGTGATGTAGCAAAGAAGTCAAAGAAGAAGAAGAAGTTAGATTCAGTGGCTAGGTGAGGTCTCTCTGACTTCAATAAATTTGTGTTTTGTATTCTAGTTTGGTTATAACAAATTGGAATTCTCTTTATTTGTCTGATAACTGCTTAAAAACAAAAACTAAAGAATTGAATATCTTATTTTATAGATATCTAGCCTATCTTGCCTCATTTATGTGGATATTCTGGCTTATCCTTGGGCTTGCACTTTTACCAACCACAGTGGCTACTCAGAACCAGACCCCATTTCCTAACATTCCTTTTCACTTGTTCAGTCAGTTTGTCAAAACAAACTTTGACAACAATGTTTCTCTGAGTACAGTACTAATGGTGCTGTTCTCATTGACTGATAATCCTGAACTTCTAAACCTGCATTTTTGACAAACTCATCCAGTTTTTCAAGGTGAAAACAAAGTAACTGTCTCATCTTGGCTAAAGGCTCTTGCTCGTGGCATCCAAGACAGACTAGGTGACAATGTCCAACAGCTCTTCCGAGCTCAATCTTATTATGCTCATTCTGTCAATCGTGACCTTGCTGTAACCCTTAATAACTTCTCTGAGTGCCTTGGTCTGACTCCTTATGATGCATCTGGAAAATTTCAAAAGAAATTACATCCAGTTGCACATGGTGCTATTGAGCCAGTTCAGATGCTTTGTCCAATTAGTATGTCTTGCACTACATCATCCTGCTATCCTCGTCACCTGGAGCAAATTACCAAGTCTCATAATATTCCAGAGGTTACTCTTATTCAAGGAACCTCTGTCTCTAAGGGTGCTTATGTTCTCACTGGAGAATGTTGCAGTTGCAAAACCCAGTATATGGCAGACCATGAAAGCTTTGTTGTTGAAACTGATAATGCTGGCAATGTGATCATTCCAAAG
>Ga0193743_1003223_pt1 | contig 11003 bp, 11 predicted proteins | sample L2c2metaG_FD_143038 | JGI IMG/M metagenome (GOLD analysis project Ga0193743, IMG submission 143038) | Soil microbial communities from a riparian zone of the East river system, Colorado, United States - L2c2 | ecosystem: Environmental > Terrestrial > Soil > Riparian zone | place: USA: East River...
GGGCTCACCTGAAACAACATGAACTCCCCAATGTTTGCGCCAAAGACATCTGGCATCTCGGTGATCGAGCCCGCCATCATCTCAAGCGTATGCGCCGCCGCCCCAAACTGATTCGCGCTTTCTGGAAGCAATCCTCCCTTGCTTTCTGATCCGCTATATTACGCGAGACTCAATAATTGGTAATGCCACAGAATCAACTGGTTCTTGGTTCGTGGTGAATGTTGGAACTCAAATCTGATTGGCTCGGGATCTTTATACTCGCTCACAGCGGCTCCTGGTCTGTCACTTTAGAGATCCTGGCTGTGGTTTGATCAAGGCCAGGAACACGGAAGAACCGGTGCCGCAGCGTTGGCGGCCACAACGAAATGGATGAAGACGGGTAATGAATCACCTCGGGTTTCTAGCCCCTCATGAGCGACGTGTGAAGCAGGAGAGCCAGGTCTAAACAATCTCATCTGAAATCAAACAGGTTACTTAACTGAAACACCTCGCGTACTCTAAGCGAAAACGGACTCGTGCTCCAAGCAGTCCTCCAAGTGCAGGGTTAGGGGAGTCTACAGGCATTGGATGGTGCGCCAGGCCCGCGGATTTGGCTGGCGGCGGAGGCGACCGATATGCGGTGCGGCTTCGATCGGTTGGCGGAGCGGGTACAGGCTGTGATTGGTGAGAGCCCGCTCAGTGGGCATTTGTTCGTGTTCCGCTCGCGAGGCGGCAGCCGATTAAAGATACTAGTGTGGGACCGGGACGGTTACGTATTGTGGTACAAGCGTCTGGAAGCTGGCGCATTCAAGCTTCCGCGCATTGCCCCTGGCGCCCACTCGGTCGAACTGCGGGCGAGCGAATTAGCAATGCTGCTGGACGGAATCGATCTGTCGAAGCTGAAGCGCACACTGCGCTATGAACGCCACCACGGAACTGCTTGAAAGATCGAGGAAGAGTCGCTTCTTGAAGTAACTCTTCCATCTTAGCTTACGCCTACTTACTAAGTGGCGGAGATCGAAATCACAGCTGCCCCAGCTGCCTGAGAACAACGAATCGTTGCGCGCGCTTGTGCGATTGCTGCTATTGGAGCGTGATCAGCAGAAGCAACAGAACGAAGAACAGCGGCGCCGGGCTGAAGAACAGGAACGGCTCGTTGGTGAGCAGAGCAGGCAAACGGCACATTTGCGGGCTGAACTCGTGCGCCTTCAACTGGAGTTGGAACGCTACAAAAAATGGTATTACGGGCCGCGAGCGGATCGCCTGCGCACCTCGAGCGAACTGGGGCAACTGCTGCTGAATTTCGCCGAAGAGCTGGACCGCAAGCCCATCGCGGCCGACGATCTTGCGGCGTCCGGGGAGCCGGAAGAAGAACAGCGACGCGTGAAGCGGCGCAAGGGCCGCCGGAATCTGGCGCGTTTCGAGAACCTTCCCGTAACCAGGCATGTTTATGAATTGAGTGAACCCGAACGTGCCTGTCCCGGCTGCGGTCTGGAGCGCAAAGAAATAGGCGCTGAGGAGAGCTGGCAGATAGAGTATCTTCCCGGCCGCTTCGAGCGTATCCAGCATGTACGCAAAAAGTACGGCTGCACAGGCTGCGAGAGCAATGGCGATTCTCCCTGTATCAGCGTGGCGGCCAAGCCGGAGACCGGGATTGACAAGGGGCTGGCCGGCCCTGGCTTGTTGGCCTATATCGTTACCAGCAAGTACACAGATTACTTGCCGTTGTATCGGCTGGAAGATGTCTTCGAGCGGCAGGGCTTCGAGATCTCGCGGGCCACGCAGTCGGTATGGTGCGGCGATGTGGCTGATCTGGTCGAGCCGTTGTATGAACTGATGGCGGAGCGCGTGCGCGCCTCCCCTGTTGTAGCCACCGACGACGCCATCTTTCCCATGCTGAGGAAGGGCAAGACAGCAAATGCCCGCATGTGGGTGTATGTGGGCGACTCTTGGCATCCCTATAACCTTTTTGACTTCACGCTGGATCGCGGTCGTAATGGGCCGATGAGTTTTCTGAAAGAGTACGATCAGGTGCTCGTGGCCGATGCTTACGGCGGCTACAACGGCGTGGTGGCCGGCAACCAGATCACGCGCGCCGGCTGTTGGGCTCATCTTAGACGAAAGTTCATCGATGCGGAGAAAGCCGCACCGGAGATCGCGCGTGAGGCTATCGAACGCATTCGCGCGCTCTATGCGATTGAGCGCCGTGCCCATCATGCGACCGCCGAGGAGCGTCGCCAAATACGCCAGGAGCAAACGGCGCCGCTGTTAACCCCACTCCACTTGCGAATGCTTGCCTGGAAGGAACAACTGCTGCCCAAGCATCCCATGGCTGAGGCGATCCAGTATGCACTCGGCCAATGGCACGAACTGAACGTCTTTTGCACGGATGGCGCCGTGCCCATCGATAACAACGTTTCCGAGCGGGAGATGAAGCGCGTCATTCTCAACCGTAAACATTCCCTCTTCGTCGGAAACCCACGCGGCGGAAGAACGGCCGCAATCCTTGCCAGCCTGACCAGCACCTGCCGGCGCCATGATATCGATCCCCAGCTCTATTTCACCCAACTGCTAATCAACTTGCCCTCTACTCCCATTAGCAAACTGCACGATTGGTTGCCCGATCACTGGAAATCACACCAGAACGCGCCCTTCACCAGCCTTTAGATCCTGTAGTTCACATACCGCTCACGAGATACCAGCACACGGAACTTGATTTATCACAAGCCGAAGCACGTGTTGATGCGGTACTCGCTAATAATCGATATGGAAGCTTTCTATAGCACAACACGATGACCTTGCGGTCGAAAACCTGTCCCTTAAATAGATCCAATTTCGGTTCCGCCGCGATCGTTCCGACGCAGCAGAACCGCTATTCGAGTTTTCGCTAATTCCAGCGTGCCAAAGGCTTTTTGAGCCAGACCTCCAGCGTCCCTAGATTTGCACCGGTGGGAATGGCGCTCGGCTGGGAGTTGATCATTTTCCGGTCGAGCCGGGGCCGATTAAAGTACTGCCGAATAAGGGAAGAGTCATTCTCTTATGGAGTTAAACCTATAAGCGGTGCAATCGACCGCATCGGCCATCGCCTTGGTGGTGGAAATTAACAGACATATATGAATCAACAGATCAACCCTACAACAGAGAAGGAGTCATTCATGACTGACGTTCAACCCCTCATTCACAAAGCCCCCGCAATCAAACTTAATCCGCAATCCAAACGTTGTTACTTTGACGTGGCCATTGGTTCCGTATGTCTATCTGGCGAAGACACCGGAGGAGCCTATTGCCTCCTGGAGCTGAGTATGGCGCCCGGGATAGGTGTGCCTCGTCATATACATACCCGTGAGGATGAATCATTTTATATCCTTTCTGGAGAGCTTCAGGTCATGATCCGAAACGAGGTCCTTCATCTTAAGCCAGGCGATAGTCTCATGGCTCCGCGCAACATTCCCCATCAACTACTTAACACTGGCAGCAGCGAGAATCATTATCAGATCCTGCTCTCACCGTCCAATTTCGAGAAATTTCTGATGGGGACGGCGGTTCCTGCCCCGGATAAGGCGACTCCTCCAACCGAACGGCAACTGCAGATGAGTCACCTTCAGTTGCCGTTAGGAATGTCCCTGAACTCGCAGCTGATTATGGAATTGTTTTCGGTTGAGCCGGGGCTAGATTAAATGACAGACGAAGCCAAAGTCTGCTCACCGATGTCCTGGAATTGGCGCCCGACATTACCTCGCGCACGCGGAGATCGAAGCCGGGTGCCGGATTCCGGCCGATTTGGTGGAAGCGCGCTGAAATCGATCTGCGTCTTTCACATGTTTATGCCTAAGAGCCATGGCGGGCTAGAACTCAATCTGCCGTCGGCGCTGGAAATCATCAGAACGCTCGGCAGAATCGACGGCTCGGTTGGGTGGACCGCCATGATCGGCAGCGGGAGCGATCTTTCGCGGCCCTTACTGCCGCGTGACACTTACGATGAGATCTACCTGATTGGCTCGGACGTCATTCTTGCGGGCTCGGCGCAGCCTACCTATGGGCACGGCCGAGGCAGCGGCTGCCACAGCATGCCGGCAGGATGGACTGCGGCCCATCCTGCCTCGCACAGCGCCCGGCGCAGCCATCGGTTAGCGGGCGGTGTGTTGCCACGCTTGCGCTGGATCTCGAAAACGGTTGAACGTGCAAGGGTTCCCTGAGTTCAAATCTCACCCTCACCGCCAGAAGCTAAAGATTTAGCTGTTCTTGCGTCCTTGCGACTTTTTTTGCCGTAACAAATGAAATGACCTTTTCTTGATCTAACAATACACGCGAGGCTGCGTATGTAGGGTTGTACGGAACTCGAGGAGTGGAGTTCCTTACAAGATCCCCGAAAAAGGAGCCTCGTCATGTATCTTTCCAAGAATATGTTTGGTTTCGCGCTGCTCGCTTCGGTGCTCAGCGTCGGCAGCAGCTTCGCGCAGCAGGTAGTGAATTTCCACCTGCCGGTGCCTGTGAAGTGGGGCAACAGCATACTAGAGCCGGGAGGTTACCGGATGGAAGTGCCCATTAGTTCGGTAGGCGTCCAGAGTGTTTGCATGAAGAATGCGAAGAGATCCGCATTTGCATTTCCGCTTGCCATGAGTTCGACACTGCCGAAGACGTTATCCGACAACAGCTATTTGCAGCTTGTGAACGTGAATGGCACTTATTTTGTGCGGAAGTATACCTCTGGAATGACCGGCCAGACGCTACTGTTTGGCATTCCGAAGGTTCATAATACCTCGATCGCGCAGAATACTAATACTACGGATATTGAAGGCTCGAACTGAGCGGAATACGCATCCGTTAAAGTGGGCTTCCGCCCGGCTGCGTTCCTTGTGATTTGACTTTCAGGCCTTGCTCCAACGCCTGCACCGCGAATCGAACAAGGTCATCGCTGATCAGAAAATGTGGTCTGTTGCACTGCACGCGAATCCTTGAGGGAATGCGGCCAGACCCATCCTTCAAATAGAAGAGAGCCTGAGACTGAAAATAGACTTCCTCTCCTTGACCGGATTCCGCCGGCTGCCCTTGGCCCGGTCTCTTGGCAAGCCGAATCTCGGGATCAATCACCGACAAAACGGATTCCCCTGGGACCTGAGAGAAAGAGCTGGGTTCCGTATCCATTTTGATTCCGCAGACCTCCGCGTCTATGTTCACGGACTGATTTTCTTTGTTGGTCTTGTGGACAATCAGGCGGAAGCCGTCAGTCTTGCCGGAGCGGGCGCCTGAGGAATCCCAGGCTTTCTCGATAAGAAGAGGACTGCCCGCCAGATCGCTCACGATTTTTTCAGTTTCAGACGTGTATGCAAGTTTCAAGCCCCTCAATTGTTCTTTCACGGAGAACACAACGGCAGGATCACGGTTGAGCGTAACGATTTCGTTCCAGGTCCTAGGGCGCCCTCCGACGAAGCTCCCATCTGCTTTTTGACAGGGTGTCTCTGGACAATATCCGGCTCGCGCCAGGACGGTGACTCCAGGGCGGCTTGTGGAGAGTCGAATGTTTCTCCAAGCGTGCCGGTTTTCGATGCCTGTCGCCGCAAACGTGAGTTGATAATGGCTGCGGATATCGTGGGCAATGTCGGAGTAGATCTGCTTAAGATTATCGGCCTTTGCCCGCCGAACCTTGCCTCCCGATTGGGCTGTGATCTTCGATAACATCTGAAAATTGCTGTCAAGCGCGCCGGAGGCGAAGGAAACGAAGTAAAGGACGACATCTTTGCCCAGCATGGCCGTTGCGATATCGGACCACTGGTGAGCAGACGCATTCTCTCCGGCGTCGGTAAAGATCACTAAAAACTTGGATCGCTTGGCGCCTTCTCCCGCGGATGGCCGCCGTGGCCGGAACTCGCTCGGGATCGGCGTGTCGTCCCGTCCGGAAGATATCGATTTACGGGGAGAATTCTGCGTACTCGAGACCGCCTTATCGCCAAACGCATTCAGCAAGGTTGCCAAAACTGTATCGACCAGCGCAGTAGACCCGCCCGGCCGCAAACGTTCCACTGCTTCTTTGAATTCCGCCGGATTCGGCGTCCGGTCGATGAGCATCGTCGCGGTATCGCTGAATGGAAGAAGACTTAGCAAGACGTCTCCGGGCTCGCGATCAAAGTCCTTCGAAACGATATCGGCAAACGTGGCCAGAGCGCCCTGAAGTGGTTCGAAAACCGTACTCATGCTCCCGCTGACATCCACAAGAATGACGATCTGGGCATGGGCGACGTCTCCACGGAAGCTGGTGATGGTGCGAGGGGATCCCTCATCCTCAATCTGAACTTCACTACGAGAAATCCCGGATACAGCTTGGTCATGCTCATCGACCAGGCGGAAGACTACGGTTACTTCTCGCACGTCTGATTTGAAGACGGGCGGCTGCGCCCCTTTGGATAGGACCAGGACGATTCCCAAAATGAGCAATTTGCATCGGCGCGCCCAGTTCATCTTATGCCTCATCCCTCTACCTCCTGAGCCGCGCATAGTCACGTGCGGTCCTTTTTTTGCTGGTCTAGATAGTCGTTGACTTCGACAATGTCATCCACCGATACCTCGAGAATGTATGCTCCGAGTGGAGTGTACAAGTCATCTCTGGTCTCCAGGTAGGGCCCGCCAAGACTGTCGTACCAAGTTCTCATGGAGTTTTTCAGTCCTCCAAACCTCTCGATGCGGCTCCCCCGATAGAAGCGGACAATGGCCCGGTCTGATTTGGCCGCTTCGATTTGTCCTAGCTGCCCAACCTTGACCATTCGCGTCTTCTTTAGCGGCACCAATTTCTCGCTGAGATCCGCGGCCTTGATGATCCCGACATAGTGCGCCTTGATCTCCTTGCGCGTCAGTACCCAAGACGTCCGATTGAACTCGTGAGTGGGATCAATCGGCGGACCGTCTCGTTGAGATGGGACATCGACTGAATCCTCCTCCGTGATGGAGTTCCATAAGTTCTTATTTGACTTGGTTTGCGGATCGTTTCCTGAATTTTTCTTGTTGTCCGGAACTCCCACCAAACGCATTTCGCGAATGGATGAGGAATCCGAGCCAAAGACAAATTCGTAGTTTTTGGTTCGCTTCACAAAACGATCCGTGGAGTCGCCGCAGCCGTCCAATCGTTTCTCCCTTAATGTCTTCCGCGTGAGATAGAACCGGTAAGGATTTCCTCTCGGATAGATCTCCGTACTGCCGATCCAAATCGCCCTACAGCGATTTCCGGAAGGATTTCGCGCTACTTCAATCTTTGTGATCGTTTCGCGGTCGCTGTTGCGGCTGTAACTCACCGAGCCTGCTTCTAAACTCCGGCCATCGCTGCAAGTGCACAGCCGGTCCGCTTCCGCCTTCGCCGGGAGTGGAGTCAGCAGGGCTCCCACTGCAAGAGCGGCGAGGCCAAATCCTTCGAAAATAGTATGCTGTCTGCGGCTCACTACCATAACTACCTTGCATTTGGTCTTTGAATTTCAAACTGCCGGGAGAGAATTCGTTCCGCCACATCAATCAGACCAAGACTGATAGGAAACGAGGGGAACCGGCACACAAGCGGCATTTCAGCCGAGCCAAAATTTGGCCGAAGCAGGAGTTCCAGATCAATAGCGTAGTAACTCGGCGGAACTTGAGCGGAGTTCTTGGGCTGGAATACTTTGACATCCACGCCAGTCACCCGCAAGGCTGGGGCGGTTGAGCCCGAAACGATTCCGTGCCACGAACTGTTGAGCTTGTCCAAGCCAACGAAACATTGCCGATGCAGGAGATGAGGAACAGCCTCTCTTTGGGTGTCGTTCGCGGGCAACTCGTCCAAAACGAGCATTCGGTTACCGGACAGACTTTCCCGGTTCTTGAAAACCAACACGAGACCGAGGGCCGCTTCCTGTATGGCCTCAAATATTCCCGCTTTCAGCGCAATCGCGACGTTTTCCTCCAAAGGCAACTCAGGCGGGGCATAAACCGCCGGCAGCCGGGTGGTGCCTGCATTCTCAATTTCACCGGGTCTTTCGCCGAAATGGGTCCACTCGACTCCGTACTGATCAAGAAAATGATTGATCTCCACGACATCGCTCGACGCAAGAACCACTTTTCTCTGGGTAATTGGCAGTCTTGGGCCGAAGCTTTTGGGAATGGCAAGCAGCGATCGCCAAAATGGCCGGGGAGCTGAGTTTGGCAGGATATCGACGGTCCAGAGCGGTTCGGATCGAAAACCGGCTCGCTTGTCGATTCGTCCCAATGTCCCGGCCGGAACGTCTATTTCCCGCGGGCTCTTAGCCTGCGTCATCCCTCCGGCAGCATCGGTAACCACCGGGGCTTTCACGCGCCTGCGAAGAATGAGATAAGCTCCTTCTTTAAGATCTTCTTCGTTAAAGGCTGCGTCTCGCGGATTCCCGGCTATGTCCCGGACGGCCATACGCTGAAGGAGATTCTTGCCTGTCAGGTCTTCGTCCTGATCGAGTTCACTCTCCTGCTCTTCGGAGGAGGCGTCCGTTGTCTTCGAATCAGCGGGCACCTGTCCCTGCGCGACATCCTCATCACTCAACGTCAGCGCTTCTCCGTCATCGGCGAAAAAATCGTAGGACTTCTTCGCCTCAATAAAACGAATTTTAGTACTGCAGATACTCTCAATCAGTCCGCGCTTGACGTCCTCTCTCTTTACAAAGGGATGCATGCCCTCCGCGTGTACCAGGCGAACAGCCTGGCCCAGAACAAGAAGGTCGGTACATTCAGGCAGATCCGGCCCACGCGTGTCAGCAGGCTCCGGACTGAATCCGGTGATGACTACCCTTGTGCTGCTCTTTCCGAACAGAGAAGCGCCAACCGAAAACCGCCTTCCGTCCGCGCAGCCACAGGCATACTTTTCGTGAGGAGCCGCTAGCGTGGAGTCAGGCGAATGTGGGCTTTCCGAAAGGGACTGAGCATTTCCGCTCACTGCACAGACAGATATCGAGCCGACAGCCAGGCACGCCAGTAGATAATTCCGGAGCCGGATTCGAGCCGCCAGCATCGATCACCCCCCCACATATAGCTATAGATCGGTACTTCTTTGTGGTCAAGACATAAGAAATAAGCTCTATAATTGACTCAACCGAAATGCCGTCGTCCTTACCGGCTCTGCTTCTCGTGGGGTTCTGCGCCAGCATTTATGGCGCCGATGGTGTAATCGACTCGGAAAAGTTCTGGCGGAGAGTACAACTACACCCGGGCGTTGATGGGTTTGGACGGCCCGCCAATTCAAACCAAGACTCACCCCGGCGCCGTCCTCGACCCGTCTCCCCGCCAAGGAGACCAGTAGAGCAGGGATTTCAGGTTGGCCTCACCGTGGGGCTTAACGCTTTACTCAGCACTCGATACGCGTACGATACGCAGATAGGTATCCCTAACGGTCAGCCACTCCGCTATTCCGGTACACAACTCGGCGCCGGCGGCACTCTTTTCGGCGGCGTGGCTATCACGTTTCCAGGCCCCCTGCGGAGGGTCACCTTGGGCGCCAACTTCAATCTGGGCGGTTTGGACTCGTGGAGGCGTCCCGTGATTCCCACAGGCACACCGACACCATTTTCCCAGCGAAACCTTCAGTACGCAATAGCAGTACGTTCCTTTAATCGGAGCGCTTGGGGTTTTTCAGTTTCTCCGTATATAGAGCATGATTTAAACAGCTCGCTCGACCGCCGTTACCGGATCGGATATCAGTATTGGCGCCAACCGGCCAACTACAGAGGTTCCTTCTTCCCAAGCGACACCAGCCGGGATCTCGCGAGCTACGATGTCCGGCTCAAGCACTCTTCCCATCTCATTCGCTTTTCCGTCAACAACTATTGGAATCTGAGAGATCCGGATGCCAACTCCTCGGGAGGACGAGTATCCGGCATTATCCAGAACGCGGGGATTTCGGTCGGAACCCATCGAACCATCATTCTGTTCTTTGGCCTGGGCGGAAAGTGGAGCCTCTAGCTGGGCTTCACGCCGGATTAAAAGTGGACGATTGCGTCGAGCAAACATGAATTGACCACTGCGGGTACCATTGTCGTACGGATGGGCGTTGAAGGCTTTTTCGTATCTCAGTTCAGGCCGGACAGTGATCAAGTCGGAGAACCGATGTGTAAGGCCGACAGTCCACCCTGCATACTTGGTGGCGTAGCCGGTTCTTTCACCTTTCATGTCATTGAGGAAATCGAGCGGTCGAAGCGAAAGAAAATCACGTTTGGAAAGCTTAATCTCCGTATAGTTCACCAGCCCAACGGCAGGGGCGTTGCCGGTGATTGGGGCGCCTGCGCGAGTTCCCGCAAAGAAGGACCGTGGGGGACCGTTTGTTTACCGTTCCGCCCACCAGCGCTCCACTTTGGTAGATATAGTACGCCTCGGTGGAAGTGAAGGATGTTCCTTGCTTATTGAACCTGTGTGTCCACGTGAGATTGTCCTGCTGCAGGTTATCGTGACCTGCTTTGAATCTGCCGGTATTGATAGAGTCGATACCACCCCAGAGCGAATCATTGTTGCTTTTTGACACCCAGCGCAGCATCGCCATTCCCGTAGGCTGAGCGGCGGCATTCCACGGCGCAATGTCGTTTCCGGCATGCACGCCGAACTGAACCGTCCACTGGTCATTCAGCTTGATCGATGCATTGATACCCGTTTGCGTGTAGCAGTTCACGGTAAACATCAGCGAATGGGTAAACAGGTAATTCGCGGGCGCCAGTTGCGCTTCTATATTCGGCGGCGAAATATAGCGCCCGAATTGGATCAGCATCCCCTTTGCGACACTCGGGACATAGACCAGCCCGTAGGCTTCCACCGGGTCTACTCCATACAAGCTGTTGCGCTTTAGCAACTGCTGGCTGAACCAGCCCTGGGCCGTGGTGTAGCGATAATCAATACCGTAAATCGTGCTGAGGCGAATCCCCAATCCGCGTGGAGTGGTCCCCAAAAGTGAGACAAGTAGTTAAGGCTCAAAATCCATCGAACGGAGAATTGAGTCATGGGGTTGTCACGAAGACAGTTCACGCAAGAGTTTAAATTGGCCGCGGTACGGCGATTGG
>Ga0193743_1003224_pt1 | contig 11001 bp, 7 predicted proteins | sample L2c2metaG_FD_143038 | JGI IMG/M metagenome (GOLD analysis project Ga0193743, IMG submission 143038) | Soil microbial communities from a riparian zone of the East river system, Colorado, United States - L2c2 | ecosystem: Environmental > Terrestrial > Soil > Riparian zone | place: USA: East River...
GCTCGATGCCGACCGGGCACTGGTATTCGCACGCGCCGCAGGTGGTGCACTGGAAGGCCGCCTCCTGCGAGTTGTACTTGCCGAGCAGCGGCTCCTCGGAATGCGGACCGAGATCGTTGAGGTAGTCGCGCACGCCGAGGATGATCTCTTTCGGGTTCAGCACCTTGCCGGTATTCGAGGCGGGGCAGTGCTCGGTGCAGCGGCCACATTCGACGCAGGAGTATGCCTGCAGTGCCACAAGCTGCGTCACGTCCTTGCCGGTCACCAGCCCGAAATCCTCATCGCCGGCGAGCGGCGGGATATGGCTGAACTCGCCGCGCGAGAGGAAGATGGTGATGGGGCTCAGAACCAGGTGCAGGTGTTTGGTATGCGGGATGAGCGGTAGAAAGATGAGGATGCAGAGCGCGTGTGTCCACCACAGGCCCCGCGCTACGGGCGAATCGGGGGGGATGGCGAAGGCAGCCAGATAGGTCGCCATCAGCAGGAAGATGAGCAACGCGATGAAACCGGATTCATACGAGACCTTACGCCCCAGCCAGATGGGCCGCACTAAAAAGCGGCGTACAAAAAGGCCAGCGATGGAGACTGCCACCAGCAGCGCGAAGATCGCCGCGAACCAGAAGTAAAAGCCGCCCATCAGGCTGCCGATTGGGCCATCGGCGTCGAGGAAGCCCAGCCGAAAGCCGGCAGCGAAGTGGTTGAGCGAGACCAGCGCAAAGGCCAAAAATCCCCAGAAGACGAAGGCATGCGCAAGTCCGGGAAGCGGGCGCTCCTTGATGACCTTCGCCTGGCAGAGCACCTCCCAGAAGAAGTCCCATACCCGCTTGCCTACGGGAGCGATGTGGAAGTCAGGGTCTTTCCGGGCAGTGAAGATGTTGCGCAGCACACGGTTGAAGCGCCAGAAGAAACCTACCAGCGAGAGCACGATGAGGATGGCAAGCAGCGCCATTTCCGCCGTCGAGAAGGACGGCGGCTCCGCATAGCGGAGGGTCAAGGCGAGCGCTCGTGCCGTTGTCGCAGTATTCATGAGGCTGTAACCTGGCCCGCGCGCTTACCTTGGTGTGGGCCTTGATGTAACGCGCTCGAAAATTCGCTTGCGCAACCCCCGCGAGAGCGCGTAGAACGGGAAATGCAAATCCTACCGGCGAGTAAGATATCAACCGGTAGAGGCAGTGTCAATCGCTGCCGGAGTGAAAGGATGCCCAGGCAGTCCGCGGCCCTGCAACCGCATCGACGGCTGTTCGCCAACCGTAGACGCAACCCCGACGGCAAGCGGGGGGCCGTGCTGCATACGGCAGTTCGCATGTTTCTTGAGCGCTCCTATGGACGCACGTCGATGAACGACGTCGCCATGCAGTTGAACATCACAAAGCCGGCGCTCTACCACTACTTCCGCAACAAGGAAGAGATCCTGGTGGAGATCTACCGGCTGGGGACAGACCTGATCGCCGAGATGCTGGACGGTATCGAAGCCGATGAAAAGCCCGGACTGGACAAGGTAGCAGACTTTATCGCGGGCTACATCCAGATCGTCACCGGGGATTTTGGCCGTGCGGTGATCCGGCTGGACGACGGTGAGCTATCGAAAGCCGGCCGCAAGGAGGTGCGCGCGCGCAAACGCGAGATCGATCATCGCCTGCGCGCCATCATCGATCGCGGTATCAAGGACGGATCCATTGCGTCCTGCGACGCAAAGATCGCGTCCTTCATTCTGGCGGGGTCCATCCACGGGATGGCGGCCTGGTACGAGCCGACTGGCCCAATGGCGCGGACTGCGATCGCCACGGAGTATGTGCGAATGCTTACCGCCGGCCTCGCGACAGCCGGCATACCCGAGTTGGCACAGCACGATCCGTCTGCATTCAAGAGCAACGCTCAATTACAGGGGTAGGAGTACCGACAGAGGAGAACATGGAAGCTGTTGCTGAGCGAGAAGCCATAACGAGGACTCAGACACCGCTGCTGCTACGGAAGGCCGCAGTGCTGGGGGCCGGCACCATGGGATCGCGCATCGCCGCGCACCTGGCCAATGCCGGCGTGCCCGTGCTGCTGCTGGACCTGCCCAGTGCCGATGGTGCGCGCAACGCCGTTGCGGACAAGGCGCTCGACGCGCTGAAGAAGAGCAAGCCTGCTGCGTTCTACACGCCGGTGGCCGCCGCACGTATCCGCACAGGCAACTTCGATGATGATCTGGCACAACTCGCCGAATGTGACTGGATCGTCGAGGCGGTGACGGAGAATCTGGAGATCAAGCAGCAACTGCTCGCACGCGTGGCACCGCATGTGCAGTCGCACGCCTTCCTCACCACCAACACCAGTGGCATCCCGGTCGGCTCGATTGCCAGCGTACTGCCTGCCGAACTGCGCCGCCGCTGGTTTGGCACGCACTTTTTCAATCCGCCGCGTTACATGCGACTGGTTGAAGTCATTCCCGGTCCGGATACAGATCCCGCGGCGATGGCGGCACTCTCCGCCTTTCTAGACCGGAACCTGGGCAAGGAAGTCGTCCGCGCGCGCGACACCCCGAACTTCATCGCCAACCGCATCGGCACCTTCTTCATCCTGGAAACGCTGCGCGTAATGGAAGAAGAAAACTTGAACGTGGAAGAAGTAGACGCGCTGACCGGCACGGCCATCGGGCTGCCGCGCACCGGCACCTTCCGGCTGGCCGACATGGTGGGGCTGGATATCCTCTCGCACGTGGCGCGAAACTTTGCCCGTGCAAAGCAGGATGCGGGCGGGCAGGCGGCGTTGCCGCCGTTTCTCGAAACGATGCTCGAGCGCAAGTGGCTGGGTGACAAGACTGGCGGTGGCTTCTACAAAAAAGAGCGCGGCGCAGACGGCAAGGATGCGCGTCTGGTGCTGGACCTGAAGACACTCGAATACCAGCCGTCCTCGAAGCCGAAACTGCCGGCGCTCGAGATGGCGAAGACCATAGACTCGCTGCCCGAGCGGCTGCGCATGCTTCTGAGCGGAGATCAGAAGAAGGACAAGGCGGCGCGCTTCCACTGGAAGCTGCTGACGCGACTGTGGAACTACTCGGCTGACTGCCTGCCGGAGATCGCCGACTCCGCGGCGAGCATCGATCGAGCGATGCGCGCCGGCTACAACTGGCAGCTCGGGCCATTCGAGATGTGGGATGCGGTGGGCGTTTCGGACACCGTGAAGCGCATGCAGGCGGCGGGCGAGCGCGTGAGTCCAGTCGTCGACACGATGCTGGCTAGCGGTGCGATGACCTGGTACCAGGACCACGGCGCTTCGAGCTACGATCCGGCAACGCAGCGCTACCAGCCGGTGGCGCGCCCCGCAGGCATCGCCCGGATTGCCAGCTTCCGTGCCAGCCCCAGCTTGAAACAGCGGGGTGTGGTGAGCGGCAACCCTGGCGCCTCGCTCCTGGACCTGGGCGACGGCGTGGCCTGCATCGAGTTGCACTCGAAGAAGAGCGCGATCGGCGACGACATCATGCGGCTGATTACGAAGACGCTTGAGCCTGCATCCGATGCAGTGCGAGACTTCCGCGCTTTCGTCATCTCGAGCGATGCAGACAACTTCTCGGTCGGCGCAAACCTGATGCAACTGCTGCTGGCCGCGCAGGAGGGCGAGTGGGAGGATGTTGACCTGACCATCCGCGCCTTCCAGCGCATGACGCAGTCGATCAAGTTTTGCCCGCGGCCGGTCGTCGTCGCACCGTATGCACTCTGCCTCGGCGGCGGCACAGAAATTTCCCTCCACGGCGCGCGGCGCCAAGCCCACGCAGAACTGTACATGGGCCTGGTGGAAACCGGCGTCGGCCTCATTCCCGGCGGCGGCGGCACCAAGGAGTTCGCGCTCAAAGCAACGGACGAGGCGATTCGCGCTTTCGGGGACGCAGCGCGCGTGGCAATCTCGACCGAGCTTGTCGACACGATGAAGCAGGCCTTCGAGACGATCGCGATGGCCAAGGTCTCGACCTCTGCCGCTGAAGCGAGGACACTCAACCTGCTGACCGCAGATGATGGCATCACCCTCAACCGCGAACGCCTGCTGCTCGACGCGAAGGCGGCAGCAGAAGCGCTTTCCGACGCCGGCTATCTGCCGCCCGCGATGCAGATGGAGATTCCGGCCGCTGGCGAGAGTGTGCGGGCGACGCTGAAGCTGGGCGCCTACATCATGCAGGAGTCGGGATACGCGAGCGAGCACGATGTGAAGGTGGCCGGCCACGTCGCGCACATCCTGTGCGGCGGGCGAGTGACGCCGGGCACGCGCGTGACCGAGCAGTATTATCTGGACCTCGAACGCGAGGCGTTTCTCTCGCTCTGCGGCGAGCGCAAGACGCAAGAGCGCATCGCCTACACCTTAAACAGCGGTAAACCCCTGAGAAACTAACGACAGGATGAATGAGTCATGCAGGAAGCAGTGATCGTAAGCACGGTCCGCACCCCCGTCGGCAAGGCGGGACGAGGAAGCCTCGCCACTGCACGTCCCGACGATTTGGCTGCCACCGCGATTGAGGGTGCGCTCTCGCGCGTGCCCCAACTCGACAAGGGCGAGGTCGACGACGTGATACTGGGCTGCGCGCATCCCGAAGCCGAGCAGGGCATGAACGTGGCTCGGATTGCCAGCCTGCGCGCCGGACTGCCGGTCGGAGTTTCGGCCATGACGGTGAATCGCTTCTGCGCTTCTGGTTTGCAGGCTATCGCCCAGGCGGCAGATCGTATCCGTGGCGGTGGCGCGTCGGTGGTGATAGCCGGCGGAACCGAGTCGATGAGCATGATCCCGATGGGCGGCCACAAGATCAGCGCGAATCCATGGCTGGTGGACACCATGCCTGCAGCGTACCTTTCGATGGGTCTGACTGCAGAACGCGTGGGCGAGCGCTTCCATGTCTCGCGCGAAGATGCAGACGGCTTCGCCCTCGCCAGCCACCAGAAGGCACTGAAGGCGATTGCGGAAGGACGCTTCACAGATGAAATCGTGCCGGTGGAGTGGACCGAGCGTACGCCCAAGACAGGTTCGGCGAAGCCGACGGAGCAGAAACGCAGCTTCCAGATTGACGAAGGCCCGCGCGCGGACACCTCTGCAGAAGCACTGGCGAAGCTGAAGCCGGCGTTCCACGCCAAGGGCACGGTCACGGCGGGCAATTCTTCGCAGACCTCCGACGGCGCGGCTGCGACCATCGTGACCAGCGCGGAGCGTGCTGCAGCGCTGGGCATGAAGCCGATGGCACGTTTTATGGCCTTTGCCACAGCAGGTTGCGCTCCGGACGTGATGGGTATTGGGCCGGTGCACGCGGTGCCGAAGGCATTGAAGATTGCCGGGTTAAAGCTCGAGGACATCGGCCTTGTCGAGTTAAACGAGGCATTCGCCGCGCAGGCACTTGCGGTAATCCGCGAACTCGGACTCGATCCGGAGATAGTCAACGTGAACGGCGGCGCCATCGCACTCGGTCATCCGCTGGGTTGCACCGGCGCGAAGCTGACCGCCACGCTGCTGCATGAGATGCAGCGCCGCAAGGTCCGCTACGGGCTGGTGACGATGTGCGTCGGCGGCGGCATGGGCGCGGCCGGAATTTTTGAGAATCTCAACTGACTTCTGAAACTCCTGGAGCGACATGATGGCGACGCTGGCGACACATCTCAAAACAACCGTCAAAGCATCCGCGGGCGGCAGCTTTCTGTTGGAAGACCGCACGCCGCAGGAGGTCTTCACACCGGAGGACTTCAACGATGAGCAGCGTCAGATCGCAGAGACGGCCCAGAACTTTGCGCAGAAGGAGATTTTGCCCGCGGCAGATGCGATCGAAGCGAAGGACTACAAGGTCACACGCGAGCTTCTGACCAAGGCCGGCGAGCTCGGACTGATGGCCACCGACACGCCAGAGGAATACGGCGGGCTGGCGATGGACAAGGTAACGTCAGCCATCGTGGGCGAGAGACTCTCTGTGTTGGGCAGCTTCGCCACCACCTTCAGCGCGCACGTGGGTATCGGCATGCTCCCGATCATCTGGTACGGCACGCCGGAGCAGAAGCAGAAGTATCTTCCGAAGCTCGTCACGGGCGAGTGGGTAGGCGCGTATGCGCTTTCCGAGGCGTCTTCCGGCTCCGATGCAATGAGCCTGCGAACGCGCGCTGTGCTGTCGCCCGATGGACAGCACTACATCCTGAACGGTGAAAAGATGTGGATCACCAACGCGGGCTTTGCCGACCTGTATACCGTTTTCGCCAAGGTCGATGGTGAGAAGTTCACCGCATTTCTCATCGAGCGCAATACGCCGGGCTTTGCGGTGGGCGCGGAGGAGCATAAGCTCGGCATCCGCGGCTCGTCCACCTGCCCGCTCATCCTCACGGACTGCAAGGTTCCTGTTGGCAATCTGCTGGGCGAGCTCGGCAAGGGGCACCACATCGCCTTCAACATTCTGAACATCGGCCGCTTCAAGCTGGGCGCGAGCGCGATCGGTGGCGCGAAGAATTCACTGGCGAACGCGGTGCGCTACGCGAAGGAGCGCAAGGCCTTCGGCAAGACCATCAGCGAGTTCGGCATGATCCAGCAGAAGCTGGCGGAGAGCGCAACCGGCATCTTCGTAGGCGAAAGCATGGCGTACCGCACGATCGGGATGATCGACGCGGCGCTGGGCTCGCTCGAAGGCGAGAACGCGACGAACGCGCGAGAGATCCAGAAGAAGATCGAGGAGTATGCGGTTGAATGCTCGATCCTCAAGGTCTGGGGTTCCGAGATGCTGGATATGGTGGTCGACCACACGCTGCAGATTTATGGCGGCTATGGTTACGTGGAGGAGTACCCGGCAGAGCGCGCGTATCGCGACTCGCGAATCAACCGCATCTTTGAGGGGACGAACGAAATCAACCGGCTGATCATCACCGGTTGGTTGATGAAGCGCGCGGCCAGCGGTCAATTACCGCTATTGGGTGCGATCAAGAAGCTGATGGCCGAGGTGATGGAGCCGCCTTCCTTTGACGGCGGTGACGACACGGGCGATCCACTCGCCGCGGAAACTGCGCTGCTCGCGAACTTAAAAAAAGCTGCGCTCTTCTGCTCCGGCTCGGCTTCGCAGAAATACATGCAGGCGCTGCAGGACCAGCAGGAGATCATGGGCGATCTGGCCGACATGACGATACAGGTCTTCGCGCTTGAGTCGGCTCTATTGCGCGCGCGCAAGCTCAGCACTCAGTCTCAGAAATCGCAGGCCCAGACCGCGCATGCCATGGTGAAGCTATGCGCTGCGGATGCCCTCTCCGTGGTTGAGAGAGCGGCACGGCGCGTCCTCGCAGCGGTCGCTGAAGGGGACATGCTGCGCACCCAATTGGCCATCCTGCGTCGGCTCTTGAAGCACACGCCGCAGGACACGATTGCGCTGAGCCGCATGGTGGCACAGCGTCAACTCGACGCAGGTGGTTACAGACTGTAGTGCACGCTCAGCGCAGCTTACCCAGCGAACGCACTCGCCGGGGACCGCCAGTTACGCGCAGTAGCTACGTAATCACGCGGGTTTTCAGGTTCAGCGTAAAGGCATCGTCCGGCGTCTTGGTCGTGCCGCCGTCCTCGGCCGGGTGGAACTCCATCCGGAGAGTAGTTGCGTTCACGATCACCCGCATGTAGCCGTAATGAGTATCATCATAGCTTGCCAACGTCAGGGTGCCATCCACGACCATCGGCGTGCGGACGGCATTGCCGCTTGCAGTTGCCCGCATCTTGGTCACGCCATGCCCGCCCATGCCAGCCACAATATAGGGAATCGTCAGCCCGGAGACGTTGCGCGTGTAGCGCTGGTAGTTGTGCGAGTGCGCGGAGAGCACGGCGTGCGGCCAGAAGCCAGCCTTGGTCGCGGCATCGTCCATGTCCTGCAGCATCCGGGGGCTGCCGCCGTGATTCACTCCACCGGTAAACGGCGGGTGGTGCACGGCCACCAGCACGGCGCCCGGGAACTTTTCACTCTTGCAGCGCGCGAGTGCCGTCTGCAGATACGTAAGCTGGTCATTGTTGAGTGCGGTTCGCTTACCGCCCTCGGTCGAAATCACGCCCGGGTCTTCCAGCGTGTTGCTGTATAGCCCGAGCAGCCGGACAAACGGCGCCTCCAGCGTGTAGTACACGCCAGGTTGAATCATCGCCGTGCGCGACAAGCCTCCGGCCTCATCCGTGTGCGCCGGCGTCGCGGAGCAGAAGTTGCGCAGGTATGCATCGAGCGTAGGAACTGCTTCCTTCGGATACGTCACGCCGTCGTGATTGCCGGGGATGCTGAGGATCGGCGCCGGGTAGTTGCGGTATGGCTCATAGAACTGGTCGTAGTAGTACGCCGCCTCGCCGAAGTTATAGACCACGTCGCCGAGGTGATAGAAAAACGAGGGCACGTCGGCAGCATTGTCCTCGGTGAAGTCGGCCACCATCTTGTCCGCCACTTGCGATTGCGTCGAAGGCCCTTTGCTACTGCCGGTATCGCCCACCGTGTGAAAGACGATCTGCCCTGCCTTCTGAATCGCGCTGACTCGCGCGGCCCCTTGCGAACCCAGCGTGTCCGCAAATTGCAGCACTGGTTCGACTGCGCCGCCGCGCGGAGTGGGAAACGGTTCCACGGTTCCCACTTCCTTGAGTTTCTGGTCTGTGACAGGATCGCGGAAGCTGATCGGATCCGGACTGGGCGACGGCTGCGCGAAGACCGGGTCGCTAGCGGCGCGTGGGTTGGTAGTCGTCTTCTTGGTCGGAGTATGCTTCGCGGTGCCGTGCTGAGCGGACTTCTTCGCCATGGGGGAGGCTCCTTCGAAATACCACCAACCATTGTGCTACGGCAGTGTGAAATTCGAGCAAATCGGAAGCTTCGCGTAATTCAGTTTTGAACCAGCAGCACGTCCAGAAATCGCGGCCCATGGACGCCCTTGATACGGATCATCTCGATGTCTGCCGTGGCCGACGGGCCGGAGAAGAAGGTGACCGGACGCATGGGATCAAGGAGCCGGAAGGCCTCTGGCAAAGTCTTCACCACCTGCGCCGCTTCGACCACGCATAGATGATAGTCAGGCAGCAGGGTCAGCACGCGTCGTCCCTCAGCCGGACCATGCTGCAGCACAATGCTTCCGGAAGCGGCAACACCGAGCGTGGACGCGGTCATCACGCCATCGACGGCATTGAGCACATCCACGGAAAGCTCATGATCGGAAATCCACTCGGGACCACGAGCCTGCCATGCCGCAGGTAAACCGGCGGGGATCGCAATGCGCAGGCGATTGCCGGCGGTCAGGATCTCCGCCGCTTTGGCCGCGATCTCGTCGCTGCGAACCGAAAAGACGCGTGCATCGTAGTCACGCAGCCGTTCTTCGAAGAGCGCGACCGTTTCGCTGTCGCCTTGTGTGCTGCTGCGATCCGAACCGACGCCATCATACCGGCGCGGAATCGGTTGCTGCGGACTAGCCGCCGTCAAATTTGCCTTCCGGATTCGCTCCAGCACGCGCTCGCGGCTGGACAGCGGAGCGCCGCTCATGACTGCCCTCGATGCTGCCACCAGTCACGGAACGTCTGCTGTGGCAGCGGCGCCAGGTCGCGGGTCTCCGTCCACCGTCCCGCCATGCCAGGCAGCCAGTGGTACCACGCATCTCCGTGACGAATTGTCTTCTGCGCGATACGTGCCGACCGCTGTGCTGCTTCGTAACGCCGGCGATTCGCGAAGATCGCAGCCATCATCATCATCCCGATGCGCTCCTGGTCGATGAGCGAAGCCAGCTTGCGACGGCCGCGGTCCACCACACGCGATCGCAGGTGCACCAGCACCTCCGGGATGTTGATCTTCACCGGGCAGACCTCATAACACGCGCCGCACAACGATGACGCATACGGCAGCGACTGCGCATGGCGCATGTCCTCAAGCTGCGGCGTCAGGATCGCGCCGATCGGGCCCGCGTACACTGACCCATACGCATGCCCACCGGTCTGCCGGTAGACGGGACAGGCGTTCTGGCATGCGCCACAACGGATGCACTTCAGCGTCTGGCGGCCGATTGCATCGCGCAACACGCGGCTGCGCCCGTTATCGAGCAGCACCACATGCATGTTCTTCGGACCGTCACCGGGAACCACGCCCGACCAGATGGAGTTATACGGATTCATCCGCTCGCCCGTGGCCGAACGCGGCAGCGTTTGCAGCAACACTTCGAGATCCGCAAAGCGCGGGATCACCTTCTCAATGCCTACGATGGCGATCAATGTCTCGGGCAGCGTCAGGCACATGCGCCCGTTGCCCTCGGACTCGACGATGGTGATACCACCAGTCTCCGCGATGAGAAAATTCCCCCCGCAGATCGCGGTCTTTACCCGCAGAAACTTCTCTCGCAAATACCGCCGCGCCGCAGCCGTCAGCGCCTCCGGGTCGTCGCTCAAATCGGACAGCCCCATGCTGCGCGCAAAGATCTCCCGTACCTGCTGCCGGTTCTTGTGCAGAGCCGGAACAACGATGTGTGAAGGCTGGTCGCCACCAAGCTGCAGGATCAGCTCGGCAAGGTCGGTCTCGTGCGCAGCAACGCCGTGGCGCGCGAGAAATTCGTTCAGGCCGATCTCGGCGGTGGTCATCGATTTGATCTTGATGACCTCGCGTGCTGCGTTCTGACGCAGAATTCCGAGCACTGCCTTGTTTGCCTCCGCGGCATTCGCAGCCCAGTGCACCGTGCCCCCTGCTGCCTGGAAGCGCTCCTCGAACTCAAGCAGGTAGCGATCGAGGTTGACGAGAGCCTCATGCCGGATCGCCGATCCCGCATCACGCAGTGCCTGCCAATCTGTCTTCTCTTCCACCAGGGCCGCACGTTTGCGCTGGATTGTCTCCGTCGCGCGCGCTATGTTGCGGCGCAACTGCGTGTCGCGAAGATCGGCCTTCGCGGCCTCCGGAAACGGCGGCGCGGTCTTTGGATCGAGCGTGCGGGGATCGAGAATGCGGGGCTTGAGACCGCCGGCCGCAATCTGGATGAGAGTCATGCCGGAGCCTCCTCGGTGCCAGCCAACACCTCTGCGATGTGCATGGTGCGC
>Ga0193743_1003225_pt1 | contig 10998 bp, 11 predicted proteins | sample L2c2metaG_FD_143038 | JGI IMG/M metagenome (GOLD analysis project Ga0193743, IMG submission 143038) | Soil microbial communities from a riparian zone of the East river system, Colorado, United States - L2c2 | ecosystem: Environmental > Terrestrial > Soil > Riparian zone | place: USA: East River...
CGCCGTCGCCAGAAACAGTCGCGCAGATCGCTAGCTCCCGCCATTGGCGGATCGTAGCGACTCCGCGGCCGTCAGGAGGCCAGCGCCGAGCAGGACGCTGTCCTTGAGCAGGGCCTCACCGAGGACGGAGAGTTGTGGCACGCCGTGCCCGTTCTGCCAGGCTTCCGGCGTCGTGACCAGGAAGCTGAGGGTGCCGACCATCATTCCGGCCGCACCGAGGCTGCCGAGCGCCGAGGCCCGCGGCGCGAACGGCCGGGACGCGATCAGGCCGCCCAGGATCAGCTGCGAGACGCCGACGAGGCGGGCGAGCTTGCGGGCGCCCATCCGCTTGTAGAGCAGCGAGGTCAGCGGGCTCCCGGTGAGCAGCGGCTTCGAGTTCTCCACCTCGTACTCCAGGAACTTGAGTCCGCCCACCCACACGAACACCGTCGCCAGCCCGTAACGCATGACGACGGTTCCGAGGGAAGCTAGGTCGTTTCCGGTGCCCATAGTTTGGCCCCCAGGAGTGGATTTCGTGCCTGTCTGACCGGATTCACGCTGGTATCGCAACCCACCTCAGTATCGCGCGATGAGTTTCGCTCCGGCCGCGGATCAGTATGGGCATGAGTGGAAACATGACGGTCCGGCTGGGCAGCGTGGTGCTGGGCAGCCCGGACCCGCAGCGGCTGGCCCGCTGGTATCGAACGGCGTTCGCGCCGGACGCCCCCGACGGCGTAGTGCTGGAGCTCGGCGCTGGCAGCCGGCTGATCTTCGACGCGCGCACCGACGTCGCGCCCGCGCCACGTGAACCAGGGCGGGTGCTGATCAACCTGTATGTGGCCGACGCGCACGCGGTCGCCGCGCACCTGACCGGGCTCGGCGTGCGGTGGGTGCGGCCCCTGGAGCCGTTCCCGCCGGGGCTGATCGGCACGGTCGAGGACGCCGATGGAAACTATGTGCAGGTGGTTCAGCTGGGTGGTCCGGCATGACCGCCCAGGGGGTGGCGGTGCGCACGGACGCGGCGGAGTTCGCGCGGGTCACCGACCCGTTCCGGCGGGAGTTGCTCGCCTACGGCTATCGCATGCTCGGTTCGCTGCCGGACGCGGAAGACGCCGTGCAGGAGACCTTCCTGCGCGCCTGGCGCGGCTTCGACGGGTTCGGCGGGCGGTCCTCCGTGCGCACCTGGCTCTACCGGATCGCCACCAACGCCTGCCTGCGGGCGATCGAGCGGGCGGGCCGCCGGCCGCTGCCCTCGGCGCTCGACGGTGGCGCCGACGACGTCGCGTGGCTCGGGCCGGTGCCGGACGCCCGGGTGCTGCCCGACGGCGGCGACCCGGCCACCCTGGTGGCGGTGCGCAGCAGCGTGCGGCTGGCCCTGGTCGCCGCGCTGCAGTATCTGCCCGCGCGCCAGCGGGCCGTGCTGATCCTGCGCGACGTGCTCGCGTGGAGCGCGGCCGAGACCGCCGACCTGCTCGACACGAGCGTCCCGGCCGTCAACAGCGCGCTCCAGCGGGCGCACGGCCAGCTCGCCCTGGCCGCCCCGCGCGAGGACGACCTCACCGAACCGTCCGAGCCGGTGCTCCGCGAGCGGCTGGAGCGCTGGATGCGCGCCTTCGAGACCGCCGACGCCGGCGCGCTCGCCGGCCTGATGCGGCACGACATCGTGTTCGAGATGCCACCCCGACCACAGTGGTACGCGGGGCGTGAGGCCGTCGGCCGTTTCGTCGCGACGACCGTGCTCGGCCGCCCCGGCCGCTGGCGCACGGCCCTGACCGCCGCGAACGGCCGTCCGGCGATCGCGATGTGGCTACGCGGCCCCGACGGCGGCCATCACGCGCACGGGATCCAGCTGCCGACCGTGACGGCCGGCGGCGTGTCGCACGTGGTCACCTTCCAGGATCCGGCCCTGTTCCCGGCGTTCGGGCTGGAGCCGCGCCGATGACGTCCACAATGTATGGTGGCCGCAAGCTGGCCACCTGGACGCTGGTGCTCGCGTCCCTGGGCAGTTTCCTCGCGTCCCTCGACGTGGTCGTGGTGGCCACCGCGCTGCCCGCGCTGCGCACCAGCCTCGGCGCCGACCTGACCGATCTGGAGTGGACGGTCAACGCCTACAACCTGGTCTGCGCCTGCCTCATGCTCACCGGAGCCGCGCTCGGCGACCGGTTCGGGCGGCGCCGGATGTTCGTCCTGGGCGTGCTGGTGTTCGCCGGCGCGTCGATGGCGGCGGCGCTGGCGGGCGACGCGACCACGCTGATCCTCGCGCGGGCCGTGCAGGGCGCCGGCGCCGCCGTCGTGCTGCCGCTGTCGCTGACGCTGATCAGCGACGCGTTCCCCGCCGAACGGCGGTCGGTGGCGATCGGCATCTGGGGAGGCGTATCCGGCCTGGGCGTGGCCGCCGGGCCCGTGGTCGGCGGTGCCGTGGTGCAGGGCATCTCCTGGCACTGGATCTTCTGGCTGAACGTGCCGGTCGCGCTGGTGGTGGCCGCCCTGTCGGCGGTGCGCCTGCGGGAGAGCCGCGGCCCGCGCCCGCAGTTGGACCTGCGCGGGGTGCTGCTCGGTGGCGCCAGTCTGCTGGCACTCACCTGGGCGCCGGTGCGGGCGCCGGTGGTCGGCTGGGCCTCCGCCGAGGTGGTCGGCGCGCTGGTCGCGGGCGTTCTGCTGATGGCGGCGTTCCTGCGCTGGGAGCGGCGGGCGGCGTACCCGATGCTGCCCTTGCGCTATTTCCGCTCCCGCGCGTTCAGCGCCGCCAACGCGGTGATCTTCATCCAGTTCATCTCGTTGATCGGCTCGCTGTTCATGGTCACCCAGCTGTTCCAGATCGGCCTGGGCTACCGGCCGCTGGAGGCCGGCCTGCGGCTGCTCGTCTGGATGGCGATGCCGATGCTGGTCGCGCCGATCGGTGGCGTGCTGGCCGGCCGGTTCGGCAACCGCCCGGTGATGCTGGTCGGCATGGTTCTCCAGGGCGCCGGCCTTGGCTGGCTGGCGGCGGAGGTCACGCCGGGCGTCGGCTACGGGTCGCTGGTGGCGCCGCTCATCGTGGCCGGCGTCGGCATCTCGCTGGTGTTCCCGACCTCGGCGGACGCGGTGGTCGCGGCGGTGCCGCCGCAAGACGCCGGCGTGGCGGCCGGCACCAACACCGCGTTGCGCGAGATCGGCGGCGTGGTCGGTGTCGCGGTGCTGGCGGCGGTCTTCGCGGCACACGGCGGCTACGCCGACTTCCTGCACGGCGTCCGCGCCGCGCTGGTGGTGGCCGCGGTGGTCCCGATCCTCGGGGTGGTCGCCGCCTACCTGGTGCCGGCCTCCAGCCGGAACTCGGTGCCGTCGGGAACGGCCAGCACGACGGCGCCGTCCTTCTCCACCTCGACCTGAGTGGCACCGAGGGCGACCAGCCGGTGGACCGCCGCCGGCTGGTCGCCCTCGGCCGGGGTGCGCTGGTCAGGTGCGGGTGCATGAGGTTCGGCCGCACCGTTTCCGCGCGGCTCGCGACGAACCGGAGGCTGAGCTGGGTGTCTGTTCCGGGCAGCAGCGCGCCACCACCGGCCTCCTCGACGACCTCCCGGCCGAACACCCGGCGGTGCGCCGTCGTCGGTTATCTGCGCTGGGCGGGCTTCGGCTGGGGGACCCGGCGGCCCGGTGCGGTGAGGGCAGCCAGGACGGTGGCGGAGATGAAGGCGGCCGCTTCGGTGGCTTCCAGGCGGCCGGCGGTGATTTCGTCGGCGGCGCCGTGCATCACGTTCTGGATGACGCTGATCAGCCACGGGTTGGGTAGGTCGGTGCGGAACACGCCCTCGGCCTGGCCGCGTTCGACGAGTCGGCGCATCCGGTCTGCCGGTTCGGCGTGCAGGGCGCGGATGCGGCCCGGCGGCAGAGTGTGTTGAGCCGCCAGCAGCAGTGACCGGAACTGGTTCACCAACTGCCAACTCGCGTCGATCAGCCGGGTCATCGCGTTGCGCGGGTCGCCGTCGAGGTCGACCGCGTTGAGGATCGCGTCGCCGTCCTCGATGGCGCGGGCGAAGGCGGCGTCGACGAGGTCGGCCCGGGAAGGGAAATGGCCGTAGAGCGTGACCCGTCCGACGCCCGCGGCCTTGGCGATCTCGTTGACGCTCGCGTCGGGGTTGCGGCTCAGGCAGCCGACCGCGGCGGCCGCGATGGCGTTGATGTTGCGCTGCGCGTCGGCCCGCTTGCCTGTCACCGGACACCCGCTCTCTTGTTGAACACCGCTGTACGAGTTACTGTAGCCGAACATTAACCCGTACAGCGGTGTTCAAGTTATGGAGGTGTTCCATGTCAGTGGACCCGCGGCGCTGGCGGGCGCTGGCGCTACTCGGAGCCGCCCAGTTCATGCTCATCCTGGACGTCACCGTGGTGGCCATCGCCCTGCCGCACATGGGCGTCGACCTCGGTCTGAGCCGCGGCACGCTCACCTGGGTGGTCAGTGCCTACACGTTGATGTTCGGCGGCCTGATGCTGTTGGGTGGCCGGGCGGCGGACCTGTTCGGCGCACGGCGGCTGGTGCTCGCCGGGTTGCTGGTGTTCACCGCCGCGTCGCTGGTGACCGGTCTGGCCGGCTCCGCCGAGGCCCTGCTCAGCGGTCGGGTGGCACAGGGTGTCGGCGCGGCGATGCTGTCGCCGGCCGCGCTGTCGATGGTGACAAAGCTGTTCCGCGGTCCCGAGCTGAACAAGGCGCTCGGTGTGTGGTCCGGGCTCGGTGGAGGCGGGGCGGCGATCGGCGTGCTGCTCGGCGGGGTGCTGACGGCGGGCCCGGGCTGGCAATGGGTCTTCTACGTGAACGTGCCGATCGGCCTGCTGGTGGCCGCGGCACTGAGCCGGTCGTTGCCGGCCGACCTGCCGGTGCGCGACCGACCGCGCCTGGACGTGCCGGGTGCGCTGCTGGTCACCGCGGGCACCGGCGCTGCGATCTACGCGCTGATCAACGCGGGCGATCGCGGCTGGGGCTCGATGCGCACGCTCGTCGCCCTGGCCGCCGCGGCCATGCTCTACGCCGGGTTCGCGCTGCTGCAGCGCGCGGTCCGGGCGCCGCTGATGGATCCGCGGATCCTCACCCGCCGGCCGGTCGTCGCGGGAACGTTCATGATTCTGGTCGCCACCGCGCTGATGATCAGCGTGTTCTTCCTAGGCTCGTTCTACCTGCAACTCCTGCGCGGGTACGGGGCGCTCCACACTGGACTGCTGTTCCTCCCGGTGGCGTTGTTGACGATCGCCGGCGCCCACTCGGCCGGCCAGGTCGTCGGGCGGCTCGGTCAGCGGGCGGTCGCGGTCGCCGGGCTCGCGGTCGCCGGCCTGGGCACCGCCGTCCCGGCGCTCTGGGGCGGCGCGGCAGCCCTGGTCATCGGGATCAGCGTGGCCGGTGCGGGGATCGGCGCCACCTTCGTCGCCGCGTCGACGACCGCGCTGGCGCAGGCCGAGCCGCACGAAGTCGGTGTGGCGTCGGGGATCCTGAGCACGTTCCACGAGTTCGGCGCCTCACTCGGCGTCGCGGTCGTCTCCAGCATCGCCGCGGCGAGCATCGCCGGCACGACCGGAACCGGGTTCACGAACGCGTTCACCTTCGCCGCCGTGACCGCCGGGGTCGCCGCGATCCTCAGTGCGGCGGTCGTCCCCGCCGGCTCGGCATCGGGCGAAGCCGACCACCAGCGCCCCAGAGTGGCGATGCATTGACCGGTCAGGACAAGCCGGCCGCCATCGCGGCGATCAACTCGCCGTCGGCCGAGTCGCCCGCGAGTTCCCAGGCGAAGGCGCCGCCCAGGCCGGCTTGTCGGGCGTACGTCATCTTGGTGTTGATCGTCTCCGGGGTGTCGTAGGCCCACCACTGGTCGCCGCACAGGGCGTAGGCCGTGCCGCCGACCGTGCCGGTGGGTGGGCACGTCTCGCGCAGGACCCGGTAGTCGCGTGGCGCGGGCAGGGTCGGGCCAGTCGCCGCCGCTCCGGGCTCGGCCCGGGAGACGCCGGTCCAACCGCGGCCGTAGAAGCCGATGCCGAGCAGCAGCTTGCGGGCCGGGATGCCCATGCCGGTGTACGTCGCCACTGCGGCCTCGGCCGTCGAACCCGCTCGGGGAATTCCGGGATAGCTGGTCAACGGGGAGTGCGGTGCGGTCGGTCCGCGCGCAGACCCGGTCCCGAAATAGTCGTACGTCATGACCATCGCCCAGTCCAGCGACGCGACCGCGCGGGCGTAGTCGGTCTTGCCGGCCGTGCCGCCGTCCCCGGTGACCGCCGCCGTCACGAGGCGGTCCGCGCCGAACGCTGCCCGCAACGCTTCGGTCAGCCCGGCCAACGCATCCGGACCGCTCGTGTCGCAACTGCGACCGCACGCGTTCGGATATTCCCAGTCGATGTCGATGCCGTCGAAGACGCCGCTCCATCGTGGATCGTCGACCAGGTCTCGGCACGAGGCCGCGAACGCCGCTGGATCCCGGGCCGCGGCGGTGAATCCGGCGGAGCCGTTCCATCCGCCGAACGACCAGATCACCTTGAGCTTCGGGTGGCGCGCCTTCAGTTCGCGGAGTTGATGGAAAACCCCGTCCTGGCCGCCGGCGCAGCGGCCACCCGCAACGCTGCCGAACGCGTAGACCAGGTGCGTCAGCACATCGGCGGCGCCGCTGCGTTCCACGTCCTTGACCCGGTCTCCGCTACCCCAGGCGGTGAGATAACCGACCACGAGCGGATCAGCCGGGCGTACGGCCGGCGGCGGCTGCTCGCGCCCGACCACGATGAAGGCGGCCACGGCGCCGAGCGTCGCGATGACGACGGCGGCGGCGACCGCGATGGCCGCGCGATGTGGCATGGGCCCAAGGCTAGGCGGCGGCGACCGCCGGCGCCGTGTTCAGTCGTGTTCGGGCGCGTTCGTGAGTTGGTGGTCCGCCGCGTAGAGGACCTCCGCCACCAGCCGTTTGACGTGACCGCCCCGAGCCCGGTAGAGGACCCGCCGCCCGTCGCGGCGGCTGCTGACCAGGCCGGCCAGCAGCAGCTTCCCCAGATGCTGCGACACCGCGGGCCGGGCCGCCCGAACTTCCGCGGCGAGTGAGCCCACATCGAGTTCGGCCCCGTCGTGCAGCAGCCAGAGCAGGCGCAGGCGGGTCGGCTCCGCGAGCATCCGCAGCGCCACCACCGCGGCCTCGAACTGCGCGTCGCTGGGCAGTTCGTGTCCGGGCCCGGGGGAGGGGGCATTCCCGCTTGCGTACATGTGCACAGATTCTGCGGGATCCCGCACGCGAGCGTCCACCGATCGCTGTTGCCCATCGTTGGCAGTTGCAGCGTTGTCGCGTGCGTACATGAGCACGTATTCTGCATTCGTGAGCGGCAGCCAGTCAGACCACCCGGGGCGGCACGAGCACGCCGACCACCAGCACCGACCCGGCGGGCACGAACACGAGCACAAGCACGCCCGCCGCGGCTGGGACCGGCTCAAACACGCGCTGACGCCGCACTCGCACGACTCGGCCGACAAGGTCGACTCCGCGATGGAGTCGTCCCGCGAGGGTCTGCGCGCCCTGTGGATCTCGCTGGTCGTGCTCGGCATCACCGCCGCGATCCAGGTGGTGATCGTGCTGATCTCCGGCTCGGTCGCCCTGCTCGGCGACACCCTGCACAACTTCGCCGACGCGCTGACCGCCGTCCCGCTGGGTGTCGCGTTCCTGGTCGGTCGTCGGGCGGCGACCCGTGCCTACACCTATGGGTTCGGACGTGCCGAGGATCTGGCCGGCATCGTCATCATCGTCGTGATCGCCGCCTCGGCCGTGCTGGCCGGCTGGACCGCGGTCGTGCGGCTGCTCAACCCGGAGTCGATGACGCACATCCCGTGGGTCGCCGCCGCCGGTGTCGTCGGCTTCGTCGGCAACGAGTTGGTCGCCCGCTACCGGATCACCGTCGGCCGGCGCATCGGCTCCGCGGCGCTGGTGGCCGACGGACTGCACGCCCGGACGGACGGGTTCACCTCGCTCGCCGTGGTGGTCGCGGCCGTCGGTGCCTGGATCGGCTGGCAGTGGGCCGACCCGGTGGTCGGCCTGGCCATCACGGTCGCGATCCTGTTCGTCCTCAAGGACGCCGCCCGGGAGATCTACCGGCGGCTGATGGACGCGGTCGATCCGGCGCTGATCGACGCCGCGGACGCCTGCCTGCGCCGGGTCGACGGGGTGCGCGACGTCAGCCGGATCCGGATGCGCTGGATCGGTCACCGCCTGCACGCCGAAGCCGACATCGTCGTGGACGCCGACCTGAGCCTGATCCAGGCGCACGAGGTGGCCGCCGACGCGGAACACCAACTCACCCATCACGTGCCACGCCTGACCGCGGCCACTGTCCACACTGACCCGGCCTGCCACGTCGGCCCTGACCATCACGCGGACCTCTCGCACCGCCGCCAGTTGGCCACCTGACGGGGTACACCGTAGGCCGCCGGACGGCTACGCTGCGCGCGGAAAACTGCCGATTTCGGGAGTACCCGGGCGCCAGCGTCGGCGGCCCGCCCTACGCGCTGCGCCGGCCCGAACAGATCGCCCACTACTTCGACGGACTCGAGCTCGAAGAGCCCGGTGCGGTGCCCACGACGCGGTGGCGGCACGAGCCCGACGGTGCCGACCTCGACGGCTATTGCGGCGTGGCGCGGAAGCCCTGATGATCAGAACGCGCCGTTGGCGTGCGGCAGATCGGTCTTGATCTCCGGGGTGACGTCCCAGTGCTCCACGATCCTGCCGTTCGCCACGCGGTAGAGGTCGTAGAACGCCGTCGGCTTGCCGCCGAAGCGGCCCTCGCCCGCGGTCAGCACGAAGTTGCCCTCGGCGACCACCAGGTGCACCTTCTCGTAGGCCACGGTGCTGGCCATCTGCTCCAGCGCGGCCGACAGCCCGTCGAGGCCGTCGCCGATCCCGGGGTTGTGCTGGAGGTATTCGTCGGTGCTCACGAAGTGGCCGATCGCGCCGACCCGGCCGTCTTTGAAGACGGTCTCGACGAACCCGACGACGAGGTCACGGTTGGCTTCGGTGGCGCCGAGATCCGTGACCTCGGTCGGCCCGTCGGTCTGCGACCGCCCCGAGACGGTTTTGGCCACCACCGGGTTGAGGGCGTCCCAGTGCTCGACCCGCTTGCCGTCGGTGACGCGGAAGACGTCAAAGGCGGCCAGCGGGTCGGGGCCCCAGCCGTAGTAGGTGCCGTGCAGGGCGACCAGGTCGCCGTCGGCGATGACCCGATGCATGTCGTAGCGGAACCCGTCGGGCAGGCTCCGGACGAGGTCGCGCACCCCGTCGGGCCCGTCGGCGGCCCGGCTGCTGTGCTGGACGTAGGTGGGTGAGACCCAGCGGTCGACCGCCGACGGGTCCCTTTCGCCGAACATCTGTGCGGCCGAGGTCAGCACGACTTGTTTCGCGTCCATTCCTCCAGAATAGGTGCGAATCGGACATTCAGCCGCCGAAGCGGGGAGTGGGCAGGCCGCGGGCCCCGGGGTCGAGCAGCAGGACCTGGCCGGCCAGCGGCGACGGGTCGCCGCCGACCCGCGCCGAGGTCACGGCCAGCAGGTCCAGATCCGGGCCGACGAAGGCGCAGCGGGTCGGCTTGGCCACCGGCACCGGCACCACCCGGTCGACCGTGCCGTCCGGCGCGTAGCGGACGATGCGGCCGCCACCGAACTTGCAGTTCCAGACGAAGCCCTCGGCATCGACCGTCACGCCGTCCGGGAACCACTCGTGCTCCTCGTCGGACACGAACACCCGGCCTGGGCCGAGAACGCCGGACGGGGACACCGGATAGGAGCGGATCAGCCGGACCGTGGAGTCCACGTGGTAGATCGTCGCGCCGTCGGGGCTCCACGCCGGACCGTTCGAGCAGATGATCCCGCCGAACGCGCGGGTGACCGTCAGCGCCGGATCCAGGCGGTAGAACGAGCCGCACGGCTCCTTCTCGTCCAGGTCCATCGACCCGAACCAGAACGCCCCGGACGGGTCGACCGCGCCGTCGTTGAGGCGGGTGCCGGGTGGGGTGTCGATCGCTCGGACGACCTCGACTGTTCCGGCGTTGACGTCGCAGAACGCGACCGCGTCGCGCAACGCCGCGACCAGGCCGCCGCCCGCGCGCAACGCGACGCTGCCGACCAGGTCCGGCACCGGCAACGTCAGCACCGGGCCGGCCGGCCATTCCTTCGCGTAGATCCGACGTTCGAGGATGTCGACCCAGTAGAACCGCGACCCGTCCCACAGCGCGCTTTCGCCTAGCTCGCAGGGGATGTCGCTGAGCACGGTCACGTCAGTCATGAGCCTTCTCCCGGCCGTAGGCGAACAGGATCGTGAGGATGACCAGGCCGTAGATCATGAGGCGGCCGTACTCGGGGACGCGCTGTGCCTGGAGGAACGTCGTCACCGCCACCAGGGTCAGCGAACCGGCGATGACGCCGAGATAGTGGCCGCGGCCGCCGAGGATGGAGACGCCGCCGACCACGACGGCGGCGATCGACTCGAAGAGGTAGGGGTCGCCGAGGCCCAGCGACGGCTGCCCGCCGTAGGCAACGAGCGCGATCCCGGCCAGGGCGGCGAAGACCCCGCTCAGCGTGTAGAGCGCGACGGTCACGCCGCGCACGCCGACGCCGGACAGGAACGCGGCGCGGGGGTTGACGCCGACGGCGTACACCCGGCGGCCGAAGGTCGTGAGCGTGAGCAGCACCGTCATGAACAGGCCCACGCCGGCCCAGAGGAAAAGCTGGGCCGGCAATGCGCCATCGAACAGGCCGCGCAGCGGAGATGGCGCGTAGGAGCCGCAGGACGCACAGGTCAGCCCCTTCGAGAGGCCGAGCGTCAGGCCCTGCATGACACCGTTCATGCCCAGCGTCATCACGACGGCGGGTACGCCGAGCCAGGCGACGCCCATGCCGTTGCCGAGCCCGACCAGCGCGCCCACGCCGAGCGCCAGCATGATCGCCAGCGGCGCCCTCGAGGTCTGGCCGAGGCTCGAGGTGGTGAGCACAATCGCGGCACCGTTGAGGACCCAGGGGATCGACAGGTCGATGCCGCCGAC
>Ga0193743_1003226_pt1 | contig 10995 bp, 10 predicted proteins | sample L2c2metaG_FD_143038 | JGI IMG/M metagenome (GOLD analysis project Ga0193743, IMG submission 143038) | Soil microbial communities from a riparian zone of the East river system, Colorado, United States - L2c2 | ecosystem: Environmental > Terrestrial > Soil > Riparian zone | place: USA: East River...
CGGCGAGAAGCTTTTGCTGGTCCCGGCATTGAACCCGGACGTCGCGTTGATCCACGTGCAGCGCTGCGATGCCTACGGCAATGCCCAGATCGACGGCCTGCAGTTCATGGATATCGATCTGGCAATGGCGGCCAACCGCGTGATCCTGACCACCGAACGGATCGTCTCCAACGATCAGATCCGGCGCTCCCCGGACCAGACCAAGATCCCGTTCTTCTGCGTCGATGCGGTGGTCGAAGTGCCGTTCGGCTCTGCTCCGCACGAATGCTACGGCGTGTATGAGCCGATGATGAATCATCTGGAAGCCTATGTGAAACAGGTGAACGGCGACCCAGTCGGCGGAATGAAAAAATATCTTGATGACTATGTTTACGGGCCGAAAACCTGGAACGAGTTTCTTTCAATGATCGGAATCGATGAGATCGTGACGGCGAGCCGCAGGGGCAGGAGCATTTTCGATGATTGAGCCGTCCCATCACACTGCTTCGGAAATGCTTGCCATCCTCAGCGCGCGGCAGTTGAGGGAAGGGCAGGTTGTTTTCGCCGGTATCGGCGTTCCGTTGCTGGCGGCGACGCTTGCGCAGCGGCTGCGCTGCCCGGGTTTGACGATCCTGTTCGAAGGCGGCGTCATTGGCGCATTCGTCGAGCCAGGCAAGTTGCCGCCATCGACCAACGACCAGCGTTGCACCAAACGCGCCAACATGGTGCTGGGCAGCGCGGAAGTCCTGCTGTTGCTGCAGCGCGGTTATGTCGATGTTGGCTTCATGGGCGGCGCGCAGATCGACAAGTATGGAAACCTGAATTCGTCCTTCATCGGCGATCCCGACAATCCGAAGACGCGACTGCCGGGGACCGGTGGCGGAAACGACATCTCCAGTCTTACCAACATGATTGTTGCGATGAAGCATGAGAAGCGCCGTTTCGTCGAGCAGGTTGATTTCATTACCAGCCCTGGCTTCATCCGCGGCGGCAAGAGCCGCGCCGAAAGCGGTCTGCCGGAAGGCGGAATGTTCCGTGTCATCACCGAGCTTGCGGTGTTTTCGTTCGACGAGACGTCGCGCCGGATGAAGGTGCTCGCCCTCAATCCGGGTATTACGCGCGAGCGGGTTCAGGACAATACCGGATTCGACCTGATCTTCGAAGACCAGGTCGACGTTACTGAACCGCCGACGGAGCACGAACTCTCGACGCTGCGGATGCTCGATCCAGATCGTCTTTTCATCGCTTGAGAAAAACGAGGAAGTACAATGACAATACTGTCGAACACGTACGGTATCGCCGCGCGCAACTTCACGGCCTATCCTGAACTGCCCGATGCCAAAGCGCTGCTCGACTACGGCGTGCGCGTCGAAGAACTCGGTTACGACTCGCTTTGGGTCTGGGATCACATTCTGCTCGGCGTCGAGCCTCATTTCCCGATTCTGGATTCGCTCACCACTCTGACGGCGATCGCTGCACGAACCAGCAAAATCAAGCTCGGCACCGGCATTCTCGTCCTGCCGTTGCGCAATCCTGTTACCCTGGCCAAGCAATTATCCAGCATGGACCAGTTTTCCGGCGGGCGGTTAATCATGGGCATGGCCTCGGGCTGGTACAAGCGCGAGTTCGATGCCGTGGGCATCCCGTTCGAGAAGCGCGGCAAACTGATGGATGAGAATCTCGAAATCCTGAACCGTCTCTGGACCGAGAAGATGGTCGACGGAAAGTACATGGCGCACAATATCGGCGCCGCCGTGATGTATCCCAAGCCGGCACAACAGCCGCGGATGCCGATCCTCATCGGCGGCTATGTCGATAAGGTTCTGCAGCGGGCGGCCACGGCCGGCGATGGTTGGCTGACCTATTTCTACTCGCCGGAGAGCTTCGCGAAATCATGGGCCAAGCTCCGCAACTTCGCCAAGGAGGGCGGTAAGGATCCTGACAAGCTGCTGAATGCATCGCAATTGCCGATCATGATCGGGCCTTCGAAGGCTGCGGTGCGCGATGAAATGATGGATTGGTTGAACAAGGAATGGGATTTTCCCGAGCACAGCGACTGTTCGCGTGAAAGCGCGATCATGGGCTCGGTGGATGAATGCGTCGAGCAGTTGAAGGCGCATGTCGCAGCGGGTGTTCAGAAGATCATTTTCGTCCCCTACAAGTACAAGATGGACCAGGTCGAAACCATCGCGCGCGAGATCATTCCGCGCATGAAGGCGAAATAGGAAACAGCATGTGAAGCGGATGATGTCCGGCCACCCGTCATGATCAGTGTCTTCGACCTGTTCAAGGTTGGGATCGGACCGTCGTCCTCTCATACTGTAGGCCCGATGAAGGCGGCAGCGGCCTTTATGTCGGGTCTCGATGCGCAACAGCGTGCGGATCTTGCGCAACTAAAGGTCACCTTGCTGGGCTCGCTGGCCTGGACCGGGCGTGGTCACCGCACCGACAAGGCGGTGATACTTGGGCTTTCGGGCCTGTCGCCGGAAACCATCGACCCGGAGGATGCGGACCTCCGCGTGGCTGCCGTCGCGGCAACGACGCAGTTGGTATTGCAGGACGGCACCACCATCCATTTCGATCCAGCGCGGGATATCGTTTTCAATTTCGATGAGCCGGTTTCGGTCCATCCGAACACCATCCGGTTCTCGGCTTTCGACCGGGATGGACGCGAGTTGAGGGCCGAGACCTGGTATTCACTAGGCGGCGGTTTTATCCGGCGCGAAGGCGAGGCGAGTTCTGCGAAGGACTCGTCACCCACGGTGCCCTTTGAATATCGCGCCGCCGCTGAACTAATCGCGATGTGCGACCGGTCCGGTCTGTCGATTGCTGGACTCGTGCTGGCGAACGAAACTGTCCTTGCGGACGAGGCATCGGTCTATGAGCGGCTGGATCGTCTCACTGCGGTGATGTTCGACTGTATCGACCGGGGAATGCGGACCGATGGCGAACTTCCGGGAGGCCTGAAGGTCAAGCGCCGCGCCCGCGCATTGCATGCTCGGCTGCAAGCGTCGGAGACCCGCAACATGCGGCATTCGGTCCCAGCGATGGATTATGCGAGCCTGTATGCAATTGCAGTGAATGAGGAAAACGCCGCAGGCGGACGGGTGGTGACCGCGCCCACCAACGGGGCCGCCGGCGTGCTTCCCTCGGTCCTTCGCTATTATGCCGATCACTGCCAGGACGCCTCAAAGGAAGGTATCAGGATTTTTCTCCTCACCAGCGCGGCAATCGGCGCGCTTTGCAAGATGAATGCGTCCATCTCAGGCGCGGAAGTCGGATGCCAGGGCGAGGTAGGTGTGGCATGCTCCATGGCTGCAGCCGGCCTGACCGCGGCGTTGGGCGGCAGCAGCCGGCAGATTGAGAATGCTGCGGAGATTGGAATGGAGCACCATCTTGGGATGACGTGCGATCCGATCGGCGGGCTGGTGCAAATCCCCTGCATCGAACGTAATGCATTCGGCGCGATCAAGGCCATCAACGCAGCGTCGCTGGCGCTGAGCGGAGATGGATCGCACCACGTCAGCCTCGATCAGGTTATTCGCACGATGCGCGATACCGGGGCCGACATGCAGGCGAAATACAAGGAAACGTCGCGGGGCGGCCTCGCCGTGAACGTGCCGGACTGCTGAAAGAACTTGACGCCGCGCGGCCGATGCAGATGATACTAACATACCAAAAATAGGATGAATGTAATTAGGGACGAACAGTCAATCAGAATGCGAATAAAGATGCCTAAACTGGCACAATGCTTGCTTAAAAATAACGCATCTGGTTTTCCGCATTTTGCATAACGGGAGGAAATGGACGATGGCGAAACATACCAAGCTACTCACCACGATAGCGGCAACAGCGCTGCTGTCAGTTGGTCTGGCGGGGCAAGGCGCCGCACAGACGATCAAGATCGGCGTTAACGAGCCGCTGACCGGCCCGTTTGCCGCTTCCGGAACTTATGTCGTCAATGGCGCAAAGATTGCCGCCGATGAGATCAATGCCAAGGGCGGCGTGCTCGGCAAGAAGATCGAATTGATCATCGAGGACAACAAGAGCAATCCCACCGAAGCTGCGGCGGTCGCGGAGAAGCTGATCACCGCCGACAAGGTTCCGGTGATGATGGGCGCCTGGGGGTCCAGCCTGACACTCGCCGTGATGCCAAAACTGATGGAATACAAGGTGCCGATGGTCGTGGAGACCTCCTCATCGGGGAAGATCACGACGAGCGGCAACCCCTACATCTTCCGCATCTCGCCGCCGTCGTCGGTCGAGGCCGCGGCCTTCAAGCAAATTCTTCCCAAGATGTCGGTCAAGAAAGCCGATTTCCTTGTCATCAACAATGACTGGGGACGCGGTGCGGCGGAAGATTTCGGCAAGACTCTCAAGCTCGACAATGTTCAGGTCGGCCTGGTCGAGACGATGGACCAATCGGCTCAGGACATGAGCGCGCAACTGTCCAAGATCAAGGCGACGGATTCCGATACGATCATGGTGACCACCGCGGTCGAGCAACTCACTTTGTTGCTGAAGCAGGCAACCGCGCTCGGAATCAAGAAGCAGATTATCACCACGGGCGGATCGCAAAATCCGGATCAGCTGATCGATCAGGCCGGCGTTGCCGCCAATGGTACCTTCCACTTGACCACGTTCGCGCCGTGGTACCCGGACGAGACGCCCAATCCGCCCGCAACCAAATATTTCCTCGGTGAATGGAAAAAGCGCGGGTTCAATTTTGCCGGCGCGACCGAGAGTTTCCGCGGCTATGACGGCATTCGCACCATCGCCGCCGCTATCGAGAAGGCCGGCAAGGCCGAGCCCGAGGCGATTACGAAAGCCCTCTGGCAGACGGAATTGCTCGGCCTGAACGGCAAGATCAAGTTTGAGAAGCAGGGGCCGGCCGGAAAAGAGAGCGGGCAAAGCATGCCCAATGTCTATTTGATAAAGGTCGACAACGCGAAAGTCGTTCTTCCCAAACTGTAAGCAGGTCTACCGTGGTCGTCGGTCTTATGACGCGACGCCTACGGTTTTTCATTGCAACGTTCCGGCCATCCTCACCGGGCGGCGCGGGTTGACCTGGGTAAGGCTCGATGACTGAATTTTTGCAACACGTAATCAACATGCTGATCCTGGGCAGCACATATGCGCTGCTCGGGATCGGTCTTACCTTGATATTCGGCATCATGCGGATCGTGAATTTCGCTCACGGCGAGCTTTATGCATTTGGCGCCTATTTCGTCTATTTTGCCGCCGTGATGCTCGGGTTCAATTTTTTCCTCTCGCTGCTGATCGCAATCGTGGCCGGGTGCATTCTTGGTGCACTGATCGAAGTCGTTTTACTGCGCCCGATGCGCGGGGCGGACATCGACACGACGATGCTGATCATGATCGGCGCGATGATCGTGATGCAGAATACTGAACAGTACGTTTGGGGGGGCGTGGCCAAATCGGTCTCCACACCGTTCCCAGAAACGCCGCTGGTCATCGGATCGTTTTCGGTTTCCTGGCTGCGACTCTTCGTGTTCTTTGCGGCGCTGGCGCTGATTGCAGCCGCTTACCTCCTCATCAACCGGACCAAACTCGGGAAGGCGATGCGCGCGACCTTTCAGGATCGCGACACCGCGGCGCTGATGGGCGTCGACATTCAGAAGATCTACATGGCAACCTTCGCAATCGGCTCGAGCCTTGCAGCAGCAGCCGGTGCGCTGCTTGGGCCGGTCTATGTGGTTTCGCCGCAGATGGGCAACATCGCGTCGCTCAAGGCGTTTGCGATCGTGATCCTTGGCGGTCTCGGCAGCATCGGGGGCGCCACTATCGGCGGGTTTATTCTGGCCTTGGCCGAGGAAATGGGCGCGGGTTACGTCTCATCCGGCTACCGCGATGCGATGGGTTTTCTGATCATCATTGCAGTCCTGCTGTTCAAACCGACCGGTCTGTTTGCGCGATCGGAGCGAATTGGATGAAACGGTTTCTTCCATGGATCGCGCTGCTCGCGATTGCGTCGGTCCCGATGTGGCTGAAGGATCCCTACCTTCTGAATACCTTTATCACCACCGGGATCTTCATCGTCGCGGCGATGAGCCTGAACCTGCTGTTGGGCTATACCGGGCAGCTCAGCCTTGGTCACGTGGCCTTCTTTGGAATCGGCGCCTATACCAGCGCTCTGGTGTCGCTCGGCTTCGATGTCGAATTGATCGGCGGCTTCCGTGTGGTTCATGAACCGTGGCCGGTATGGCTTGGCTTTGTGATTGCCATTCTGGTCTCGGGTCTGTGCGGCTACATCGTCGGCAAACTGTCCTTTCGAGTCCGAGGTGCTTACTTCGTCATCGTGACGATCAGCTTTGCCGAAGTGGTGCGCCTGGTGGCGTTGAACTGGGTAGAACTGACGCAGGGCCCGCTGGCATTGACCTCGATTCCGCCGATGACGCTCGGACTTCCGGGTCTCGGCTACTTCGATTTCTACGGCAAGCCCTCGAATTTCTATCTCGTTCTCGGCGTCATCGTGCTCGCTTACGTGATTATCAGCCGTCTGGTAAACTCACGCGTCGGCCGCGCGATGGTGGCACTGAAAGAAAACGAATCGCTGGCTGTCTCGGTCGGCATCGACGTGACACGTTACCTCGTACTCGCGGCCGTTATTTCCGCCGGCATCGCCGGCGCCGCGGGCAGTCTCTATGCGCACTACCTGAAGATCATCGATCCGGATGTCTTTCTGTTTCTCTACACCGTCACGATGGTCATCATGGTGATTACCGGCGGCAAGGGTACGCTGGCCGGCCCGATCGTCGGCGGCCTGATCTTCGGATTCATTCCGGTGGTGGCAAGGTCGTTTGCAAGTCCGGAAATCCAATGGATCCTCTACGGGCTTTTCATGATCCTGATCATCTTCGTATTGCCGCAAGGCATCGTTCCGGCTTGCGAGAAGTGGTTCGGCGTCAACGCACAGCCGGATGCTTCAGGTCCGATTAAAGCGAAGACACAGGATGCGCCGTGATGGACGTCCGTTCAACACAAACGCAGCCGGCGCTCTCGATCGAGCACATCGCGGTTCACTTCGGCGGGCTGGTTGCGATCTCGGATATGAGTTTCGTCGTCAACGAAGGCGAGGTCGTCAGCCTGATCGGCCCGAACGGCGCCGGCAAGACGACGGCTTTCAACGTGATCACGGGCTTTCTGCGGCCGAGCAAAGGCGATGTCCGTTACCGCGGAACCTCCTTGAGCAACCTGAAGCCGCATGAGGTCACATCGCTTGGCCTGGTGCGCACATTCCAGCGTACCAGCGTATTCCAGAGCGTTAGCGTGTTCGAGAATGTGATGATCGGCCTGCATCGTCGCGGCCGCTCGCGTCTATGGGATACACTTCTGGCCCTGCCGCGCGAACGCGAGTCCGAAAACGAGTTGAAGACGAGGGCAGCCGAAATCCTCGCGCTTGTTGGAATCGAGCGCCGTACGGCCGAACTCGCAGGGTCGCTTTCTTATGGCGATCAGCGGCTTCTCGGCGTGGCCTTGGCACTTGCGACGGATCCGTCGATGTTGCTGCTCGACGAGCCGGTGTCGGGAATGAACGCGACAGAAACCGCGCGGTTCATGCAGCTTCTTGCTCGGCTGCGCGGCTTCGGAGTCACGATCCTGCTGGTCGAGCACGACATGCCAATGGTGATGGGCGTGTCGGACCGTATCGTCGTTTTAAACTACGGCAAGATCATTGCAGAAGGACCGCCCGCCGCGATTCAGGGTAATCCCGAAGTCATCCAAGCTTATCTCGGGCAGGGAGCCAAGAAACGTGCTAGAGATTAGCGATCTCGTCTGTCGTTACGGCAAGGTCGAAGCCATCAAGGGCATCTCGCTGTCGATCAAGCAGGGGCAGCTGGTCGCGCTGATCGGCGCGAACGGTGCGGGCAAGAGCACTACACTGCGTTCCATTTCCGGAATTCTGCCGTCGGTGTCTGGCCGCTTGGTGTTTGAAGGCGAAGATATCACGCGCTGTTCGGCGCGGGAGATTCTGGCGAGGGGGATTGCCCATTGTCCAGAAGGGCGGCGGGTTTTCCCCGACATGAGCGTTGAGGAAAACCTCGATATGGGCGCCTATCTGCGACGTGACAGCGTCGGGATAGCGGGTGATCGCGACCGGGTCTTGACGCAGTTCCCGAGGCTCGCGGAACGTCGCAACCAGGTTGCGGGGACTCTTTCCGGCGGTGAACAACAGATGCTCGCAATCGGTCGTGCGATCATGTCCAAGCCGAAGCTGATGATGTTCGATGAACCCTCGCTCGGGCTCGCACCGAACATCGTCGAGCAGGTTTTCGAGATCATCGACGGCATCCGCAAGTCAGGCACGACGGTATTGATGGTGGAACAGAATGCCTATGCCGCACTGGATATGTGCGATCACGCGTATCTGCTCGAGGCCGGATCGATCGTACTGTCTGGTCGCGGTGAAGAACTGATCCATAACAAGCATATCCGCGAGGCCTACCTCGGTGGATGAGCAAATCCACGCTCCGACCATGAGAACGCCAGCGGCGTATGCCTCATCGGCGCGTGGCCCGGATCGATGGGCGAGTGAGACGAATCCTGCCATGGACTCTCGGGAGAAACTGAGCGCCCTTGGCGCTCAGGAATTCCAGCATCGCTCGCGCCGGCGGCATCAGCTCTTTATCCTTGCGGGAAAGCACAAACCATTGCCTGACCACGGGAAGGCCATCGACATCGAGCGTCACCAGACGGCGCTCGTCGAGTTCGGTCGCCACGGTGTGAGCGGAGATGAAAGCAATTCCCAGACCGGCGATCACGGCCTGCTTGATGGTCTCGTTGCTGCTCATCGCCATCCCGATCTTCGGCCGAACGCCGGCAGTTTCGAACAGTTGCTCCATCAGGCCGCGCGTGCCGGAGCCGGGCTCCCGCATCAGAAATGTTTCGTTGGCAAGGTCGGCCAGTGCCAGCCCCGATTTTCGCGCAAGCCGATGCGCGGTCGGCGCGATGATGACGTGAGGATGATCGCCGATCAGGCGCACATCCATGTCGATGCCTATCGGCGGACGGCCCATGATCGCGAAGTCCAGTTCATAGCCGCGTAGCGCCGCGCTGATCTCCTGCCGATTGCCAATCGTCAGCGTGATATCGATGTTCGGATGCAGCTTGGAAAATCCCGAAATTGCAAACGGCACAAAATATTTCGCGGTGCTCACCGCGCCGATCGAAATGCGACCCCCGGTTTTCCCCGCCATCATCTCCAGCGACGTCTCGCAGTCCGCGATCGCCGCTTCGACGCGTTCGCAAAGCGTCAGCACTTCCCGCCCGGCATCCGTCAGCAGCATGCCGTCGCCGGTGCGCTGGATCAGCGGCAATCCAGCAAGCGCCTGTAAATTGCGAAGCTGAAGCGTGACGGCCGGCTGCGTGAGATGGAGTTGATTGGCCGCCGCCGTCACCGATCGGGTCTTCTGAACAGTTGCCAGCGCGCGCAGCTGACGGATCGTTAATTCCCGGAGAAATCGGCCCGCCATCGCGTCACCCTTTATAAGAAAAACTTTGCCTCGGCCAAAGATAAGAAAATTTCACTAATTTTGCAAATTGCGCTGTTGTGGGTGGGCGGATTGCCCATCGGCGGACCGCAATGGGACTGCCCCGAAGAGGGCGCGCTACAGGGGAACGATAATGGAGGAGCGCGTGACGTTGCGTTCGCATCTCGATTGGTCAGCGTCGCAAACGCCGGACGGACCCGCGGTCGCCGCGGTGATTGCCGCGATCGCTGCTGCCGCCATCGATCTTTCCGCCATTATCGCCGACGGGCCGCTGGCGGGCATCACGGGAGAGAACAGCGGCGTCAATTCCGATGGCGACCAACAGAAGGATATCGATCTTGCAGCCGATGCGATGATGCGCCGTGCCCTGCGCGCATGTCCGGTGGCGGCGATCTTGTCCGAAGAACTGGCCGTGCCGGAATTGCTCGATCCCAAGGCGCCGCTCTGCGTCGCGATCGATCCGCTTGATGGATCGGCAAACCTCGCGAACAATATCTCGGTTGGAACCATCTTTTCGATCCGTCCGCTCGGAAACGACATTCTCTCGACCTTCTTTGAGCCGGGTACAGCACAGTGTGCCGCGGGCTTTGTGGTTTACGGTCCACAAACCACGCTCGTTCTCGCGCTCGACGCCAGCGTCGATATCTTCATCCTCGACAGCCGCAGCCATGAATTTCTGTTGATCAAGCAGGGCGCCCGGATCGTGCCCAACACGCTGGAATTTGCCATCAACGCTTCAAATCGACGGCACTGGTACGGGCCCGTCCGCGCTTACATCGATGAGTGCCTCGCCGGCGCCAACGGTGACCGCGGCGCCGACTTCAATATGCGATGGATCGGTTCGCTGGTTGCCGAGTCGCTTCGCATCCTGGTTCGCGGCGGTGTGTTTCTCTATCCGGCCGACGCTCGGCCCGGCTATCGCGAGGGGCGCCTGCGCCTTTTGTACGAGGCGCATCCGATGGCGCTGGTGATGGAATGGGCCGGCGGCGCGGCGACGACGGGGCGCCGGCGCATTCTCGAGCTTTCGGCGAAATCGCCGCACCAGCGCGTGCCGCTGATCATGGGCTCGGCGCGCGGCGTTCGCGACGTCGCGGCCATGCACGAGAGGATTGAACCGATGTTCGACAACAGCGACGCTCCGCTATTTGCGCGGCGCGGCCTGTTTCTCTGAAGCCGGATAAGCAGATGTCGCGCAGTCATCCCATCATATCGATCACGGGTTCATCGGGCGCCGGCACGACGTCGGTCAAGAAGACGTTCGAGAATATCTTTCGTCGCGAAAAAGTATCCGCGGCCTACATCGAGGGCGATGCGTTCCATCGCTACAACCGCATCGAGATGCGCACCAAGATCATTGAGGAAGGCGAATGCGGCAACAAGCATTTCAGCCACTTCAGTCCTGAAACAAATCTCTTCGAGGAGCTGGAGAAAGTATTTCGCGATTACAGCGAAGCCGGCTGCGGCACCACACGCCACTACGTCCATGATGACGAAGAGGCCAAGC
>Ga0193743_1003227_pt1 | contig 10994 bp, 6 predicted proteins | sample L2c2metaG_FD_143038 | JGI IMG/M metagenome (GOLD analysis project Ga0193743, IMG submission 143038) | Soil microbial communities from a riparian zone of the East river system, Colorado, United States - L2c2 | ecosystem: Environmental > Terrestrial > Soil > Riparian zone | place: USA: East River...
CCGGCACCGTTGAACGGCGCGCTGTAGGTCTTGCCGCCGAAGGTGTTGCCGCCCTCGCCGAACCAGCCCGGGCCGAACTTCGACTTCCACGAGTCGGTGGCCCACTTGTCCAGCGGCAGCAGCCAGGCGGAGCTGACCTGCTCCTCGATCGTGGGCGTACGCGCGATCTGGAACACGTCGGGCGCGGTGCCGCTGCGGGCCGCGAGCGCGAACAGGTCCGGGTATTTGTCGGTGACCTGGGTGGTCTTCTTGACCGTGTTGCCGCCGTGCGCCGCCTGGAAGAGCTTGATCTCCTGGTCCATCCAGTCGGCCTGGCTCACCAGCCAGTCCCAGCTGGCGATCTGCGATCCGGCCGCCGCTTTGTCGTCGGAACCGCAGGCGGCGAGGGCGGGGGTGAAGGCCGCCGCGACGGCTGCCTTGATCAACGTACGTCGTTGCATGGTTGCTTCTCCTGGGACGAGGTCAGACACAAGGGGAGGTACTGGCGGTCGCGGTCGCGTTCTGCCCGCCGAGTTGCCACGTCACCGATGACGTGTCGGCGAACGGGACGCTCACCCGACGGGGGCGTTGGAAGGGCAGGAACGCGACCGGTTGACCGCGGTCAGCCGGGGCCGGTGCGAAGGTGTTGCGGGCGCCGATCGGCACCGGCAGCCCGAAGGCGTTCGGGTTGTTGTAGCCGAGGTACGCCGTGTGTGTGCCGTTGTGGTTGTCGACCACGCAGACGTCCCGGGGCACGACCGGGGCGAAGGTGGTGCGATCGGCGCCCGCCGGTTGCAGGGCGGCGTCGTCGACGTAGAGGTCGTCGGCCCCGCTGGTGGTGCTGATCCACCACTCCGCGCGGCTGAGCGTCTTGGTCCAGCTGATCGGGATGTCGTTGGCGGAGACCTGGGTCCAGCCGTCGGCGCTGACCGCACCGGACGCGAGCGGCACCGAAACCGTCGTGTTGTCGGTGAAGAACAGCTTCGCCTTGATCAGCGCGGTCGTGGCCGGTGCGCCGTCGGCGAGCCGGATCCACGCCGTGGTCTTGTAGCGGGCGCCGTTGGTGAGCTGCACGCCCTGCGCCGGCCCGGCCCACTCGTAGGTGCGGTTGGCGGCCCGCAGCGCCTGGCCGCCGGTGTGCACCGGTGCGGTCACCGCGCCGGCGGTGCAGGGCGAGAAGCAGTACCAGCCGGTGCCGCCGCTCTCCACGTCGCCGTTGCCCAACACGTCGACGCCGGCGGGCGGCGAGGCGTGCACGTTGAAGGCGAGGTCGTCGACCAGCAGGTCCGGCGTTCCGGCGGTGGTGTCGACCCACCACTCCGCCCGGGAGAACGAGCCGGTGAACGAGACCGGGATGTTGTTGCCCCGGATCTGCGTCCACCCGGTGTCGCTCACCGGAGCCGAGCCGAACGGGATCGTCACCTGGCCGGTCGAGGTCCACACCTTGAGCCGGATCTCCGCGGTCGCGGTTCCCGGTGTCGCCAGCCGGACCCAGGCCGACGCGTCGTAGCGCCCGTTGAGGCCGACCGTCACGCCCTGCGCCGGGCCGACCCAGTTGGCCGACCGCCCGGTCACCTTCAACGCGCCCGACCCGCCGTGCACCGGGCTGCTCACCACGGAGAGCCCACCGCAGCCGCCCAGGCAGTACCAACCGCTGGTGTTACCGCCCTCGGCGTCGCCGTTGGCGAGCGTGTTCGTGTTGCCCGGCAGCTTCGGCGTGACGAACGGTGGTGCCACCGGGGCCGGCGGCGTGCCGACGGTCGGGGTCAGCGACACCTCGTCGAAGGTGCAGGTGCGCCCGCCCGGCACGGGGTTCTGCCAGAGGAACACCTCGGCCCAGCCGGTGCCGGGCGGGGCGGTGAAGGCCGCGACCTGCTGGGTGTACGCGGACTCGTCGCGATAGTTCAGCGTGTGCTGGAAGCTGGTCGTGCCGGGTGCCGGCCCGCCGCGGACGCCCACGTAACACTGGTTGCCGATCCCGCTGGACCGACCCCAGCCGGCGAGCGTGTAGTTGGTGCCGCCGGTCAGGCCGAGCACCGGCTGGCGCAGGCCGCTGCCGCTGGTGGCGGTGGCGGTGGTGCGCACGGCGCCGGTCCCGCCGATCGCGTCGGTCACCGCGGCGGTGCCGGGTGCCAGCGGCGTCCAGCCGTTGGTGCCGTGCTCGAAGCCGCCCGCCACGATGGTGCTGCCCAGGTCGGCGCGCACGGTGTTGCCGACGCCGTCGGCGACCACCTTGACCGAGGCGCCCGCGTTCGTCGGCAGGTCCACCTCGACCTGCTTGGCGACGCCGTTGACGGTCACGGTCACCAGGTAGTCGCCCTGGAAGCCGCGGACGGTGTAGCGGCCGTCGGTCGAGGTCTTCCCCGCGGCGTTGGTCCACCACTGCTTGAAGACCAGGTCGCGCAGCGCGAGCAGGTTGGGCTTCGGGGTCCAGTCCGGCCGGTAGAACGCCACCAACGGGTTCCAGATGTTCGGCTCCCAGAAGCCGAAGCTGCTCACGCCGGTGATGGCGGGCTGGCTGAACGCCATGGTGAGGAAGTCGCGGGTGTAGTCGGCCTGCAACTGCTCGTCGTCGGTCGCGACGTCGAACTCGGTGATCTCGAGCGGCAGGCCGAGCGAGCTGTATTGGTCGAAGAGCGCGGGCAGGTCGGCCGGCGGGGTGAGCTGGAGCCCGCTGAAGTGACCCTGGATGCCGAGCACGTCGACCGGGGCGCCCTGTGCCAGGAGGTCGGCGAGCAGCTCGTGGATGTAGCGCTGCTTGCGCAGGTTCCACCCGTTGTCCTCGATGAGGTCGTACTCGTTGAGGTAGAGCAGCGCTTCCGGGTCGGCCTGCCGGGCGAGCTCGAACCAGCGGCCGATCTCGGCCGAGCCGAGGATGTCGGTGACGTTGTGCTCCGAGTAGGGCTCGTTGACCACGTCCCACTCGTCGGCGATGCCTTTCAGCGCGCTGACCTCGTCGGTGACGTGCCCGTCGATCCGGGCCCGCAGCGCGGCCGGGTCACCGGCCAGGGTGCGCACGTCGGGCGGCATGAGGCCCCACGAGCCCCAGACCAGGTTGTGCCCGTGCACGGTGTGCCCCTGCTCCTTGAGCCACTCCAGCGCCGGCAGCGTCTCCCGGGTGCGGTGCGCCGTGTCCTCCCAGTAGTTCCATTTCAGGTCGTTGCCGAGCGCGACGGAGTTGAAGTCCGTCGCGACCACGTCGCGGTATTTGGCGCCGTCCGGCGAGTCCGAGACCAGCCACGGCGCGGCCGCGGCGGTGCCGAAGTCGAAGTCGTGGTCCTGCATCGCCACCTTGACGTCGGCGCCGGGCACCGGGTGGCCCGCCGGGTCGACCACGTCGACCTTCAGGTCGCCCTTGCGAAACTGGTCGATCCGGGCCGCGGCGGCGGTGCGCCACCCGGCGGTGCTCTCCCGACCGGCGTACGTCACGGCGGGGAACCCGGCCGGGTCGCCCTGGCCGTAGTCGAGCACGGAGACGCCGGCGATCTGCAGCACCTGCGGTCCGTAGCCCAGCCAGAGCTGGAAGTGCGCGTCACCGGGCGCGTAGTCCTCGGCGATCCGGAACGGGAACGCGAACCGCTGCCACTGGGCGCCGAGCTTCAGCGGCGCGTTGGCCGACTTCGTGTAGCTGCCGCCGTCGCGCTCGAAGATGAACGTCGCCTGGCCCGAGTCGCTGCCGGCGACCGGCGTGACGCTGCGCGCCCAGAAGCTGGCCAGCGCCGCGTCGCCCTTCTTCACCGCGCTGCCGATCTCGGCGCCCAGGGCGATCTCGTACTCGCCGTCGAGGCCGGAGCTGACCGGTGCCGTCGTGGTGGTGATCTGGAGCGCGCTGGTGAACTCGGTGTGTGTCACCGGGAGGATCTCGACCCGCGGCGCGGGTTCGCCCTTGAACTGGTTGAAGGCGGCCAGCGGGTCGGCCGGCATGACCTCGACCGGCGCTGCGGCGCTCGCCGGGTTGGCGACCAGCACGAGGGCCGTGCTCAGCAGGGTGGCGACGACGACACCGGTGAGGAGCTTTCTCTGCGGGGGACGGAACATGCTCATGAGCGATGCCTTTCCGGGGGCGACGGTGGCAGCGCTTCACCAGGCCCTCTGTCCCTTGTCGACAGAGCAGCAGGTGAAGTTTGGGGGTGTGCTAGGAGTTTCTGCTCACGTTGGGGCCGAGCCCGCTCCACGTGCGGGGTGTTGTGTCCGGACCAACTGCCGGCGGGCGGGCCCGGCGGTAGGGCTTCTTCGCCGCGCGGGCGGTGCTCTCGCGGACGATCAGACTGGTCGACATGCGGACGGGTCCGGCGTCGCCGGTCGCACCGTCGATCGCCTCCAGCAGCAGCCGTGCGGCGGCCTTACCCATCTCGGGGAAGGGTTGCCGCACCGTGGTCAACGGCGGATGGGTGTCCGCCGACGAGGCGATGTCGTCGAAGCCGACGACGGAGACGTCCTGCGGCACGCGCAGGCCGCAGTCGATCACCGCCTGCATGACCGCGTACGCGGTGTTGTCGTTCTGCGCGACGATCGCGGTGGGTCGGTCGCGCCGGGCGAGCAGCTCGGTGACCCGCTCCCGGATCGTCGGCGGGTGGAAGCTGCCCTCGACGGTCAGCTCCGGATCCGGGTCGATCCCGGCCTCGGCGAGCCCGTCGAGATAGCCGCGGTAGCGCTCCTGGCAGCACTCGTACGCCATCAGGCCCTGCACGCAGGCGATCCGGACGTGTCCGAGCTCGGCCAGGTGGCGCAGCGCGGTGCGGGTGCCCTCATAGTTGTCGGCCTGCACGGACGGCAGGGTCGACGGCGTGCCGAGGGTGTTGACCAGCGCCACCGGGAGCCCGGCCCGGTGCAGCTTCTCCAGCGGGTCGAGAGACTGGTCGTGGGTGACGACCAGCAGGCCGGCCGACAGCCCCGAAGCCCTGATCCGCTCGACGAGCGACGAGTAGTCCTTCTCGTTGGTGCTGGTGTAGAGGATGATCTCGTACGGCGACTGCTCTATCACCGACGCGACGCCCCAGTTGACGGCGGCGACCATGTGCCAGGTCAAGCCGGGCACGATCATCCCGATGAACGGTGTGCGTCCCTTCGCCAACGCCGTCGCGGCGGTGCTCGGGGTGTAGTTGTGGCTCCGCATCACCTCGAGGACCCGGTCGCGGGTGTCCGGGTCGACCTTCGGGCTGTTGTTGAGCACGAGTGACACCGTGCTCTTGGACAACCCGGCCAGCTGCGCGATGTCACGAATCGTCAGCTTGGGCATGTCGGTCCTCCGTGGTGGCAGCGATGAACTGTGTCGCTCCATTGTGGTACGCGCCTCCACCGCGGAAGACACCAAGTGATCGCATTTCGCCGGTCGCGTTGGAGCGGTCCAACGCCTGTGCCGGACGCTAGCAGTGGACCGGTCCAACCGCAATGCCTCCGCGAAACAATCCCGTAACCGGCCGGATGCCGGGCGGGCATTTGCGCACCGCGACAAGGAAATGGCAGGCTCGCACTCCGAGTCGTTACGGGCCTCGCCGGTCCCCGTTGGTGCCTCGCTTTGGATCTCATCCCTAGGCCGTGTCCTGTCGATCATCGTGAGCCGAGCCGGAGTCCAGGTGTCGTCTGGTGGTGGCCCGGGATTGCCGGCATACCGGTGTTGTATGTCGGTGATCCCGGGACGCTGCCAGGCGGCGGCTGGGCCCGGCGCAGGCCGCGATGATCGGCAGGACACGGCCTCAGACACCTGAGGAACCGGCATGCCCGCAGGCTATTCACTGCACGATTTCGCGTTCGACCTCCGAGCGCACATGGCGCCCGCCAACGTCTGGGTCACCAGCGGCTGGACCTCGGTTGTTGCCCGGGCCGGCACGGTCTGCGGGGTCGGCGGTTGTTTCGCGCCGCCCTATGCGGCCCCGGACAGTGCGCTCGCCGTCACATTGGACGTAGACGGCCGCGAGGTCAGCGACGGCGTCCGGCCGGGCATCGCCGGCTTCGGCCTCGGCCTGCTCGCGGCCGGCGGCACGTGGCGGCCGGACCGGGTCGAACGACGAGGCACCTTCCACCAGTACGACGACGGCCACCTGGTCTCGCTCGGGGTGTCGAGCCGCCTGACTCCCCTGCACGGCACCGGCGGCTACGTCCTCGAGATCACCGTCGAGAACCGGGCCGCCGAGGCCGCCGAGGTCACTCTCATGCCGGCGCTGTCGACCGGGCGGCCGGGCCGGGTGCCGCTGGCCGAATGGGGCTGGATGCCGCCGTCGCCGGTCGGGGACGAGCCGCTCACGCTGCGGCACGACGACCTGCGCAAGGTGGTGCCGGCGGGCGGCCGGGCGGAGTTCACCCTGACCGTGTCGTTGGGCGAGGCGCCGGCGGAGCCGGATGCCGCCGCCCTGGCCCGGGCGGCGAGCGAGCGGTGGGGCCGGCGGTTGGCCACCGCGCTCGCGGCGCTGCCCCGGCTGGAGACCGACATCCCCGGGCTCGCCGACTATTGGCACCGCAGCCTCGCCAGCGGCCTGGTCTGCCTCTGGGACAACCCGGCCTTCATCACCAACCCGTTCGTCGCCACGTCCGGTGTGGACGGTGGCGCGCTCTGCGCCTATGTCTGGGACACCGGCGGCTACGCGCCGCACCTGCTCACGCTGATGCTCGGCGACACCGCGACCGAGCTGCTCGAAGCGATGCTGAAGGCCGACCTGACCCGGCACTACGCGATCGCGCCCGACGGCACCGGCCTGGGCGTCGCCTACGCCTACAGCGGCTGGTCGCTGGTCACCCTGGCGACCGCGGTGGCCAGCCAGCGCGGCCTCGCACCCGGCCTGGTCGAGCGGCTGCACGACGCGGTCGCCACCCTCGACGCGCGCTTCCCGGCGGCCGGCGAACTGCGCGACTACGGCACCCAGCACAACCTGCTGGAGATGCGCGGCGCCGGCTGGGAGCACGTGGTGGCGAGCCCGAACGCCGAACGCGCCGCCTACCTCGACGCCCTCGCCACGCTGGCCGACGCCTCTGGCGCGGTGCTGCCGGTCGAGGAGTTGCGGGCCACCGCCGGCCGGATCCGCACCGCGGTCGCCGACCAGCTCTGGGACCCCGACGCGAAGTGGTTCCGCAGCCGCTATCCGGACGGGCACACCGAGCTCGCGTACTCGGTGCAGGCCTTCGACGCCCTGCGCGCCGGCGCCTGCACCCCGGAGATGGCCGCCGAGCTGATCTCCCGGGTCCGGCCCGGCGCCTTCCTCGGCGCCTACGGCGTGAGCAGCGTCAGCGCCGAAGACGAACGGCACTACGAGGTGGGCGACACCGACTGGTCCGGCGCCGGCGCCTACACCGGCGAGGCACCGCAGCTCGCCCTGACCCTGTGGGAACGCGGCGAACACGAGCTGGCCTGGACCGTGCTGTCCCGGCTGCTGTGGATGGGCGAGCACTACCCGTACTTCCCGCAGGAGCATTATTCCGACCGGCCCGCCGCACCGCCGGTCGGCCGCCGGGCCAACGTCATCGCCGGGCTCGCCGGCGCGGAGGCCATCCTGCTCGGGCTCGCCGGCGTGCGGCCGCAGCCCGACGGCAGCCTGGTGATCGCGCCGCCGCCGGCACCCGGCACGGTCGCGCTGCGCGGGCTGCGGTTCCGCGGCCGATCCATCGACGTCTCGTGCACCCCCGACGGTTTCACGGTCACTGTGGACGGTCAGCCGGTTCCCGCCGTCGACGGTGTGGTCACGGTGCGGAGCGAGTCGTGAGGAACCTGCTCGACGGCACCTGGACGCTGCGCGCCGGCGCCGGGCCCGTCCCGGCGGAGCTCGCCGACGACCTGCGCGCGGGCGTTCCCGCGACGGTGCCCGGCGTCGTGCACACCGACCTGCTCGCGGCCGGCCTGATCCCGGACCCCTTCGACGCCGCCAACGAGCCCGCACTCACCTGGATCGGCTGGACCGACTGGGAATACCGCCGGTCGTTCACGTTCGACCCGGGCGAGCACGACCGGCACGACCTGGTGGCCGAGGGCCTCGACACGGTCGCGACGATCTGGCTCAACGGGGTCGAGGTCGCGCGGACCGCCAACCACCACCGGACCTACCGGTTCGACGTCGGCGACGTGCTGCGGGCCGGCCGCAACGAGTTGCGGATCGTGTTCGCGTCGGCCGCGCGGTCGGCGCGCGAGGCGGCGGCGGAGCTCGGGCCCCGGCCGCTGGTCGACCGCGCGCACCCGTTCAACGCGATCCGCAAGCCGGCCTACCACTTCGGTTGGGACTGGGGTCCGGAGATCGTCACCGCGGGGATCTGGCGGTCGATCGCGGTCGAGAGCTGGTCGGCCGCCCGCATCGCCGTCCTGCGACCGCTGACGTCGTACGCGGCCGGCACCGGTGGCGTGCTCGACGTGCGTGTCGAGGTGGAGACCGCCGGCGGCGCCGACCTCTTGGTGCGGGTGCGGGTCAGCGGCCCGGGCGGGATCGACGCCTCGGCGACCGCACCCGTGACCGGCGACCGCGTACACCTGCCGATCGCTGTTCCGCAGGCGCAGCCGTGGTGGCCGCGTAGCCACGGCGACCAGCCGCTCTACGACGCCGAGGTCGAACTCGTGTCGGCGGACGGGACCGTGCTGGACCGGCGGTCGACCCGGGTCGGCTTCCGCAGCGTCACCCTCGACACGACGCCCGACGAGGTCGGCAACCCGTTCCGGCTGGCGGTCAACGGCAGCGACGTCTACGTCCGCGGGGTGAACTGGATCCCGGACAGCTCCTACCTGCCCAGCATCACGGCGGCCGACCTCGACCGGGCCCTCGACGACGCCGTCGAGGCCAACGTCAACCTGGTGCGCGTCTGGGGTGGCGGCGTCTACGAGTCGGAAGCGTTCTACGCCGCCTGCGACGAGAAGGGCCTGCTCGTCTGGCAGGACTTCCTGCTCGCCTGCGCGGCCTATGCCGAAGAAGAGCCGCTGGCCGGCGAATTCGAGACCGAGGCCCGCGAGGCGGTCACCCGGCTGGCCGGGCACGCCAGCCTGGCTCTGTTCAACGGCGGCAACGAGAACCTCTGGGGGTACGCGTCCTGGGGCTGGCGCGCGCAGCTGCGCGGCGCGACCTGGGGCGACGGCTACTACCGCGAGCTGTTCCCACGGATCGTCGCCGAGCTCGCGCCCGGCACGCCCTACTCACCCGGCAGCCCGTCGTCGATCGATCCCTACCTGCACCCCAACGACGAGTCCAACGGGACCATGCACATCTGGGACGTGTGGAACACCGACGACTACACCGTGTACGCGAACCATCGGCCACGGTTCGTCGCCGAGTTCGGCTTCCAGGGACCGCCGGCGATCTCCACCCTGCGCTCGGTGGTGCACGACTCCCCCGCCTCGCCGCGCGGGCCGCAGATGCTGGTGCACCAGAAGGCCGTCGACGGCAACGGGAAGCTGGAACGCGGGCTCGGCGACCACCTGCTCACACCGGCCGAGTTCGTCGACTGGCACTGGGCCACCCAACTCAACCAGGCGCGCGCGATCCGGTTCGGGATCGCCCACTTCCGGTCGCTGTTCCCGCTCAACACCGGCGCCGTCCTGTGGCAGCTCAACGACTGCTGGCCGGTGGTGTCCTGGTCGGCGGTCGACTCGCGAGGCATCCGCAAGCCGCTCTGGCATGCCCTCCGTGACGTGTTCGCCGACCGCTTCGCGTCGGTGCGCCCGTCGGCGCTCACCGTCCACAATGACCACGCCGAGGTGTGGCGGACGACCGCGCACGCGGTGCGGATGACCCTCGACGGCAAGCCGCTCGCGTCCTGCACCGCGGAGCTGAGCGTGCCGCCGCGCGGGTCGGCCATCGTGGCGCTGGCAGCCGACGTGTTCTCCCCCGCGGACCCGGCCGGCGAGTTCGTCGCCGTCACCCTCGGCACCGGCGAACGGGCCCTCTGGTATTTCGTCGAGGACCCGGTGCTCGACCTGGCCGCCGACGCCGTCGAGGCATCGGTGCGGCCGGCCGCCGGCGGCTACGACGTGGTGGTGCGGGCCGGCTCGCTGGTCAAGGACCTGACACTGCTGGTCGACCACCTGCACCCGCACGCCCGGGTTGACGACGGCATGGTGACGCTGCTGCCCGGCGAGGAGACGACCTTCCACGTCAGCACGCCAGAGCCGCTCGACACCGCGGCGCTGGTCACCCACCCGGTGCTGCGGACCGCCAACGACCTGGTCGCCTAATCCGCTTCGGCGGCGGATTAGGCGGGCCAGTTAGTTATGAACGTTGTGGTCATCGATGGCGTGCCGCCAGGAATCCAGGAACGCGGCGAATCCGGCGACGAAATCGTGCAGGTCACGGGCGGCGTCGTCGGTGAGCGCGGTGAGGTCGTAGGTCACCGTCACCGCGCACCCCGCGGCGTCGTCGCGCAGCACGACGGCGACCGTCCCGGCTGTGACGCCCGGCAGCACGCGGGCGTAGCGCACCGACCGGCCGGCGACCCGGTCGACGACCACCCAGGTCGTGGTCTGGTGGTGCGCGTCGGTCACGAATACCGTGCCCGGGTCGGTGTCGTCGGTTGTCGCCGCCGGAAATTGCGGGTCCCACCCGTGCGCCCAGTCCCGCTCGCCGATCGGCGTGAACAGCCGGAACGCCTCGTCCGGCGGGAGCGCGAGAGTGAAGGTGCCGGTCGCCGCCTGCCGGCGGTCGGTCATTGCCGCTCCTCGAGCTTGTGCGCGTCGGTGGCGGTCAGGCTCAGGCCGTACACCTTCCTCAGTTGGTCGATCTTGGTCAGAGTCTCCGGCGTGAAGGGCAGCTTGCCCTCGAAGGCGTGCAACGCCATCCCCTCCACCAGATCCCCAAGGGACAGATCGAGGTATTCGGCGAGCGCCTTGAGCACCTTGAGCGTGTTGCGCTCGATCCGAAGCCCAGTCTGCGTCCGCTCAACCTTTACCATGTTACCAATGTACCACGGTAGCAATAAAGCTTCGATAGGGTGCGAAGCGATGACCTCTCTTTACGAGTTCGCCGGCGGCGCCGAGGCGCTGCACCGCTTGGAAGAGCTGTTCTACGCCAGGGCACTGGCCGACCCCGTGCTGCGCGAGGTGTTCCCCGTCC
>Ga0193743_1003228_pt1 | contig 10993 bp, 9 predicted proteins | sample L2c2metaG_FD_143038 | JGI IMG/M metagenome (GOLD analysis project Ga0193743, IMG submission 143038) | Soil microbial communities from a riparian zone of the East river system, Colorado, United States - L2c2 | ecosystem: Environmental > Terrestrial > Soil > Riparian zone | place: USA: East River...
TCACCCGCGGGAACCACAACGGCAGCATCGCGCGCAGCGCATGCAGGGGCGAACTCGCGCTCGTCCATAGCCCGCTCGGCCATTCGCGCGCCTCGGCTTCCGCGGTGGCCACGGCGGCGCGGGTGAACTCCGCATAGGCCCAGATCTCGCCGATCATGCGCATGGTCTCGGAATCGGCCGCGTTGATCGCGGCCGCCATGCGCAGCGCCAGGCCCCAGGCGAAGTCGAGCTTGGTCGAGGCCCGGATCATCGTCTGCTGCTGGATGTTGGGCGACCAGCTCGTGGTCGGCACCTTGTTGTAGACGGCGCGATTGGAATCGATGAACACGCGATTGCGCGGCACCTCGACGTCGTCGAAGATGACGAAGGCATCCTGCTCGTCGAAGCGGCTCGACAGCGGATGGTCGAAGCGGCTGGCCGGCGCCGAGACGCTGTCGCGGCACAGAAACTTCAGTCCTGGCGCGCCCATCGGCACGCAGAAGGCGAGCGCATAGGCGTCGGCGCCTTCGGGCAGCGGGGCGGCGGGATAGACCGCAAGCTCGTCGGCGAACGGCGCCAGGGTGGCGAGAACACGCGCGCCACGCACGACGATGCCGTGCTCGGTGTCGGCGATCTTGTGCAAGGCATGGGCGCTGCCGGGCGACGGCGCATCGCCGGTCGCCTTGTCGATGGTCGGCTGCACGATGGTATGGGTGAGCGAGATGTCGCCGCGGCGCAGGAACTTCTGGTAGGCGATCAGCCGCTCGGCGCCGGCCTCGTTGCCGTTCATGCCCCACTCGTCCGGCCGGCCGGCGAAGCCTGCAAAGGTCACGTTCATGTAGTCCGGCGTGCGGCCCATCAGGCCCATCGAATACTCGGCGACCTGGCGCAACGCCTTGCCGCGGCGCGCCAGGTCCGCGCGCGAGCGCGGGATCATATGGCTGACCGGGATCGCCTCGCCGGTCTCCGGGTCCGGCATCAGGCAGATGTCGGCATGCTTGTGGTGGAGATCGTAGACCTCGGCCAGCGCCTGGGCGGCGCCGCGCAACTTCTGATGATCGACGACGTCGGAAACGCGCTCGCCGTCGACCCAGATCTCGCGCGCACCGCGGAGAGCCTTCAGGAATTCCTTGCCCGTGCGTGCCGCCATCGTTTCCGCCCTCTTTCAGAAGCGCGACTTCACCCCACCGGCATGGTTTCGGCAAGCGGCGGCAGCTTCGCGGCCTTGGCGTACCAGGCCTCGAGCTTGGGATGGCCGGGCCGCCAGGGCTCGTTGGCGTAGCGGAAATCGAGATAGCCCAGCGCGCAGCCGATGGTGATCTCGCCGATCGTGGTCAGCATGCCGAGCGAACCGGCGTCCTTCTCGAGCGCGGCCAGCGCGCGTGTCACCTTGCCCTGCTGGAGCTCGATATAGCCCTTGCGGCCGTCGTCCTGCGGCAACGCGATCTCGCGGCGGCGCGGCTGGGTCGCGTCCAGGATGCCGTCACCCAGCGCCTCCTGGCAGAGTGCCTTCCAGCGCGCCGGGCCAGCCGGTGGAAACAGCTTGGGGGCGCTGCCGATGCTGTCGAGATATTCGCAGATGACCGGACTGTCATAGAGCATGGCGCCGTCGTCGGTGACCAGGGTCGGCACCTTGGAGAGCGGGTTGAAATTCAGCAGCGCCGGATCCGTCGTGCCTACCTTCCAGCGTTCGATCTTGGCATCGATTCCACGCGCGATGGCGCAGGCAGTGACCTTGCGGACATATGGACTGGCAGGTGAGTAGGCGAGCTTCATCGGGTCCCCCTTGTGCTTTCATCGGATCGGCGCGCACGTTATCGTGCCTGCCGGGAGTAACGCCATGAATTTCCAGACCGAGAAGCTCAGCAGCCACATGGCCGCTGCGGTGAGCGGCCTCGACCTCAACCGCCTGCCCGATGCGGCGACGCAGTCTGCCTTGCTGGACGTGCTGCACGACAATCTCGTGCTGTGCATCCGCGACCAGACACTTGCTCCGCCGGCATTTCGCGACGCGATGGCGCAGTTCGGCGCGCCGATGCTGCGCAAGCAGCTCGCCCGCACGCCGGAATGCGCCGAGGTCAACATCATCTCGAGCGAGGACCGCGACGAGTTGGGCGACGGCCGAAAGCTCGTGAACGGCGCCAACTGGCACACCGACGACAGCTTCATGCGCGAGCCTTGCTCGCTCACCATGCTCTATGGCGTGGTCGTGCCGTCGACGGGCGGCGACACGCAATTCACCAACATGTACGACGTCTACGCCGACCTGCCGGCGGAGACCAAGGCGCGCATCGATACGCTGAAGGTGATCCACAAATACAGTTCGAGCCGCAAGCTCACCCACGTCTCGACGCGGCCGGCCGAGGAGATGGCCACGATGCCGGAAGCGACGCACCCGCTGGTGCGCACCCATCCGGAGACCCATCGCAAGTCGCTCTATCTCAATCCCAACCGCATGGAGCGGATCGTCGGGCTGGAGCGAGAGGAGAGCGACCGCCTGCTCGATGAGCTGATCACGCATGCGACGCAGATGAAATACCAGTACCGCCACGTCTGGCGACAGGGCGACATCGTGATCTGGGACAATCGTTGCACGATGCACAAAGCCAATGCGGATTATCCCGACAGCGAGCGCCGGTTGATGCATCGCGTGATCGTGGCGGGAACGGTGCCGGTCTAATGCTGCGGGCGCGCCACTGGCGTGGCGCGCCCGCAGCAAAGATCAAGCCTCCAGCAGCACGCAGTGCTCCGGCGAGAACGAGATCGTCACCGCCACGCCCTCGTCCAAAAGATTGGTTGGCGGGCGGCGCACGATCAGCGGGCCTAGCGCGCTGTCGATGACGTATTGCACGAAGTCGCCATGGAAAAGACGCTGGCGTACCGTGCCCGGCACGTGGTTGTCGCCCGGCCGGGGCTCGAGATCGATGTAGGCGGTGCGGATCGCGACCTCGTTCTCCTTGCCGTGCGGCCTGTGCGACGCGACCGCCTTCAGTGTGACCCCGCCCTCAGCTGCGAACACGCCCTCACCCGCCAGCTTGCCCTTGATGATGTTGGCCGAACCGACGAAGTCGGCGACGAAGCGACTGCGCGGCCGGTTATAAATCTCCTCCGGCGTGCCGATCTGCTCGATCACCCCAACATTCATCACGATCACGCGGTCGGAGATGGCGAGCGCCTCCTCCTGGTCGTGGGTGACATAGACCGAGGTGATGCCGAGGCGGCGCTGCAGCTCGCGCAGCTCGACCCTCATCTCGGCCCGCAGCTTGGCGTCGAGGTTGCTGAGCGGCTCGTCGAACAGCACCACGGTGGGCGAGAAGGCGATGGCGCGGGCCAACGCGACGCGCTGCTGCTGGCCGCCCGAGAGCTTGGAGGCGCCGCGGTCGGCGAGATGGCGCATCTGCACCAGGTCGAGCGCGCGCTCGACATTGGCCTTGAGCTCATCAGCGCCCTGCTTTCGCACGCGCAGGCCGTAGGCCACGTTGTCGAACACCGTCATATGCGGCCACACGGCGTAGGACTGGAACACCATGGAGACGCCGCGCTGCTCGGTCGGGATGGTACGGCGCTGGGCCGAGTCGTACATCGTCTGGCCGTCGATGGTGATGCTGCCGCCGCTCGGCTGCTCCAGGCCGGCGATGGCGCGCAGGGTCGTGGTCTTGCCGCAGCCCGATGGTCCCAGCAGCGTCAGATGCTCCCCGCGCCCGACCGTGAAGCTCACGCCGTTCACCGCCACCTGGTCGCCGTAGCGCACGACCAGGTCCCTCACCTCGATACGCGTCACGCTCACGTCAGCTCCTTCGTCACGCCGCGCGTCAGCCGGAACAGAATCGCCAGCGCCACGATCACGGTAAAAGTCTGGATCAGCGCCATCGCCGCCGTGAGCTCGGTGCCGCTCGAGGCAAAGGCCGCAACGATCGACGGCGCGATCACCTTGGCGTTGGGGCCCATCAGGAACACCGAGGCGCCCAGCTCGCGCACGCAGGCCATGAAGATCAGCAGCCAGGCCGCCAGCATGCCGGGCTTGAGCAGCGGCAGGGTGACCGTGCGCATCTGGTAGACCCAGCCGGCGCCGCAGACGCGCGCGCATTCCTCCAGGCTCTTGTCGATCTGCAGCACGACGCCCGCCAGTGTGCGCACGCCGAGCGGCAGCATGACGGTGAAATAGGCCAGCGCCAGCAGCCACAGCGTGCCGTAGATCGGGATCGGGATGTTGAGCCACGCCCACAGCAGCGCCAGGCCGAACACCAGGCGCGGCACGGCCTGCGGGAACATCACGAGATATTCGACCGCGCCGCGGCCCACGAGCTGGGATCGATAGATGATCCAGACCAGGATCACCATCACCAGCACGCCGACGCTCGCCACACCGAAGCCCAGCATCAGGCTGTTGCCCATGGCGGTGCGCACCGGCCCCAGCGACAGCGCAGTCTGGTAGTTGGCGAGCGTGAACTCGGCCTGGCTCAGGATCACGGTGGCGAAGCGCTGCAGCGAGGTGAACACGAGAGCCGCGATCGGCAGCACGACGGCCAGCAGGACATAAAGGAGGCACACGCTGAACAGGACCCAGGCCATCCGACCCATGTCCATCGGCCGCGGCCTGAAAGCCTTGCCGGTGATGGTGGCGAAGCTGCCGCGGGCGATGACGCGGCGATAGAAGGTCAGCATGCCGAACATGACGACGAACAGCGCCAGCCCCATCGCCGAGGCGCGGCCATAGTCCGGCGGATAGGACAGCGTCGAATCCCAGATCGCCGTGGTGATGACATAGATGCGGCCGGGGATGCCGAGCACCAGGGCGGCGGCGAACGAGCCCAGCATCTCGGCAAAGACGAACAGCGAGGCGCCCAGCACGCCCGGCATGACCAGCGGCAGGGTCACCGTCAGGGTCGTGCGCAGCTTGGAGGCGCCCATCACCCGGGCGGATTCCTCGAGCGCGGGGTCCATCGACTTCATCGAGGCCGCGATCATGACGAAAGCGACGGTGCCTTCGAACAGCGCCATCACCCAGGCGATGCCGAAATAGGTGTAGACGTCGACCAGATCCCCGCTGCCGCCCGCCCCCTTCCAGAGCTGGTTGACGAAGCCGCTCTTGGGGCCGGCGATGACGGCCCAGGCGAGCGCGCCGACCAGCGGTGTCATGTAGTAGGGCAGCTCCATCAGCCGCTCGAGCTTGTCGCGGCCCGGCACGTTGGTGCGCGTCAGGATCCAGGCCAGCGTGAAGCCGATCACGATCGCCATCACGGTGGCCATGACCGCGATGATCACCGTGTTGACGAGGACGTTCACGTCCTCCTCCAGGATCGCGAGGTAGTTCTTGATCCCGTAGGCTTCGGGCGGGAACGACATCGGATCGCCGATGTTGAGGGATTCCCCGACCAGGAACACCATCGGCAGGATGACGAGGAAGCCCACGACCAGCAGGATCACCAGCGTGATGATCGCCTGCCAGTTGCGACGCGGCCGCAAGGCCTCCGCTGTCAGCAACGTCAAGGCCGGCTCAGCGCCGCGCGCCGACGATGCGGTCCCACTCCTTGGCGAACTCCGCACGGTCCTTCTCGAAAGCGTTCCAGTCGGCCGGGATGAGCAGCTTCATGTCCTTGAGCGGCACGCTGCCGGCCGGTGCCGGCACGTCGTCGCGCGGCGAGTGCAGCAGCAGCGCTTCGGCGAGCGCCTGCTGGCCGACCGGCGAGAGGAACCAGTCCATGAACAGCTGGGCGGCATTGGGATGCGGACCGTCGGCCACGATGCCGTAGGTTTCCGACACTGCCGGCACGCCGGTCTCGGGGAAGACGAAGGCGAGCGGCGCGCCCTTGGCCTTGAACTCGATGTAGCCCGAGTACTGCGCGCCCATGATGACCTTGTCCTGGCCGTCGACCAGGCGGCCGTATTGCTGGACGTAGGAATCGAAGGCACGCGGCTTCTGCTCGGCGAACTTCTTGAAGTAGTCCATGCCGAGGATCGGCTTCAGCATGTACCACACGCCGTGCTGCAGGCCTGAGTTCGAGACCTTGACGTTGATGCCGTCCTTGAGCTTCGGATCGAGCAGGTCTTCCCATTTCTTGGGGGCGTCGGCCTCCGCCACGTTTTTGGGATTGTAGGCGATGCCGCCCATGATCACCGAGCCCCAGGTCCAGAAGCCCTCGGGCGTGCTTTTGTATTCCGGCTTGAAGGCGGCCATCTCGGGCGAGATGTACTGGGTGAAGCCGCCACGCTTCTGGAAGTCGAGGATCATGCCCATGTCGGAGATCTGGATGACGTCGACGAGGTAGGATTTGGCCTGGCGCTCGGACAGGACCTTGGCGTAGAGGGCGCCGGCCTGCAGGCGGACGTAGTTGGTCTTGATCTTGGGAAACACCTTGTTGAAGGACGCCAGCAGCTTGGCCTGGCCCTGCTCGGGATCGGTCGAATAGAGCACGAAATTGCCCTCGGCCTCGGCCTTGGCGACGTCGGCGCAGGTCTTGAAACCCTCCATTTGGCGCGGCTTGTCGCAGAGCTTGGCGGCGCCTTCGGCGGACGCAGCGGCGGCCCAGGTGATAGCGCACAGAGCCGCGGTCGCGGCGGCGAGCATTTTCATTGAACTCCTCCCTTCACACACGTTGCAACGAGCGTAACGACCGATGCAGGGAGGTTCAATCACTGTGTTCCGCTGGCCGCGCCAGCTAGCTTCCGGACATTTTCACGACCACTTTGATCGCATCCTCGATCCGCTCGCGCGCGTACTTGATGGCGGTCGGCACCTCGGGAAGGCCGAAGGTGTGGGTGTGGATCAGCTTGGCGTCAAAACGCTTCTGGGCCATCAAGGCCGCCGCCCGGTGCGTGGCGCTTTTCCCTTCGCCGCGGATGCCGAACACGTAGATGTTGTTGCGCACGAGATAGGCGAGATCGACCGGCACGGGCTCGGCGGGAAAGGCGGCGAGGCAGATGCGGCCGCCGCGGTTCACCATGCGGGCGGCTTCGTTCAGCGCATTGGGCGCGCCGGAGCATTCCAGCACATAGTGAACGCCCTTTCCGCCGGTCAGGCGCGCGACCGCGGCGACGGCGTCCTCTTTGGTCACATCGACCACATGATCGGCACCCAGCCGCTTGCCCATCTCGAGCCGGCGCTCGCGCGTGCCGGTGAGGATCACCGGCGAGGCGCCCAGCGCCTTGGCGACGCCGACGCCCATCAGGCCGATCGGCCCGGGACCGAGCACGACGACCGGCTCGCCGGCAATGATGCCGCCCATGACGTCGAGGCCATACATCGCGGTTCCCGCCGTGACGACCAGCGTCGCCTCCTCGTCGGACATATCGTCGGGAACGTGGACCATGGTGTTGACGCTGTTGACGGCGTATTCGGCAAAGCCGCCGTCCGTGCTGAAGCCGTTGGCGCGGTGCCCCTTCTCCCGGTAGCCGTAGTTGAGGCAGGAGGTGTACATGCCTTCGCGGCAGCGCTGACAGCGGCCGCAGCCGGCGTGCACCTCGACGGTAATGCGATCGCCGACCTCGAACTCATCGACGGTCGGACCGAGCTTCACCACCGTGCCCATATATTCGTGGCCCGGCGTGAAGCCTTTGTTGAAAGGCGATCCGCCATCGATGATCGCGGGCAGGCCGTGCTTGATGATCTCGATGTCCGTGGCGCAGACGGCGATGGCGTCGATGCGCACCAGCACTTCGGCGCGGCCGGGCTCGGGAACCGGCTTGTCGACCAAGCTGAGTTCGTCCGGGCCGCCCAGCACCCAGGCCTTCATGGTCTTGGGAATCGTGAACGCGTTGGTCTGCGATGCCATGTGCGAGCTCCCGTCCGAGAGTGTTGCGGAGTATAGGGCGAGGCGCCCGATCCTTGCCAGCCTTTGACGCCGATGCCAGTGTTCACCAAGGCGCGTTGCGTTGCCGAGCATCATCCCAAGCTGCTGGAGGCCACGATGCGACGACGTGCATTGCTTCGGCTCGCAACCCTTCCTGCGATCGCCTGGCCGGTCGGGGCGAAGGCACAGGCCTTTCCGGCCAGGCCGGTGACGATCATCGTGCCCTTCTCGGCGGGCGGTCCCCTGGACACCTTGTGCCGCATTCTCGCCGAGCATATGCAGGGCACGCTCGGCCAATCCGTTGTGATCGAAGATGTGACCGGCGCGGGCGGCGCGATCGGCATCACGCGTGTGGCGCGATCCGCTGCCGACGGATACACCATCATCTCCGGCAACCAGGGCTCGCACATCACGCTTGGCGCCATGCAGCCGGTCTCCTTCGACTTGCAGCGCGACTTCGCGCCAGTCGCGATGTTCGCCACCAACTCGCAGCTGATCCTCGTCAGAAAGTCGCTGGAGGCGGCAAATTTGCGCGAGTTTCTGGCCTGGGTCAGGGCAAATCCCGGCAAGGTCACGGATGGCGGCGGCGGCTACGGCACGGTCGCGCACACGTCGGTGCTCTATTTCATGCAACAAAGCGGCACGACCGTGCAGTTCGTGCCCTATCGCGGCGCCTCTGCCGCGCTGCAGGACCTGCTGGCTGGCCAGATCGACATGATGATCGACCAGCCGTCGAACTCCCTGCCCCAGGTCCTGGCCGGCAAGGTCAAGGCGCTGGCCGTCACCGCGCCGTCCCGCCTGCCGGCGGCGCCGGACATCCCCACGACGGACGAAGCCGGCCTGCCGGGTTTCTACACCTCGGTCTGGCAGGCGCTGTGGGTACCGCGCGGGACACCCGAAGCGGTGGTCGAGACGTTGAACAAGGCGGTGCGCGAGGCGCTGGCCGACCCCAGGGTCAGGCAGCGTTTCGCCGACCTTGGCCAGGAGATCCCGCCCGCCGAGCAGCAGACGGCGCGCTGGCTGGCCGAGTTCCAGAAGGCCGAGGTCGACAAGTGGGTGCCGCTGGTCAAGGCGGCGAAGGTCAAGACGGACTGACGTCGACAGCCGCCTCGGCCGGCCCCTCAGGCATCGTCGTGTCCAACGAGCGATAAGCGAGTCGGAGCGCTGCCGCGGATGCGGCCCCTGTCGTCGACGGTTCGGGGAAATCCGACCAGCTGTGGCGGCCGGGCTGACGAGCTGCGGCGGCAAGAGGGCATTATTTTGTTTTTTTGTTGGCGTCACTCGCATCAAGGCCCAGTCAGCTGGGTCACGGCATTGCCAAAAAAGCTTGTTCTAAGTCTGTCCGGAGCTGGCACAATTCGTCTGCATGCTGTTCGAGTTGTCTTGCTTGGTCGGTAAATTGCCCCGGGCTAAGATTGTTACGGGGAACGTAGTGGATCGTGCCGCCATCCTTGAACGGCACCCACAGCCCGTGCGCGACACGCTTCCTCTTGTCGTTCAACCCGCGGAATCTGTTTAGAAGCTTCGAGATGCGCGCTGGCCCCGCGCGATTTTCGAAAGACTTCAATGGCCACAGTTGTCAGCGCGCCGACTTCGTAGCTCTCAACGACTGCCGAAAAATGCTTTTCCTTAATCCCTATCTCCTCGGCCAGATGGTGCCGGATGGTGTACTCGACTTGTGAAAATTCGAACATGAACCGGCCTATGGCCCGATAGGTCTTTTCTGCCGTCTCGTTTTCCGCTCGGCCCATTGGATTGTTCCTAAGAGATCACCCATCCGATGATGCTAGCTAGGATTGGGAGTGGTCTTCATTTTGCGCCGGGAAGCGTCTATTGTACAAATATGACGAAGCTCCTTAAAAAAGCTCTTGAAGCGGTGCGGCGTCTCCCGCCGGACAGTCAGGATGAAATCGCGCTCGCCATGCTCACGCTGAGCGGAAACGAGGGCGAGCCCGAAGAGGTCGCCGCTACGCACTTGCCCGCCATCCTAGAGGGCCTCGCTCAAGCCAAGCGTCGCGAGTTCGCCGCTGATGCCGAGATCGAAGCGGCGTTCCGCCGCTTCGAGCAATGAAACTTCGCTTCACTCGCCAAGCGACACAAGATCTCAACAGCATTGCCGACTACGTCAGCGAGCGAAATCCGAAAGCCGCGTTGCGCGTCCGCGCCGCGATCGTCGAGTCACTCCAGACGCTTGTTCTTTTTCCGCACATCGGCCGGTGACAGAAGACTGAAGGTGGCCGCAAGCTCGTGACTCGTCGCTATCCGTATCTCGTTTACTACGCCATCGACGAGGCATCAGAAGAAATCGTGATCATCGCGATCCAGCACCCGGCCCGCGAGCGCGAAGGCTCGGATGCATAGTGGGACCCAAGATGGGCGTTCGCCTTCGATGAAGCAGCGACGGGAACGCTGCGACGTCCCTCATATCCCATAAACCTTACGATCCGACACATACCCAGCCGCCATATCGGCGGCGAGCGCCGCCGGATCGCGCTGTCTTGGATCGCCGTGGCCGCCGCCGCCCGGCGTGCCGAGCGAGACAGTGTCGCCCTTGTGGATGACATACTGCTTCTTGGGATCGGTCTTCTCGCCGTTGATGCGGAGCTCGCCAGGTGCGCCGTCCTTGCCGCCTTCGATGCCGAAGGCGGGAAAGATCGTCCGCTCCGCGAGGAACGACACGGCGATCGGCGTCTCGCTTCGGCTCTCGATCAGGATCTCCTGTGCCAACCCGCCGCGATGGCGGCCGGGTCCGCCCGAGTCGGGCCGAAGCTTCTTGTGATGGAAACGCAACGGCGCGATGTGCTCGCTGATCTCGATCGAGGTCGAGCTCACGTTCGAGGGCCATGACAGGCACGTGACGCCGTCCCTCTGCGTGTTGCCGCCCATGCCGCCATTGTAGAAGAACATGTTGGCATAAGGCTTGCCGTTGCGGACACCTGACTGGTTCATGCCCCACATCGGCGAGCCGCAGGCCGCCATCACCCTCTCCGGCACGATCTGGCCCAGGCAGCCGAACACCAGCATCGGCACGTAATGGCCGATCAGCATCCGCGAGCCGCCCGGCGCGGGGAATTGCGGATTGACGATGCATCCCGGCGGCGCCTTCAAGGTGATCGGCCGCCACGCGCCTTCGTTGTTGGGCAGGCCGGGGCTGGTACAGACCTTCACCCCGTACATCGCCATGGCGTTGGTGTAGCAAAGCGCGCAGTTGATGGCGCGGTCGA
>Ga0193743_1003229_pt1 | contig 10993 bp, 14 predicted proteins | sample L2c2metaG_FD_143038 | JGI IMG/M metagenome (GOLD analysis project Ga0193743, IMG submission 143038) | Soil microbial communities from a riparian zone of the East river system, Colorado, United States - L2c2 | ecosystem: Environmental > Terrestrial > Soil > Riparian zone | place: USA: East River...
AAGTAAAAGAAATGTATCTTAGATCATCATCTGATGATAAGATCAAGAGATCAAGATAAGATCGTAGATCGTCGAGATAAGATCGCCAAGATAAGATCGTCAAGATAAGATCGATATGATCAAGAGATCAAGAGATCAAGAGATCTATAAGATAAGATCAAGTAAAGTTCAAGTGTTCAAAGTAAAAGTAAAAGTAAAAAGAGTGTCGTAACATTTGGCATCCTTTGGAGTATGAGCCTTTTTGTTATATGATCCATTCTGCTACCATATGCTCTCCTAAATATCTCCTTATATGTTTATGTCTTTATCTGTATAAATACTTGAGCTGTGGTATGTAATTTGCCAGTTCGAATATCAACTTAGCAACCTTATTCTCTTAACTTGCTCTTGTCTGCCTTAAGCTTCTTCTCAGCCTAACTCCGGACTCTCCTACTCCGTCTGGAACTCCAAAATTCAAGGCAACCATCAAGAGAGTGGCACAACCTATAAGTTGAAGCCAACGCCTCACACAACTTCAGACCTGACAACTCTGTCTGAACTCCAAGCTTAACAGCCATTGGGAGAACAAAAGCTGGACAATGAACTGGCTCACCTTCTGGAATGGAATTCCCATCAGTGCCATGTCCATTTTGAGATGTAGCTGGATTCATTATAGAGTTTCTAAGAGAAGGCAGATTGGGAAGCAAAGGGTCGATGTTGTTGAACAGCAAACAGCACTTGTTGAGGGAGAGTTTTTTTTTTCTTTGCCTGTGGTGGCCCTCATGTCTTACCCTATTTAGGACATTTCCTATAGGGTTTCCCTGTTAGGGCAACTGCAGAACGACTTAGTTGAGATCTAGCAGGGGATCCTAAATATATGTATAAATATAAAATATGACAGGAAGGTGCACCTAGCAGGGGATCCTAAAAGAAAAGGATAAAGCCCTGCTAAGGTGGGATGCATGTCTATATACCAAAAATTGGAGTTGAAATAATAAAATGATGAAAAAGATGGAGAATGGTGAAAAGGTGATAAGAATGCTACATCACGTGACCATCGGACTCTGGTATCGGAGCCGCGAGTGCACTCCATCTTGGGCTAGCGACGATGAGGAGGAATATACAGAGGTGACGGAGAAATATTGGAGGAAATGTCGGACGAAGCAGAGCGTCCCCTAACATTCCCATGCCTCAGGCCAGGTCACACTTTGTTGTGAATTGCCCCACCACTTCACATATCACAAACTATGAATTACCGCATTCAACTTATACTAGGGTTGCGAGATCTTGAGTGAATTGTGTGAAACAACTTTGATGGAGAACAAAAGTTGGTGCAGAAGTTAGTGTCACTGCTGGCATGGTGTTTACCTTGGGAAAATAGGTTTCTCCAACCGCCTAGTGCCAGCAGTGTGTGGGAATTTCAGTATTGGTAGCGGAGTTGTTTTTGTGACGTCTGGCTTATGTAATATTACTGATATATCGCTAGCCAAAAGTCACATCAATCTTTTACCTACCTTTGGCCACCATGGCCACCGCCGCGTCAACATTCTCGTCTGCCCATAGGCTATATGTGAAATCACTCTACAAGCGATATCTCACGAATGCGTTAGATTGGACCATTAGACGCGACATTTGGCGCGGGCAGGCCATGCAGATCAGAGCAGAGTTTGAGAAGAATCGGTGAGCCCGGTTCACTTAAGTCGATGTCCGCTTTTGTTGATTTGTATAGCAACGTGCATGATCCAAGAGCACTGGCCTCAATTTTACATAAGGCGGAGGCTGATCTTGCAAGAATGAGACACCCAGACCCATATATCCGTGAGTTGGATGGTCAATGCAGATATGACTGTTTGCTCAAACAAGGTTACAGCACCGAGTGCTCCCGGAGGTACAAAATGGTGTGTTTCTTGTACTCCTCTCAAGTATTGGTGGCTAACACATGGAACAGGGAGCGTAATATTCCTGTAAGAGGATGTTCTAATGGAGGTTTGATGTGTGCTGACTTGAAGGATCTAGCCTAGCATGGATCCGGTGTACGACCATGAGGCGCACCACTGAGTAGAATCACATGATTTTGATTGTAGAAGTATTAAAGTGGTCGATAAATTTATTTTCTTTCTTTACATCGATGAATTACATCCGTGGCGCGGTTAATGTTATCAGTGCCCCATATCACTACTACAAAGACCTCCCACCCATCAATCCCTCGACTCTCACAGGTGCAATCGATGTCATTGTCATACAACGCCCGACAGACGACGGAGCCACCGAACTCGCATCTTCACCCTTTCATGTCAGATTCGGAAAATGGCAGGTTTTAAGGCCAGGCGAGAAGAATGTAAATGTCTACGTCAATGGAAACCCCATTCCATTCAACATGAAAATCGGGGAAGCAGGAGAGGCCTTCTTCGTCTTCGAGACAGACGACGACGTACCAGCGGATCTTATTACCAGTCCCATACTCCAACCCACCATCCCGGATGACGTGGCTAACAAACCTCCAGAAGAGCTAGTTGATTTGGGTGGGAAGGAGAAGGATACTGTCGCGGAGAAAGAGGATGAAGTTCGCGTCGAGCCTGATTTTCTAGACCTTGATGCGAGTTCAAGAAATGTTGACGAAGACATTCCAACCACCCCGAAACAGATTAACACTGTTCCAAAGGCCCTTAGAAGTAGTTCCTCGAGGGTAACCATCATGCAATCCCCTTCCCTGTCCTTACCCTCCCAACGTTCGGTCCGAGATTCCTTCGGCGAACGTTCTCATACACAGGAAATGAATGAGCAAGATCAGCGCGTTGATGCTGCCCTCAGAGACTTCACAAATGAAGTTCATGCTCCACAAGTCGAGTACCACCCTGGTTAGTCCTAACTCTTATGGTGCCTTCAAATCTAATACAGCGACAGATGTTACCCTTGACATGGAGGGATACAAGTCAAACTTTCACGACCATGAACGTTCTGACCAAACTGATTTTTCTCCACCCAACCATTATCTATTTCCCCGTCAACAAGGTCCTTCCAACTCTCATACTTCCCTGACTAATCCCTCACTTGCACAGACCCAATCCGCCAGTCATTCGCCATATGCCCCTTCCCCGAACTCATCACCATCTCGTTCGCCATCTCCCTCAAATTTACCGGCCTCCTCCTACCCTCCCTTGCTCCGAGCTACTTCCGAGCCACCACCTGACATGGACCTGGCAAACTCTCAACCTCAACCCTCTCTTCCCCAAATACAAGAATATTCTTGGGAGTGGGGTGCTTTCCCACAACCTTCGACCATAAAGGCTTCATTCGGCAAGGGAGGAAGGATTGAGTCAGATAATGCTCTTTGGGGTGCAGGGAGAAAGGGTCGAACAAACACGACTAAGAAGAGTCGGCTTGGTGGTATGATGTTGCCGCCTATGAAGTCCAGTTCGGACCAAAACCAAGAACACGAGGAGGAACGACCTAGTAGAGGAGGGCTTGCTGGCAGAAGTAAAAGTGTGCCACCCCTATTGGAAGGTAGTCCTACTCGGAAAGGACGTAGAGGAAGTAGAGAACATAAGGAGTACGAGGATGTGGATCCTCATATAAGGCCCGAACGTCAAGGAAATATCGATTTCAACGTCGGTGCAGAAAACCAGAAGAGAGAAACGGCTATTTTTGGAAATGGGGGTTTGTTGAGTGCGAGTGAGGATGATTCTACGACTTTAGTTTTGAGTATTGACGGAAGGAAGGTGGAATTCCAGCTTAGTCTGGTTGGCGATGGTGAAGCTGAGGATGAGAATCATGGCAATGGTCGCAAGAGAAGAAGTAGACATAGAGGTAGAGATGAAATGGAGGCAGCAAGATTGTTTGACTCTGCCCGTGTTGACTTAACTAGGTTGCTGGACGATGACGATGTGATTTGGGATCCCAGATTAATGATTCGGTGGGCGCGGGATCAGTACGTCGCCTCGCCTCGCCTTTTTTACAGTGGCTAATGTTTTTGTCATGATAGATATATAACACGCGACGACGGCTCTCCTCTTATGGATGCTCTCGTCCATTGGCGTGCCACTACCTTGAGAAAACGCCTTTCAGAGGGTTTCCTTCCGCTTACTTCTCAACTGCCGCCGTCGCCTCCTGCCACTCAAAATCCTCAACAACGTGAACCTATTGCAGATCAGCAAGCTTATATTCGATCTCCATCCCCGCCTCCGTCTGTTGCTGAGTTGCGCAAGGTGGAGGAGGAGGATAAGACGGAAGCAGTGGCCACAGCTGGCAGAAAGGAGAACGGCGCTATAAGCTTGGGGACAAACAGCATAGGCGGTGCGAAAAAGCCAACTTCATCCTCCTGGGTTCAGTGGTGGAGCCGGAGTCGGAAGAAAGGCTTAGGAGATACCAATGCCAAGGATACCACCAAGAATATAGAGAAAGTAAATGGAGTTTTAGATACTGTGCGCATACACTTCTCTACCTCACTAATAGGTTCGTTTTGAAATGCTGACATCACCTTTTGAAGAATATAGATAACTCTAACTCATCATTGCCATTGCCATCTAAATCCAAGAATATTCCAATGGATGGTGTTAAACCCGCCACCAAGGAGAGTGTTTCTTCCAATCCTCCACAACATTCTGCCCATCCAACAACGAAAGTTTCTGACCAAGTCACGACCCCCACGCGGCATGCGCTTTCAGCAGCCACAGCCAAGAAATTTGCCAAGACGCTGAGGTTGACATCTGATCAGCTCGTGAGCGTTTGCTGGCGCCTTTCTTTCCCTCATATCTTGTTTGTGAACTTCTCTCTTACTAGAAAACACTCGACCTGCGACCTGGCGCAAACACTATCACGTTCTCCCTGTCAGCGACTGGTGCAGTTGCTGCGACTGCACGGATATTTTTTTGGGATTCGACGGATCTGGTGGTCGTTTCTGATATTGACGGTACCATCACTAAGTACGGTTCTTTTTTTGGTTTCCGAATTTATTCTATAGCTATATGTTTGTGTACTGAATCGCTGCACAGATCCGATGGTCTTGGACACGTATTCGCCATGATAGGCCGTGATTGGACACATGTTGGTGTTGCAAAATTGTACACTGATATCGCTCGGAACGGGTACAAGATTATGTATCTCACGTCGCGCGCCATTGGACAGGCGGATGCAACGCGCGAATACCTGAAGGGCATCAAGCAGAATAACTATCAGCTTCCTGAAGGGCCTGTTATCATGAGTCCGGACCGTCTGATGGCTTCTTTGCATCGGTAATATTATTTTTTCCGTTGAGACCTTGTCAGCTGCTGACATGGTCGCATACGCTTGCTTTAATAGTGAGGTAATCATGCGTAAACCCGAAGTGTTCAAGATGGCCTGTTTACGAGATATTCAGCGCCTATTTGGCGAGTCTGCAAGGAATCCTTTCTATGCTGGATTTGGAAACAGGATCACGGACGCGCTGTCTTATCGTACCGTCAACGTTCCAAGTGCACGGATATTTACTATTGACTCAACTGGTGAAGTCAAGATGGAACTTCTAGAATTGGCTGGGTATAAGTCTTCGTGTGTACCCTATCTGAATACTAATGGTGGTGGAACCCGAAACTCAAATAATACGTTAAAACAGGTATATCCATATGACGGATCTCGTGGATCAAATGTTTCCTCCCATTCATAGAAAATGGACTCCTGAGTTTACAGATTTCAATTATTGGAAGATACCCTTGCAGGAGTACGCCCTGCCTGACTTGTCCCCACCTTCTCCGACACTCAGTGCCAGATCTGACACTTCGAATCAAAGCGCACTTGCACGGCTGAGGCACTTCAGCTTAGGTGGCAATCCTGTTCGCGGTGGACACATAAGCAGACATTCCTCTCTCACAGAAGCAACTGATAATGTTCCATCATTTGACTCAAGTCAGGCTTACCGCAACTCTCACCTACGCCAGATGTCATCATTTGAGAAATTGAGCTCGACTCTGGGGTTCATGACAGGCATCAATAACGGGGATGGTTGGAGACGAAGTCCGAGTCCGGAGTTGTCTTCTTCGTATGCAGGATCAGACGACGAGGATGGCGATGAGAGCGAGATGGACGCTGATGACAGGCCAAGAACGAGACGTCCCAGAAGGAAGAGTATGACCAGTATGCCAGGGACTCTGGACGAGATGCATTTCAGTATGGGCGACGAAGATGAGGACCAAGAGCATAGCAATCATGACGAAGATGATGATGAAGGGGGTTACAAGGGGGATGCGAACGGCGCAGAGGAAGAGGTTGAAGATGAATTTATCGACGACCTGCTGGTTGCTGGTGCAATGCAGAAGGTGCCATTCTTGTATGAATAGTCGAGTCGAGTTTATTTAATTGTCTCGGTGTCCAAAGGAAAGAAATAAGTCACAGTTCACTGACCTTCATTGTCAACAACAACCAGCACAACACTGATCAACTTTTTGAAAACGATATGAAGTACGTTTGGTTGGACGTTGATCCTGTTCGTCTCACATCTGATTTACTGCTAGATCGTTCATAAATTTGAATTTATACTAGGGACATGATGATGCTACCGCCATTATGCTGGCTGTAAGCTTGCCAAACATACATCTTCTCGGTGTATCCACCGTATGTGACGCTGTCCATTAGACAAGAATATCTCTCCAGAACTCTCTATTAGACACATGGAAATGCAAGTAGTGAATGGACTGCCATCAATGCTGCACGTTGTCTCTTTGCATTTGGTGCACCCTCTCATGTCCAAGTCTATCCTGGCGCGCCTCAGCCTCTTCTGCTGCCTGCAAAACACGATCCACAGATACATGGTGTAGACGGGCTTGGAGGTGTTGAAGGTCTTCCGGACAAAGACGATCCTCATGTCCTTTCCATGTTCGCACGCGATACAGATGGTTCTCTAATACGGGCGTTAGAAGGGATGTCCACAAATATCAAGAGCGTATGGAACAACGGTTCTGGCCACAAAGTGATCGTTATATCCAGTGGTCCCATGACAAATATCGCACTTTTTGTAAGCGTATACACCGAACTGTTGAATGGTGTTGAGGAGTTTGTTTTCATGGGCGGTGCTGTAGGCATGGGGAATCGCTCAGCTGTCGCAGAGTACAACATCTTGTGTGACCGTAAGTCTATTGTTAACTTCTTCGGTTTCTTGTATTCTTTGATTTCTTATTATTATTTCCTTCTTTATTTAGCACACGCAGCTCAAATCGTTCTCAATGTTCCAGTGAAGAAAACTATGATACCGATCAACGCTACTCACACCGCAATTGTCACCAGGGAAGTACATGAACGACTGTTGCATCCTGGTTCAGGTCTTGAAGATACGGTGTTTGCGGCGCCAGCCACAAACCTTCGCCACACACTTTCTAGTCTAATCAGCTTCTTTGCTGAGGCATATAAATCAACCTTTGGTTTTAATGATGGGGCCCCTTTGCACGATGCGCTTACTATTGCATATGTTGCCCAGCCACATCTATTCCAATCGACACGTCACAGAGTAGACGTAGAACTCACTGGCACGCATTCATTGGGAGAAACCGTCGTGGATGTATGGAAGTATAGACCATGCGATAATACGTGGGGTCGAGACGGTCGCAATTGCCTTGTTGTGGAATCCCTCAACGTAGGTATCCGGTCTTTGTTACTTTTGTATGCTTACACTGGCTACGCCAGGTCGAGGGATTCTTTGATTTATTCCTGGAAGCGGTTTCACGGTGTGACGAAAAGTCACCACTGAACAAAATAACATAAGAGTCCAGATGAAACTTCTGATTGGGAGTGGTCTCGAAAGAATGGATGGTATAATATGATACAAAAAACTCAAATGATATAAATGTAGACCACCGATATTTCAGCTCTTAAAAGGTCCCAAAGTCTTTGAACCATGCATTGATCGGTTTTGACAGGACCTGTGGCAGTGGCAAACTAACTTGCGGCGTACTCCTAGGAGAAGAAACAGTGTAACGCGAGGCTGTAGGCTTCCAAGTTTCTAGCCATTCCTTCATCGAAAAAAGTGCTTTAACATGTAGAGCAGCAATGCTGGCGTCAATAGCTGATATTTTTCCTAAGTCTGAGCAATGGAATCCGTCGCTGAGCTCAATTGGTTGCGAGGTTGTACTTGTCAATAGAGTTCCATCGGCGGACATTGTTGCCTCTTTCCAGGGATCACCTTGTGAAACGAGTTAATTATGTTCAGAGGTTTCGAAGGATGACACTCACGGATGCCATTGGCAAAGAAAAGGTGGTCGACTTTGACATTCCAACCTTTGTATTTTTCGTTTGTGAGGGATGTATTTGGCACTGAGGAATTCGTAAAGGCGCCAGGGAACATTTGTACGCATTGACGCTGATACGGTAGGTCATCAATAAAAAGCCGAAACTTGAAAAACTGAAGAGGTATTCACCATGTCGTATGCTGGTTGAACAAGTCTGGTGACGAGTGTCGGTGCGTCCGGTGGAGCGCCGCTCTGTGAGATAGAATTAGTTGAATTCGGCAGATGGCGAGCTAACACACCTGAAAATATCCAACTTCATTACAGCTAAACAATCGAAATAAGATAAGGTTATAATGCGTAATTGACTTTACTTACACAATCCATCTCCATGATCTGTTGGAATTATTGATGCTAGTGTCACTCCAGTAAGCCAAACTCGCGTCGTAAGTCCCAAAACAGTCACTAAACACGAGTCAGAACAAGCATCAGATGGCGGGTCGTAGTTCACGAACTTTTCACTTCTAGTTCCGCAGACTGTTAGATTGGAGTTATCAATATATTGACACTCTTTTATATTGTGGAAAGCCTTACTACGCGTAAAGTAAGAATCGCGCCAGTAAGAGCCCCAAGCATTAAGAGCATGCTCGACGCCCCAACCAGTCGGTGGTGCCTGCACTCCGTCCTTGACTTCCAAAGCGTCACAGAATTTGTAAAATGATGCACCCGGCCCAGAGCTAACTTGCAGTGACTGCCAGTCCCATAAATTATTACGGACTATATTAGATGAGTGAAGCTTCTAATTGCCAATGTAAGGCTCAACGTACGTGCTCCAGCCACATCATCAAGATGGGTTACATTTCCCATACGAAATGATTCTTTGAGAGCTTGGATGGCAGTGGCATTATTTCCAGTGAAGGTTTCGTCGACATGGGCAATAACAGCTTGAACATCTGCTGAGCAGTTTGCCGGCATATTTTGGCGAACGGGTTCGAAATACTTCCAAAAATCACTGGCATGACAAAGTTCAGTCTGGAAAAAATTCAAAAATTGAAAGGCAAAACTCGCACCTAATCGCTTGGACCACTGCAGAAGACGCATATCCTGCGAAGAAAAGGCCTGGTTTGCTATTAATGGATATGATTAACGCGGTGCTTTGGCTAGAAGGATAATGAAGCTTACTTGACCATCGTCCAACTAACGAGCGCACCTAGAAGGACCACGGTAAATTAAGGAAGGGTTTTGCATAAAACATTAGTTTGGCTTACCAGAATAACTTCCTCCAAGCAAAATCCACGGGGCTTTATCTGGAGTGACTTGGTCGCCACCAGGCATCGGAAGGTGCACATGGGTTGCGAAATACTCCAAGTCGTCAATTGCTTGCTGTATAGTGTGCACTCGAAGGCTTTTGATGCTAAGATCCGGATAAGGGTTGCTGAAACCGTAAAAGCGATGCTCAAGCAAGATGACGCTGCCATTTTGTTGTTCCGCTACAGGAATCCATTATAGGATCAATTTTTTGTACGCAATGAATAAGTGGACAGCGAACCAATTAAACCGCTGATGGTGACGTTGGTGAGATATGCAGTGTATCCTGAAATTTTGGAAGCACTTGAACATAACCCCCACGCAGAAAGGTAAATACACATACCCTCTGCATTGGCTTCACCTGGGGTTAGAAAAATAAAGGGTCCGCCTGAGAGTGAAGAGTGAGGAGATGGCACGCTAGTAGGTGGAGTAGTATACCTGGTTCATAGAACTCATAGGTGTGCCAGAATCTCTGCTTGAATGTACCAAGAGATGGATTGTCATGATCTATAAGTTGGTCGAAGTAGTACGTTGTGTTGTAGGGTGGCAGTACTGTGTTGTTGCGGCTGACAACTTGGGTGTCGGGTAGGTCAATGAGAGGGATCTTAGGGGTTCGCATCATGTTGGCGTGTAATCGACCATCTTGAAGTTGTGCAGACACGGAAGATAGACAAGCAAGAGCAAGCGAGAGAGCGAACGCGCAGAGCCGATGCATTGCACAGCACAAAGTACGGGTATGATCAAGATGGAAAAAAAAAGTATATTACATGCAAGTTCTTATTCGCAGACGAACCTAACATGATGCATATTTCGGTTAGCATATAGTCCACATGTTACGGTAGTTGATTTGCACTGCCGTACACATCAGTACCGTGACCTCGCCAGATTGGGATGTAACAACTGTGACAGCTCTTTTTTTTTTTAGCAGAAAACCAATACGAAGAGCGGAACGAAACGAGAGAAATAAAAGAGGAAGAAGTCAGTCCAGCTTTTCGGGAAAGGATTTGGCTCACATTGTCCAATGATACATACTCACTTCGCTTCGCTCGCAAAAAGGATCTAGATAGCCCCGGGCGACGTTATCTGATGCCAGGCGGTATCCATTGATACCAGATTCACCAAGTTGCGTAGATTGGTATAAGAAGTCCCTTCGAGTACCACAGAGATTTCGGTATTAATGAATGAGAAGTTTAGTAGTAGAGAAAGGTGAAGAAAGAAAGGAAGTCGAGAAGAACGAGTATAAGGATGTGTGTGGACTAATCATGTGACTGGTCATGGTCTTCAGTAAATTGCCAATTTAGTTTTCGCGTAACCGCCAAAACTTATCATGGTCCGGTTTGGAGGTAACCTTATCAGCAGGCTTAACATGTTTATTGGGTGACTTTCCATAAAGGTTAACTTGATTTCTTCAAGTCTAAACCTTATATTTCGGAGTTTAGAAGTGTACCTGGCAACGAATATTTAGCATTTTTCTAAACCACAACGACATGAGAAATTATATAATTTATTAACTTGAT
>Ga0193743_1003230_pt1 | contig 10993 bp, 9 predicted proteins | sample L2c2metaG_FD_143038 | JGI IMG/M metagenome (GOLD analysis project Ga0193743, IMG submission 143038) | Soil microbial communities from a riparian zone of the East river system, Colorado, United States - L2c2 | ecosystem: Environmental > Terrestrial > Soil > Riparian zone | place: USA: East River...
GTCGGCCGGATGCGGTGCGGTCCCAGCTCGATCGCCAGGGTGCGCATCAGGCCGACGACGCCGAACTTCGCCGAGTTGTAGTGCACCGAGTTGGCCCGTGCTCGCACCCCGTTGGACGAGCTGGCGATGATGATGCTGCCGCCGTCCGGGTTCTCGATGAGGTGCGGGGTCGCGGCGCTGCAGGTGTTCCAGACACCGGTGAGGTTCACGGCGATGCTGTCGTCCCAGGCCGCACCGGGCAGCTCGTGCGACTGCCCGAAACTCTCCAGGCCGGCGTTCGCGACCACAATGTCGAGCTTCCCGAAACGGCGGACCGCCTGGTCGAGCACGTCACTCAGGCCGTCGGGGTCCCGGACGTCGACGATCGCCTGCAGGACGGTACCTCCGACCTTCTCGACCAGGTGCGCGGTCTCGTCGAGATCTGCCCGTGTTGCGAGGGGGATGGCGGACGTCGCGATGTCCGCGCAGATGTCCGTCGCGATGATCACCGCGCCTTCCTCGGCGAGCCGCAGCGCGTGGCTGCGCCCCTGCCCCCGGCCCGCGCCGGTGATGAAGGCGACCTTGCCGTGCACTCGTCCGGCCACGGACTGCTCCCTGGTGGTGGTTCGGGCTTGCGGCTTATTGTGATGAGGATAATGATCCTTGTCAACGGCATCGGTGCCGGCGAGCTCTCCCCCCAATCGATACAGAGATCATCCGTGAACACCACGCCATGGGTGTTCGGGCTGATGCGCAGCCGCGCGTCTTGGCCACGGCATTGCCAAGCTGGTAGGAAGAGTTTCGTATGAGCATTACGAGGAATGTGCCCGCCACCGGGCCCTCGACGAGGAGGACAGGCATGGTTGCCCCGCTGTTCACGCAGGCCTACGACGAGCTAAAGGCGCTCGGAACGAGCGTCTTCGGTCCCATGTTGAACCTGGCGCGTCGGCCCGCTCCTCGGGAGACCGACGACGCCCGGACACTGCGCCGACTCCGCGACGAGCTCGCGATCCGCGACGCGTTCACCCACTACCACTACTTCTACGACGCGGGCGACGCCGACGCGATCGCCGAACTGTTCACCGAGGACGCCGTGCTGGTGAACCCCCGAGGCACCTACGTGGGACGCGCGGCGATCAGGGACAACTACGGGTTCCTCGTCTCACGCCCGGGCCCCGTCTTCCACTACGCGACCAACGTCCTCGTCCGCTTGGACGACGACGGCCGGTCCGCCTGGCTGACCTCGTTCCTGTGGTGCGGGGTCGCCGTGGCCTCGTCGACGTCGGCACCTCCGGACGGGATCAACGGCGGCGGCGGCTCGTACAGCATCCGGTGGCGCAAGGAGGACGGCGCGTGGCGGATGGCCGCCAGCCGGCTCGCCTGGAACTTCACGGTCGGCTTCGGGGCGCCGCACCCCAGCACGGAGACCGCCGTGCCTCCCGTCCCCCGGATCGCGGAGACGAGCACGCAGTGGCAGGCCGACGACCCCAACTACGCATGGCCACAGCGTGCGTGACCGCGACATGCCGCTGGAGCGGCGGGACGACCTGCCCGGCGCATCGGACCGCGGACCAGCGTGCCCCCGACCCGCGAGAGCAGGTCCGGGGAGGTTGAACAACGTCTCTGGACAGCGGCACAGTTTCTTCGTATTCTCATCATCATTATGATCAGTCTGGTTGGGCAGCAGCGGATCGACATGTCGGACGTGAGCGACGAGGCCTTCCGCGGGTACCTCCGGGCCTGGATCGAGGAGCACCTCCCGCACCCGTGGCGGCACCGCTCTTTCGGCGCGACCGACGAGGAGCTGCTCGGACACCGCCGCGGCTTCGGCAGGCTGCTCGGCACCGCGGGGTGGCTGACCGTGCACTGGCCGGAGTCGGCGGGCGGCATGGGCATGAGCCCCGCCCGGCGAATCACGGTGCTGGAGGAGCTGGTGAGCGCGGGCGCCCCGGAGCCGATGAATGCCAACGTACTGGGCATTTTCGCGCCGACACTCATCCGTTTCGGGAGCGACGAGCAGTGCCGGCGCTTGCTGCCCGGCATGGTCACCCACGACGCCATCTGGTGTCAGGGATTCTCCGAGCCCGAGGCCGGGTCGGACCTCGCGGCCATCTCGACCCGGGCACAGGTCGAAGGTGACGAGCTCGTCGTCACCGGCCAGAAGATCTGGACCTCCTACGCGCAGCTCGCCGACTACTGCTACCTCCTGCTCCGGACGGAGCACGGGTCCCGACGCCACCAGGGGCTCTCGCTGGTCGTCCTGCCGATGCGGCAGCCGGGAGTGGAGGTGCGCCCCCTACGTAACATGGCCGGCACGGACGAGTTCTGCGAGGTCTTCCTCGACGGCGCCCGCGTGCCGCTCGCCAACGTCGTCGGCTCCCCGGGTGAGGGCTGGCGGATGGCCATGCACGCGCTGGCGCAGGAGCGGTCGGTCGGGCTCGCACAAAGATCGCTGCAGCTGTCCGGCGAGTTCGACCGCCTCGTCGCGCTCGCCCGCTCCGATCGGACCGACGGCGATCCGGCCGTCATCTCGGGCTCCCTCACCAGGATGCTGGTCGACGCCTTCGTCCGGGCCAAGGTCACCTCAGCGACGGTGCGGCGGGCGATCGAGCTCGACGGCGCCGGGCGCGACATCGGTGCGCTCTCCTCGGTCGCGAAGGTCTACTGGAGCGAGAGCCACCAGGCCCAGATGGCCCTCGCCGCCGAAGTGCTCGGGCCCCGGTTCGTCACGGGCGACAGCGGCGGGACCGACTGGTACCGGGCCGCGATGTTCGCCCGCGCCGAGACGATCTACGGCGGCACGTCACAGGTCCAGCGCAACATCCTCGCCCGCTCGCTGGGCCTGCCGAAAGGGCACTAGACCGATGTCCGACTCGTCCATCGCCGACGGGTTCGCCGCGCTCCTCGACGCCCACAGCGTGGGCCCCGGCCACCGTCCCGACCTGCCGGCACTGATGCGCGACGCCGCCGAGGGAGGCTGGTACGACGTCGTGGGACTCGGCCTGTCCGCCGACCCCGACGTCGACGTCGAGGACGCCCTGCGTGCGAGCGAGCAGCTCGGCCGGCGCCTCGCGCCGGTCTCGTTCGTGGTCGCCGCGGGGTTCGTCCACCCGTTGCTGGCGGCGCTGCCCCCGGGACGGTTCACCGAGCTCGTCGCGCAGGCAGAGGTGGTCGCCGTCCCGACGACCCGGCTCGAGGCCGACGACGGCGGCGGCGCGGTGTTCACGCAGTCCGGGACCGTGCGGTCCACCGGGCGGCCGGACGGGACCGTCGCCCTGCACGGCAGCGTGGACCGGTTGACCGACGCGACCGCCGATCTGCTGCTGGTGACCGTCGACGAGGACACGCTCGCCGCTGTCCCGGCCGATGCGCCGGGGGTCCGGCTGCAGACCGTGTCCACCGTGATCGAGGGGTTCGAGGTCGCACGGGCCGATCTCGACGGGGTCGTCCTCACCACGGAGCGGCTGCGCCGGCCGGGCGCGGCCGAGGCCCTGCACCGGGCCGGCGCGACCTGGAGCCTCCTCCTCGACGCCTACGCGGTGGGCACAGCGCGGGAGATGGTGGCCCGCTCGGTGGAGTTCGTGCTCGCGCGCTACCAGTTCGGCCAGGCGATCGGCTCGTTCCAGGCGGTCCAGCACCTGCTGGCCGACATGCACATCAGTGCCGAGACCAGCTCCAGCATGGTGCTGGCGGCGGCGCGGTCGTGGATCTCCGCACCGGAGACGGCGCTGCCGGAGATCGTGGCCTCCCGGCTGCACGCCGGTGCAGCAGCCGTGTCGGCGTGCGAGTCGGCGATCCAGCTCCACGGCGGTATCGGATTCACCTGGGAGCTGGGCCTGCACCGGTGGTACCGGGCGGCCCAGTTCGCGCGCGGTTACCTCAGCGAGGAGGCGGGGATGCGGGACTTCCTGGCGGGCTGCCTGGATCGGCCGGTCGGCGACCGTGACGTGCAGGGGATGGTGTCGTGAGCGAGCGGACGATGGGCGCGCTGGTGGCCGAGCGCGCCGCGACCGACGGGGACCGGGTCTTCGTCCACGTCGACGGCGCCGACGTCACCTACCGCGAATTCGACGCGATGATCACCGACGCCGCGCATGCCTTCCGCTCCCTCGGGGTGGTGCACGGCGACCGGGTGGCCATCGCCCTGCCCAACGGGCTCGACCACCTCGTCGTCGCCTTCGGATTGATGCGGCTCGGTGCGGTCGCCGTGCCGCTGAGCGAGGAGTACCGCGATCCGCAGGTGGCGTTCACCTTGCGGGACGCGGACACCGGGGTGCTCGTCGCGACCGCGGCCTTCGTCGAGGAGCACCGTGCCGCCGTCGAGCCGTCGGGCGTGCGCACCGTCGTCCTCACCGACGGCGCCGCCGGGCACTCCGGGCCGTACGCCGCCCGCGACTGGCGCACGCTCCTGGCGGAAGCGACTCCCGACGGGTCGCTCCCCTCGGTCGCGCCGAGCGACCCACTGGCCATCATTTACACCTCGGGCACCACCGGTGATCCCAAGGGCGTGCTGCTCTGCCACGAGCACCAGCGGACGATCGCGGAGAACATCGCGGGCAGTGTCGACCTCACCGCGCGGGACTGCTTCTACAACTTCTTCCCGCTCCACCACAACACCGGCCTCGGCATCATCACCGGCGCGGTGCTGAGCGTCGGCGCCCGGATGCTGCTCATCGGGCGCTTCTCCCGCACCTCCTTCTGGCCCGACGTGGTGCGCCACGGATGCACCGTCTTCTACGGCATGGGCCCGATCGTGGAGATCCTGGAAAAGGACCCGGACGCCGACCGGGCCGCACTCGGCCACCGGTTGCGCGTCTGCTTCGGCATCGCCATCGACGACGGGCAGGCCGCCCGCTTCGGCAAGCGGTTCGGGGTCGGCTTCGTCAGCGGGTACGGCTCGACCGAGGTCAACATGGTCGCGATCGCGCCCATGGACGGCCGCCACCCCGGCGCGGCCGGCCGCGTGCTCGACGACTTCGAGGTCGCGGTCGTCGACGACGCGGACCGACCGCTGCCCGCTGGCCAGGTCGGCGAGGTCGTAGTGCGGCCCCGCCGCCCGTTCATCACCTCGCTGGGGTACTGGCGCAAGCCCGAGGAGACGGTTCGGGCCTGGCGCAACCTCTGGGCACACACGGGCGACGCCGGTCGGCTCGACGAGGACGGCCACCTGTACTTCGTCGACCGCATCAAGGACGTGATCCGTCACCGCGGCAACAACGTCTCCTCGCTCGAGGTCGAGAACGTGATCCTCGCGCTGGCCGGGGTCGCCGAGGTGGCGGTGATCCCGGTCCCGTCCGAGCTCGGCGGTTTCGACCAGGACGTCTGCGCCGTGGTGGTGCCGAGGGCGGGGATCGAGCTGGAACCGAGGGCGGTCGTCGAGGCGTGCGCGCGGCAGCTGCCCAAGTACGCCGTGCCCCGCTACGTCGAACTCACCGGCGAGCTGCCGAAGACACCGACCGGGAAGGTGCGCAAGGTGCTCCTGCGCGCGGCGGAACCGTCGGCCGCCCGCTTCGACCGGAACACACCCGATGCCTCCCCCCGGCACGACGAAAGGGCTGGATCATGACAGGACCGTTCCACGGCCGGACGGAGCTGGTGCTCGGCGCCTCCGGCGGGATCGGGCGCGCGGCGGCGGAGCTGCTGCTGCAGCGCGGCGCGCGGGTCTCGCTGCACTACCGGAGCAACCGCGAGCCGGTGGACCGCCTCGTCGCGGCCTACGGCGCCGACCACGCGCTGGCGGTGCGGGCCGACCTCACCGACCGGGCGTCGGTCGGGTCGGCGGTGGACGCCACGCTCGCCGCGTTCGGCTCGCTCGACGGCTGCCTCAACACGATCGGCTCGGCGCTGCGCATCACCCCGTTCCTTGACCTCACTCATGACGACGTCGACGCGACGATCGCGCTCGAACTGCGCAGCGTGGTCACCGTCGCGCAGAAGGTACTGCCGCACCTGATCGCTAGCGGGCGCGGGCGGCTCGTGCTGGTCGGCTCGGACTCGGGGAAGGTGGGTACCACCGGCGAGGCGGTGTCGGCCGCCTGCCGGGGCGGCATCATCTCCTTCGCCAAGTCCCTGGCCCGCGAGTACGCCCGCCGCAACGTTCTGGTCAACGTCGTGTGCCCCGGCCCGACGGCCACCGGGCTGTGGCAGGACCTCGTCGAGAACGACGAGTTCGGGAGCAAGATCGGCAACGCGATGCTGCGCGCGGTGCCGCTGCGCCGGATCGGTGCGGCCGAGGAGGTGGCGGCCGCGGCGGTGTTCCTGCTGTCGGACGAGGCCTCGTACATCACCGGCCAGGCCATCAGCGTCAGCGGCGGATTGACGATGTCCTGATGCGCCCGCTGGAGGACGTCCGCATCGTCGCGGTCGAGCAGTACGGGGCGGGCCCGTGGGGCTCGGTGCACCTCGCCGACCTCGGCGCCGACGTGATCAAGATCGAGGACCCGCGCACCCGAGGGGACATCGGGCGCTACGTGCCCCCGTTCCAGCAGGACGAGGACAGCCTGTTCTTCGAGGCGCTCAACCGCAACAAGCGCAGCATCGCCCTGGACCTGTCCAGTGCCGCCGGGCGGTCGGTGTTCGAGAAACTGGTCGCGGTCTCCGACGCCGTCTACTCGAACCTGCGCGGTGACGTGCCCGCCCGGCTCGGGCTGCGCTACGCGGACCTGCGCCACGTCAACCCGGCGATCGTCTGCTGCTCGCTCTCGGCGTTCGGGATGACCGGCCCCCGCGCGGCCGAGCCGGGCTACGACTACGTGATGCAGGGGCTGACGGGCTGGATGTCGCTCACCGGCGAGCCCGGCGGCCCGCCGCAGAAGACCGGGCTCTCGCTCGTCGACTTCGCCGGTGGCTACGTCGCCGGCTACGCGCTGCTGGCCGGCCTGCACGCCGCCCGCCGCGACGGGGTGGGCACCGACTGCGACATCTCGCTCTACGAGACCGCGCTGAGCATGCTCAACTACCAGGCGACCTGGCACCTGACGGCGGGGCACACGCCCGAGCGCACCCGGCACTCCGCGCACCCGTCGCTCGTCCCGTTCCAGAACTTCGAGACCGCCGACGGCTGGGTCGTCGTCTCCTGCCCGAAGGACAAGTTCTTCCTCCGCCTGTTGTCGGCGCTCGACCTCGACGAGCTCGCGACCGATCCCCGGTTCGCCGACTTCGCCGGTCGCCGGGAGCACAAGGACGCGCTGCTCGCGATCCTGGAGGACGCCGTCCGCGCCGAGCCGACGGCCGATCTCCTGTCGCGGCTCGCCGAGCTCGGGGTGCCCTGCGCACCCGTCAACGACGTCGAGCACGCGCTCGTCGACCCCCAGATCACGGCCCGCGGCGGGATCGTCACCACCGAGCACCCCCGCTTCGGCACGGTCCGCTCGGTGGCGAGCCCCGTCCGCGTCGGCGAGCCCGGCACCCGGCACCGCCGGGCGCCGCACCGCGACGAGGACGGCCCGAGGGTGCTGTCCGAACTGCTCGACCTCGACGCCGAGGCGATCGCCCGGCTCCGGGCCGACGGGGCGTTCGGGAAGGACGACGGGACGTGACGATCACCCGCGATCTCGTGGCGTGGGCGTGGGACCTGCGGCACGACGCCATCCCTCCGGAGGTGCGGCGCCGGGCAGCTGTGCTCGCACTCGACGGCATCGGCAATGCGCTCGCGGCCGCCCATCTGGGCACCGTGCCCTTCGCCGAGCCGGTGGCGCGGGCACTTGGTCTCGGCGGCGACTCCACCGTGCTTGGCTCCACCGGGCGCCTGCCCGCCACCGGCGCGGCGCTGGCCAACGGCATCCTGGTGCACGGACTGGACTTCGACGACACGCACACCGCGGGGCTCGTGCACGCCACCGCGGTCACGCTCCCCTCGGCCCTCGCCGTCGCCCAGCGCGAGGACGCGACCGGCGCCGACCTGGTCCGCGCGCTCGTCGTCGGCTACGAGCTCGTCGGCCGGCTCGGCCGGGTCGCGCCGCACGGGTTCCACGCGAAGGGCTTCCACGCCACCTCGGTCTGCGGCACGTTCACGGCCGCGCTCGTCACCGCCCTGCTCTCCGGGTTGGATCCCGAACAGGCCGTGCACGCGCTCGGCATCGCCGGCAGCCAGTCGTCGGGGTCGATGGAGTTCCTCGCGACCGGCGCCTCGACCAAGCAGATCCACCCGGGCTGGGCGTCGCTGGCGGGGATCGTCGCGGCCGGGTTGGCCGCGGCCGGGGCGACCGGCCCCGACAGCATCCTCGAGGGCGAGCGCGGGCTCTACGTACTCCACTCGGCGGTCCCCGCCGATCTCGGTGCACTGACCGCGGACCTGGGCAGCACCTGGCAGGTGCACGACGTCGAGGTCAAGCCTTACCCGGCCTGTCACCTTCTGCACCGCAGCCTCGACGTCGCGCAGGCGCTGCACGCCACCGTCGACCCGGCCGACGTGACGGAGGTCGTGGTCCGCGTCGCCGCCGACAGCGTGCCGATCGTGGCGGCGCCGGCCGCCACCAAGCAGCGCCCGCGCTCGGCCTACGAGGCCAAGTTCAGCGTGCAGTGGAGCGTGGCCGCCATGCTCGTCGACGGGGAGGTCGGGGTGGAGACCTACCGGTCGGACCGGATCGACCGGCCCGAGGTGCGCACACTGGCCGAGCGGGTCCGCTACGAGCCGGTCACCGACGACGTCCCCGCGGCCGAGCAGCCCGGCGACATCGAGGTCGTGCTGAGCGGCGGCCGGACGACCCGGCTGCGCTCGACCGATCCGGGCGTCCAACGCCCCGGCGGGACGGAGGAAACGGTCATGGGCAAGTTCGCCACGAACACGGCGGGCGCGCCGGGCACCGAGCGGCTCGCCGCCGCCGTGCTCGGGTTGGACGACGCGCCGGACCTCGCTGAGCTGACCGCCGCGCTCGACGCGCAGGCCGGTGCCCGGCAGCTGGAGCACTCGGCATGAACGGCGCGGGACGGAGCGCCTACGCCGGCGCGGCCATCGTCGGGGTGGCCGAGTCCGACCTGGGCATCACCGACATGTCGGCGCTGGGTCTGCAGGCCCAGGCCGTCGTCCGGGCGCTCGACGACGCGGGCCTCGCGCTGAGCGACGTCGACGGCGTCGCCACCGTCGGGGTCCCCCGGTTCCCGGCCGTGCAGGTCGCCGAGTACCTCGGCGTCCGCCCGACCTGGAGCGAGTCGACCTTCACAGGCGGCTCGTCGTTCGAGGTCATGACCGCGCGCGCAGCGGCCGCCATCACCGCCGGACACGCCGAGGTCGTGGTGGTGGGGTACGGGTCGAACCAGCGTTCGGCCCGGTCCCGGTCGCTCGCCGGGGTGCTCGACCCGATGCAGCCGGAGTCGCAGTTCGACGCCCCGTACGGGGCGCTCAGCCCCGTGTCGCTGTACGCGCTGGCCGCCCAGCGGCACATGCACGACCACGGCACCACGGCCGAGCAGCTGGCCGAGATCGCCGTCGCCGCACGGGAGTGGGCGCTGCTGAACCCGAAGGCGTTCCGCTACGGGGCGGGCCCGCTCACCGTCGACGGCGTGCTGGGCTCCCGGTCGATCTCGTCGCCCCTGCACGTGCTGGACTGCTGTCTGGTCACTGACGGCGGCGGCGCCGTGGTGCTGACCTCGCTCGACCGGGCCCGGGACCTGCGCCGCGCACCCGTGCGGGTGCTGGGTGCCGGGGAGTGCTCGACCCACCACGGCTTCACCCAGGTGCCCGACCTGTCGCTCACGGGCGCGGCCGCCGCGGGCGCCGGGGCGTTCCGGCAGAGCGGGCTGAAGCCCGACGACATCGACGTCGTGCAAATCTACGACTCGTTCACCATCACCGCGCTCCTGTCGCTGGAGGCGCTGGGGTTCTGCGGCCGCGGCGAAGGCGGCGACTTCGTCGCCGGCGGCAGGCTGCGCCCCGGCGGGGACTTCCCGCTGAACACCACCGGGGGCGGGCTGTCCTACTGCCACCCCGGCATGTTCGGGATCTTCCTGATCATCGAGGCGGTGCGGCAGCTGCGCGGCGAGTCCGGCGAGCGCCAGATCGAGCGGGCCGAGACCGCCCTCTGCCACGGGACCGGCGGGATCCTGTCCCACCACGCCACCCTCGTGCTGGGAGTCCACCGATGACGATCACGACGCCGGCTTTCGTCGGTCGCCCGGACCCACCGGTCACCCCCGACACCCGCGCCTGGTGGGACGCGACCCGCCGGCGGCAGCTCACCGTGCAGCGGTGCGACGCCTGCGGGCACGCCCAGCTCTACCCGCGCGTGCTGTGCACCGCGTGTGGTGCCCTGGAGCTGCACCTGGAGCCCGTGAGCGGGCGTGCCGTCGTCCACTCCCACTCCACCGTGGCCACCTCGCCGAATCCGGCGCTGTTCGTGCCGCCCTACGTCGTGGCGCTCGTCGTGCTCGCGGAGGGCCCGACGATGCTGACCGACATCGTGGGACCGCGGGCTGGCGCCGTCCGTTGCGACGACCCCGTGCACGTCGTCTGGGAGGCGCTCCCCGACGGCCGCCACCTCCCGCTCTTCGCGCCGATCGAACAGGACCTGGACTGATGGACTTCACGCTCGACGAGGACCAGCTCGCCTTCCGCACGATGCTGCGCGACTTCGTGCGGCGCGAGATCGCCCCGGTCGCGCGGGACTGGGAGCAGTCCGGCCGGTACCCGACCGAGATCGTCGACCGGATGAAGGAGATGGGGCTGTTCGGCCTGCTCGTTCCCGAGGAGTACGGGGGCGCCGGTGCGGACTTCGTCTCCTTCGCCCTGACCTTCGAGGAGATAGCGCGCGGGTGGATGGGCGTCGCCGGGACGCTGGGCAGCCACTCCATCGCGTGCTGGCTCATCGCCCGCTACGGCACCGACGAGCAGCGCAAGACGTACCTGCCGGACCTGGCCACCGGCATGCGCCGCAGCGGGATCGCGCTGACCGAGCCCCAGGCCGGCAGCGACCTGCAGGGCATCAGCACCACCGCCCGCCGCGAGGGCGGCCACTACGTCGTCAACGGCGCGAAGATGTGGATCACCAACGCGCGGTACGCCGATCCCCTGCCTGTC
>Ga0193743_1003231_pt1 | contig 10993 bp, 8 predicted proteins | sample L2c2metaG_FD_143038 | JGI IMG/M metagenome (GOLD analysis project Ga0193743, IMG submission 143038) | Soil microbial communities from a riparian zone of the East river system, Colorado, United States - L2c2 | ecosystem: Environmental > Terrestrial > Soil > Riparian zone | place: USA: East River...
TCTCCGCGTCGACGGCGCGTTCGTCGCCGACCCGGTCCGCGCGATCGAGATGTCCAGCGCCACCCGGGAACCGTAGCTGACCAACCGCGGACAGCGCAGTGAAGCGGTAACCAGCGGGAGCGACGGTCGGACCCGGGAAAGTCAACAAAAAGGGCACCCCCGCAGGAGCGCCCTTTTGTTGATCCGTCAGCCGGCGACGAACAGGTTCGTGCTGCCGAGTGTGTTGGTGCCGTCGGAGTATTCGACGACGCCGAGGTAGCGCTGCCCGGCGGTGAGGCCGCTCCACGCGGCGGTCACCGTGGCCGTGCCGCCGAGCGTCACCTGCTGGCTCGCCGGTGTGACGGTCAGGTTGCCGGCGTTGCCGGCCGGAACGACCCAGCGGTCGAGCTTGACGTCGACCGGGCCGGTCGCGGCGAACAGGTCGACGAACGCCACGTAGGTGCCGGGTTCGGTGACCGTCACCGACTCCTCCGCCGAGCCGCCGGCGCTCTGCCCGACCAGCGTCAGCGCGCCGTTGGCGGCCTGCCGGTAGACGAACACGTCGACGTCGGTGCCGGCCGGGTGGTCGGCGTCGAACGTCGCGAACCGGGTCAGTTTCGCGCCCGCGAGGACGGTCGTGCTGACCGAGACGGTGTCGCTCGCCGTGGCCGGCGCGTTGACGTTGAACGCGGTCGCCGGGTTGGGCGTCAGGTTCCACTGGTCAACCGTCGCGGCAACCAGGCCGTGGCCCTGCGTGGCGAGGTTGCCCGCGTAGCCCGCGGTCACCGGGAGTGCGACCCGGCCGGCCGTGCCCGTTCCGCTCGCCTCCAGCGGCACCGCGACCGGCACCGGCCGGACCGCGATCGCGCTGCGCACGTCGTGGCCGAGCAGGTCGCGCCAGCGCAGCGAGCCGAAGGACCATGCACCGAAGGCGCCACTGGTACGCGTGATCGTCACCTTGAAGCTCTGCTTCTTGCCGGGCAGCAGGGCGATGATCTTCGGTGACACGTCGACCTTGAAGCCGGCCGGTGCCTGCACGGTCGCCAGGTAGAGCGCCGGCAGCTTGCTCACGTTGGTCACCGTGCGGGTCAGGGTCTGCTTGCCGGCCAGGTCACCGACGGCGAGCGACGGGCTGTTGAAGTCGCTCGGGTCGACCGTGCCGACGCTCGTGCAGACGTCTTGCCCGCCGGAGGTGAGGTGGACGCCGATGCCGCAGGAGTATTGCAACCACTGGGTGATCCCGGAGTCGTAGACCAGGCCCGGATCGAACGCCTCCTTGGCGGCGACTTGGCCGGCACCCATCTCCAGCGGGTTGGCGTTGGTGCCGTCGGACTCGTCCTGGATCGGCTGGCCGTCGTTGTCACGCACGCCGGCCGTGGTCATCAGCGCCGACTTGACCATCATCGGCGACCAGGTGGGGTGCTTGGCCAGGATCAGCGCGCCGATGCCGGCGATGTGCGGGCTGGCCATCGAGGTGCCGCTGTTGGTGTCCCAGAGGTTGCCGCTGTGGCTGTTGGGCCCGGTCGCGGCGACGACGTCGACGCCGGGCGCCATGATGTCGGGCTTGAGCAGGTCGCCGCCGCTGGAGTCGCCGGGACCGCGGCTGGAGAAGGTGGCCACCACGGGTGCGCGGACCTTGGCGGTGCTGGCCGCCGAGATCGTCGCGGTCGGGTTGCCGCCGGCCACGATGTAGGCCTTGACCGCCGCGCCCACGGTCTGGTCGACGTGGATCGACGGGATCGCGTGGTAGTCGGCGTTGAGCGTGTTGGGCGTCGGGTTGAACTGCACCATGCCGACGCCGCCGGCGTTCTTGACCGCGAGGCTCTTGTCGACGCGGGCGTTGTTGCCCCGCTCGCACAGCACGATCTTGCCGGTCACCTCGGCCGGGTCGAGCTGCGGCGGCGTGCTGACACACTGGGCGGCGAGGATCTCAGTGCTGCCGGCCAGCCCGCTGGTCCGGGCGTCGACGATCGGCGCGGTCACCGCGGCGGGCCCGGTGCCGACGCCCTGGTAGGCCTGGCCGTTGCCGAGCGTCACGGTCTTCGTCGACGACCGGTCGTGGGTGCCCGCGGCGACGGTGGTCGTCCACGGCATGCCGTTGTCGACCGTGGACGCGCCCGGCCCGGCGTTGCCGGCGGAGGTGGCAACGAAGACACCGGCGTTGGCGGCGTTGAGGAACGCGAGTTCGACGGCGCTGAAGCTGTCGTTGTTGTCGCCGATCGAATAGTTGATCACGTCAACACCGTCGGCGACGGCCTGGTCGATCGCGGCGACGATGTCGACGCTGTTGCCGACCGACTGCGTGCCGGCCGCGTTCGCGTAGAGCACCTTGTAGATCGACAGGCGCGCGGCCGGCGCCATGCCCGAGATGACACCGGCGACGGCGCCGTTGATGGTCGCGGTCACGCCGTGGTTGCCGCCCGCGGTGCTGGCGGTGTGCGACCCGTGCCCGAAGTAGTCCCGTGGCGAGTCGAACTCACCCGGGTTGGCGTGGGAGATGTTGTTGGACGCGTACCAGCGCGCACCGATCACCTTGTTGTTGCAGCTGACCGGGCTCTCCGGACCGACGACACAGGTGCCGTGCCACTTGGCGTCGATCGTCTTCTGGTCGCGGCGCGGTGTCGGCAGGGGTCCGAAGCTCGGGTTCTCCGGCCAGAAGCCGGAGTCGATGACACCGATGATGGTGCCCTCGCCGGCCCGTTCCGGGCTGCCGAACTGCTTGCGCCAGGCACCGTCGTTCCCGTCGAGCCCGACGAACGCCGGCGTCGTGAAGGTCTCCGAGTGGACCAACTCGTTCTTCCAGACGTTGGCCACCCCCGGCGTCCGCCTGAGCCGCGCGGCTTCGGCCGCCGTCAGCTCGGCCGAGAAGCCGGCGAAGACCAGCGTGTATTCATGACTGACCTTGCTGGCGCTGACCCCGGCGCGCTCGAGCACGCGGGTCTTGGTTTCGCTCAGATGCCGCCGGTAGGCCCGCACGTTCTTGCTGGCGCTGTTGAGCTTGGCACCGGCGCCGGCGCGAGTGGGCGCCAGCCCCGCGATCCCACCGTTGTAGGTGGCGGCGGGTGCGTCGGTGGTCTGCACCAGGTAGGTCTGCGTGGGCGCGCTCGCCGGGGCCGCGGTCGGTGCGGCATACGCGGGCGCACTGGTCAAGGTGAACGCGGACAGGGTCGCGACAGCGACCAGCGCGGCAGCCGAGCGGCGCCGCCCGGCACGAGGAATGCCCAACATGGACGGCAGACTATGGTCCGCATAGACGTGTGCTAAACCCTCAAAGCTCCCGACAAGGGTCAGGTGAAGGGTTGATTCGAGGGACAACCCGCACGCCACCACCGGCGCGCAGCGATCCCGACGCAGCAGCCTAAGTCGATGTCGCGGCCCAGCCAAGGTCCAGCCGGTAGATATTCTCGCGATGGTAGTCGAGGTATTCGGCGCCAGGCTCGACGCCACCGCTTGGTATGAGCAGTCGGTCAGCCAGCGGCGGCCGCCCGAACGCCGCCGCGGCCACCGGATCCCGTTCGACCTGGCGGCGAAGCTCCGGCTTGACGTGGATGCGCAGGCCACCGTTGACGGTCAGCAGCCCGGTGTCGAAGGCCGCGTCGTGCGTCGGGCACGCGGCGAGCCCGTTGCGCACGTCCAGCCGCTCCTTGGCACTGCTCTTCGCCCACGGTTTGATGTGACTGGCAACGAGCATCCGCGGCGCCCGCACCCCGGCGATCTTGACATCGAGCCCGCAGAACGCACAGCGGTGACCGTGGTTGCGCAACACGTCGCTGGCAAACCGATGCTGTCCGACCCGGACGGCGGCGACGAGCAGCTTCTCCGTCATGCTCGGCGGCAGATCCGAGCGCTGCCGCGCCCAGTTCTCCGAGAGCGGCTGCACCTCCGATTCGATCTCCGCGGCGGACAGCTCCTCCTGGCCGAGCAAGACGAAGTCCACGGAATCGTGTTCGAGATGCAGGAAGTCGGGTAGCTCGCCTTCTGCGACGCGCTCCTCGCGAGCCGCGCGCAACAGCAGCCGATAGCTGGCGACCAGCCGCCCCGGCTCGGCCAGCAGGGCCGCGGCGATCTCGACCTCGTGCCGCGCCCCGTTTGACCGGCTGCCGTCGAGATTGGCCATCTTCGCCAGCACGCTGCTGTTGGGACGGGCGAAGAGGCGAGCGAGGGTCGGCACCGGCTCTTCGGCCCGGTGAGCGGTCGAACCACCATATCGGCGATGGTTGACCAGGAGGCTCGCGGCCAGGCAGAGCAGCGTCTCGACGGGCGTGAAGGCAACCTGCCTGCCGCTGCTGACCGGCCGCCGCGTCCGGATCGACCGCCACTGCGCCCGCGCTTCCGGCAGGCTCAGGTCAAGATAGTCCGCCGCGGTCGGCACCAGGACTTCCCCTTTCGGCAACGCAGCCGGATTTGAAGGGTCGCATAACGGCGCGGCGGGGCGAACCGTTGGTCGGGTGTGAGACGTCGGACTTTGCTCGGGACTGCCATTGCCGCCGCTGCCGGGATCGGGGTGGTCGGGGTCAATGGGCATTCGCAGGCGGAAGAGGCCCAGGCCGCCGCCGGGGATGAGCGGGTCGAGAAGAAAGACTCCGTTTCGCGCGGTAAGAGTGTCGACTTCTACACCGCCGTTCCCGCCGGGCATGGGGACGGCAAGGGGTTGCCGGTCTGCATCGTCCTGCACGGCGCGTCCAAGCGGCCCCCCGACTTTCCGAAGCTCGGTTTCGGCCGCACTCTCAGCCGCGCCGTCGAGAAAGGGACGCCGCCGTTCGTGCTCGCCGGCGCCGACGGTGGCCGCCGGGGCTGGCGGCCGAAACCCGGCGACGACCCGCAGCGGATGGCGTACGAGGAGATCCCCAACTGGTGTGCCGAACGCGGCTTCGACATCAGCCGGCTCGCCCTCTGGGGCTGGTCGATGGGCGGCGCCGGCGCGCTGCTGCTGGCCGAGACCTTCCGCGGGTTCGCAAGGGCGACCGTCGCCTTCTCCCCCGCCGTCGCACCCGGTGACGAGGTCTTCGAGCAGGTCGACCGGCTGCAGTCGCAACCGATTGGGCTCTGGTGCGGTCTCGATGACCGGCTCCTGAAGAACGTCCAGGCGCTCCACAAGGAGCTCCTCTATCCGCCGGTCGCCGGCCGCTACACCGACGGCGGGCACAACTTCGACTATTGGCAGACGATCATTCCGGAAGCGTTCCGATTCATCGGAACCACGCTGGACTAGTGATCTACTCTCGTCGATAGTCTCCGAATGTCCGGGAGCGTCCGATGATCGATCTCGACGACACCCTGCGAGCCTGGGTCGGCCGTCCGCCCGAGTGGAGCAGCGCCGCCGCGGAGCGGCTCGCCAAGCGGGTCGCGGCTGGCGACGACCTGCTCGCGGTGAGCTGGGAGCCGGGCGACGACGAATGGATCCGGCTGGCCGGTGACGACGACGTGCGCGCCACCGTGCATGTGCGTTATCCGCTCGCGTTCGCCGATCACGAGTTGGTCGCCAAGCTGCGCGAGGCGGACCCGGCGGTCACCGTGATCGCCATTCCGGACTACGACGCCTACGACCTACGGGGGTCGCCGGCTCTGTTGCGGGCGACGATCCTGCCGCACCTGCCGTGGTCCGACGATTTCGATCCGGGTCATTTCAGTGCCGCCGACCTCGTCTTCGAAAGCGTCTAGCCACCCCGCATGGCAGCAGCAACGACCAAGCGCGCCTACCTGACAAACTGGACCGTTGTCATCCCCGTCGTCGCGGTCATCGCGCTCGGGGTGACCTGGGGTCGCGACCTCGCGGGCTGGGTGGTGGGGCTGCTCGCGATCTGCCTTGCCGGCGCCGTGCTCGCCGCCGTGCACCACGCGGAGGTGATCGCCGCCCGGGTCGGTGAGCCGTTCGGCTCGCTGGTGCTGGCCGTCGCGGTCACCTTCATCGAGGTCGCTCTGATCGTCACGCTGATGATCAGCGGTACGCCGGAGAAGACCGCGACGCTCGCCCGCGACACCGTCTTCTCCGCCGTGATGATCACGTGTAACGGCATCGTCGGGCTCTGCCTGCTGGTCGGCGCGCTGCGCCGGCGGATCGCCGTGTTCAACCCGGAAGGCAGCGGCGGCGCGCTCGCCACCGTCGCCACCCTCGCCACACTGAGCCTGGTGTTCCCGACGTTCACCACCAGCGAGCCCGGCCCGGAGTTCTCCGGCGCCCAACTCACCTTCGCCGCCGTCGCCTCGCTCGCGCTCTACGGCCTGTTCGTGACGGTGCAGACGGTGCGGCACCGCGACTATTTCCTGCCGATCACCACCAGCGGCACGGTCATCGACGTCGAGGAGCACGCCGACCCGCCGACGAGCCGGGCCGCGCAGGCCAGTCTGCTGCTCCTGCTGATCGCGCTGATCGCGGTGGTCGGCAACGCCAAGTCGGTCTCGCCGACGATCGAGAAGGGCGTCGCCGCCGCCGGCTTCCCACCCACCGTCGTCGGCGTGATCATCGCGCTGCTGGTGTTGCTCCCGGAGACGCTGGCCGCCACCCGGGCGGCGCTGCGCGACCGCGTGCAGACCAGCCTCAACCTGGCGTACGGGTCGGCCATGGCGAGCATCGGCCTGACCATCCCGGCCATCGCGGTCGCGTCGATCTGGCTCGACGGCCCGCTCATCCTCGGCCTCCCGGCGACCCAGCTGGTGCTGCTCGCGCTGACGGTCGTCGTCGGCATCCTGACCGTGGTGCCGGGGCGGGCCACCGCCCTGCAGGGCGGCGTACACCTGGTGCTCATGGCTGCTTTCGTCTTTCTCGCAGTGCGACCCTAAACAAAGTTAGAGTTCTCCGATGGGATGGGTGGACGGAAGACTGACGTTCCGCTATCCCGATCCGCGGCGCCACCTCGCGGGCGTCCGCTTGGAGCAACGTGCCGGCCTGCCCGCCGACCGGCTGGATTTCGACTACCGCGACCAGGCCTGGGTCCTCGACCTCCCGGCGCCGGACGCGTGGCGGCTGGAATACCAGCTCCGGCTACGCCACCCCGACGGCCGCGAGGAGACCGTCAACGACCCTGCCAACCCGGCCCGGGTCCCGGGCGCGTTCGGCGACAAGTCGGTGCTGCACCGCCGCGACTACGTCGACCCGGTCTGGCTCGACCTGCCGGCCGCCCGCGGCACCTGGCGGGAGTTGACCGTTGCCGCACCGGCGCTTGACGCGGAGGTCTGGATCCGCACCTGGTCGCCGCCGAGCGCGGGAAACCGGGTGCTGGTCGCACACGACGGTCCCGAGTTCGACAAGCTGGCCGACCTCGGCCACTACGCGGCCGCGATGGTCGGTTCGGGTGCCCTGCCCCCGTTCCACCTCGTGCTGCTCGGGCCCGGTCACCGCGACGACTGGTACTCCGCCAACAACGCCTACGCCGCCACGCTGACCGACCCGGTCCTCGCGCAGCTCCGCGACGAGCTCGGCTTCGACGGCAAGGTCACCGGGATGGGCGCGAGTCTGGGCGGGCTGGCGATGCTGCACGCGCAACGCCGCACCCCCGCCGCGTTCGCGGGTTTGTTCCTCCAGTCCGGCAGCTTCTTCCGGCCGCGGCTGGATCCGCAGGAGTCCGGCTTCCGCTATTTCCAGCGGATCACCCGGTTCACCGGGCCGGTGGTCGCCTCGGCGTTCGCCGCGCATCCCGTGCCGACTCTGCTGACCTGTGGCACCGTCGAGGAGAACCTCGCCAACAACCGGGAGATGGCGGACGCGTTGGCCCGGCAGGGCTATCCGGCGGAACTGGTGGAGGTGCCCGACGGGCACCAGTTCACCGCCTGGCGGGACGCGTTCGACCCGCACCTGACCCGGTTGCTGGCCCGGTCGTGGGGCGAGACGTCGTGGAGCCTGGGCTCGTGGGGTCCAGGGTCGTGGGGTGGGCCGTCGGGAGGTTAGCGTGCGGGAACACTGGGTCGAGCTGTTCTCCCCGGCCATCGGGACGGCCGGGTCGGTGGTGCGCTACGGCCACTATGGCCGGCCGATGCTGGTGTTCCAGTCGGAGCAGGGCCGGGCCGGCGACTTCGCCGCCAACGGCATGGTCGAGGCGGTCAAGGACCTGATCGACGCGGGCCGGGTGAAGCTGTTCTGCGTCGACTCCTACGACGCGGCCTCCTGGGCGTCCCGCGACCTACCGCTGGAGGAACGGGCCAAGCGGCACGCCGCCTTCGAGTCGTGGATCGTCGACCAGGTCGTCCCGTTCATCAACGAAGACGTGGGCGACGGCGCCGAGATCGGGGTCGCCGGCTGTTCGATGGGCGCCTTCCACGCGCTCAACTTCGCCTGCAGGCGGGCCGACCTGTTTCCGCTGGCGATGTGCTTCTCCGGCAACTACGACCCGTCGGCCTGGCACGGCTGGGGCGAGCGGGGCGACGCGGCCTACTTCAACAGCCCGGCCGACTACCTCGGGCATCTGCACGGCGACCATCTCGACTGGCTGCGCACGCGGCTGTCCGTGCTGCTGGTCTGCGGTCAGGGGCAATGGGAGGACACCACCGGAGCCCTGCACTCGACGCGGCAGGTGGCCAGACTGCTTGCCGACAAAGGGATCCGGCACGAGCTGGACCTGTGGGGCTACGACGTGCCACACGACTGGCCGTCGTGGCGCGCGCAATGGGCGCATCACCTGCCGCGCTTTTGTTGACTGGGGAGGCTGCACGTGGCCGACGTCGAACACATCATCGGATTGCTGCTGGGTACGGAGGACGACTGGCCGCGGGCCTACGAAGCGCTGGTCGACCGGCTCGGCCCGGTCGTCGACGGCGCGGGGCGCAAGCACCGGCTGAAGACCACCCGGGTCACCATCGAGCCGTTCAACCTGCGCGACAAGCCACGCCACTCGCTTGTCATCGACCGGCTCGCCTACTGGTACTACCACCCGCGCGAGTGGCTCAAAAAGGTGTCCATGATGGACGGCGTCTACCTGCTCAACAGCCCGTTCACCTTCCAGTCGATGGAGAAGCACGCGGCCTACTGCGCGATGATCCGGCTCGGCCTCAAAGTGCCGGAGACCGTGCTGGTGCCCTACAAGCACCCGCTGGAGAACTCCCGCTGGGCCTACACCGCGGCCCGCTACAACCAGTCGTTCGACCTCGACGCGGTGGCCGAGCAGCTCGGTTATCCGCTGTTCATGAAGCCGTACGACGGTGGCGCCTGGGTTGGTGTTACCAAGATTCGCGACAGCGCGGAGCTGCACGCCGCCTACGACGCGTCCGGCGAGCGGCTGATGCACCTGCAGCAGTCGGTGGAGAACTACGACGTGTTCACCCGGTCGCTGTCGATCGGCCCGGAGACGATGGTGATGAAGTTCCGGCCGGAACTGCCGATGCACGACCGCTACGCGGTGGAGCACGGCTTCCTCGGCGCGGAGACCGGCGACGAGGTGGTCACCATCTCCCGGCTGGTCAACGCGTTCTTCGGCTGGGAGTTGAACTCGTGCGAGTCGCTGGTCCGGGGCAGCGAGGTCTACCCGATCGACTACGCCAACGCCTGCCCCGACTTGGCGCTCACCTCGCTGCACTACTACTTCCCGTGGGCGATGAAGGCGCTGCTGCGGTGGACCACGTTCTGCGTGGTGACCGGCCGCCGCTTCCAGGTCGACCTCAACACCCGGCGCTATTTCGAGATCGCCGACCGCACCGACCTGACCTACCAGGAGAAGCTGGCCCGCTATCGGGAACTGGCCGACGAGCACTTCGAGTCCGAGCGCTACGCCGACTTCTGCGCGTCCCGGCTCCCGCACGTCGACGAGATGGTCTACGACTGGGTACGTTCCCCGGAGTTCGACACCCTGCTCGTGGAGACCGTGCGCAACACGTACCCGGTTGAAGAGCACGACCGGTTCGTGGCGCACTTCCGCGGGCTGACCGGCGCCTGGGTGGCCGACCAAGCGGGTTAATTCGGGTGCGGCTGAGCCGCCGGGTGTGCGAATCTCGGCGGGTCAGCCGCACCCGACGACAGGAGCGTGCAATGCGAGGCATCGAAAACTTCCGCCCATCCGGCTGCCGAGTTTTCGAGGACACCTCCGCATATGCATACCGTCAACATCGGGATTCTGGCGCACGTCGACGCCGGTAAGACCAGCCTGACCGAGCGACTTTTGTTCGACACCGGCGTCATCGACCGGCTCGGCAGCGTCGACTCGGGCACCACACAGACCGACACCGGCGAGATCGAGCGCCGGCGTGGCATCACCATCCGCTCCGCGGTCACCGCGTTCCGGGTCGGCGACCGCCAGGTCAACCTCATCGACACACCCGGACACCGCGACTTCATGGCCGAGGTCGAGCGGGCCCTCGGCGTGCTCGACGGCGCGGTCCTGGTGCTATCCGCGGTCGAGGGCGTGCAGCCGCACACCCGGCTGCTGATGCGCACCTGCCGCGCGCTGCGCCTGCCCACGCTGCTGTTCGTCAACAAGGTCGACCGCACCGGCGCCCGTGCGGCCGCGCTGCTCGCCGACGTGCGCCGGCTGCTCACGCCGGCCATCGCTCCGCTGGGCACAGTCCGTGCTCTCGGCACACCTTCCGCGCTCTTCAATGTTGGCCCCGCCGGGGTTTGGCTGCCGGTGCTGGCGGAGCACGACGACGCGCTGCTGGCCGCTTTCGTGGAGGACCGGGCCGTGCCTCCTGCGGCCTTGCGGGCGGCCCTGCGCGAGCAGACCGCGGCCGGCCTGGTGCATCCGCTGCTGTTCGGGTCGGCCCTGTCCGGAACCGGCGTGCCTTCGCTGCTTGACGCGATCGGCGACCTGCTACCGGCGGCACCGCCGGCCGAGCCGGAACAGCGGGCACGGATCTTCGCGATCACCCGCGGGCCGGGCGGAGCCAAGGTGGCGTACGCCCGGTCCTATGGCGGCGCGCTTGCCGCCCGACAGCGGGTGCAGGTCTTCCGCACCGCCCCCGACGGCCGGGTCGCGTCGCACCGGGCCCAGCTCACGGCGGTGTCGGTGGTCGGCGACCCGGCGGCGCCGGCGCTGACGGCCGGCTTTATCGCGGCGCTGCACGGCCTGTCCACCGTGCGGATCGGCGACCA
>Ga0193743_1003233_pt1 | contig 10991 bp, 9 predicted proteins | sample L2c2metaG_FD_143038 | JGI IMG/M metagenome (GOLD analysis project Ga0193743, IMG submission 143038) | Soil microbial communities from a riparian zone of the East river system, Colorado, United States - L2c2 | ecosystem: Environmental > Terrestrial > Soil > Riparian zone | place: USA: East River...
CGCCGTCAGGTCGCCGCCGCGCACCCGCTCGGCGGCCAGCATCAGGCCGCCGATCGGCTCGGTCAGGCGCGATGCGAAGAGGATCGCCAGCCAAACCGCCGCCAGCAGCATCAGAGAGGCAATGGCGCCGCAGACCAGGAAGATGATGAGCTGACTGCGCTGCATCGCCTGCTCGATTTGCGAATAGAACGAACCTGCCAGCTCGATGCTCTTGATGTAGTCGACGACCCTGAGATCGACGGCGTGGCCGGTCACCAGGAAGAGCGGCTCGCCGACGAAGAGCTGCATCACGAAGTACGCGCCGGTCGGCGATTCGATCTGGACCGGCCGCGCCTGGTTGACCGCCTGCCAGAGCGACTGCGCGGGTGGAACCGGATCCTTGATTCCCTCCGTGTCGGGCGCAATCGCGCGGGCGATCACGCCCTTGTCGGCGTCGACGACGGCCACTTCGACCATTGGGCGGCCCTCGATCAGCCGATCGATCAGCTGGGTCGTCGCCTGGGCGTCGCGAATCCCATCGATGCCCAGGCCCTGCAAGGGACCGGAAATCGCGGCGATGTCGCGCAGGATTTCCTCCTCGCGCGCGCGCCGCACCGGTTCGCCGATCGTGCGCGCCGCCTCGTATGAAGCCTTTGCGGGCTTCACCACGAAGTCGGTCAGGTTGATCACCAGCAGTGAAAAGATGATCGCGACGATCAGGGTGGGCGTAATGGTGAAGACGCTGCACACCAGCACCAGGCGCATGTGCAGGCGCGACCCCGCCGCGCCGCGCCGGCGATCGAGCCAGAGCTGCGTGAGCCGCACCGCGAGCAAGGCGACCAGCGCGACAGCGATCACGAGATCGGCCACCAGCAGGCCGGTGATCCACCCCCGAGTGTTGAAGGAGAGCGGCGCGAAGCCGGCCAGCCAAGCGTAGGTAGCGGCGCCGGCCAGGATGGCGAGCACGGCCAACGAGGCGGCCGCGGTGCGGCCGCCGAGCCCGCGGCGGACCGCGCTCATCGCATCGCCCAAGCGTGAAACGCCCAGCGTAGCTGTCACCAGATCACCCGCCTCGGCGAACCTGCGGCGTGCGTACCACGGGGACGTCGAGGTCCTTTATCTTCTTGCGCAACGTGTTGCGATTGAGCCCCAGGAGACGGGCGGCGCGCAACTGATTCCCGCGCGTTGCCCCAAGCGCCAGGGACAATAGGGGGCGCTCGACCTCGGAAATGACACGATCGTACATGCCGTCCGGCGGCAGGCGCTCGCCATGGGCGACAAACAGCGCCTGCAGGTGGCGGTCGACGGCGTCGGCCAGGGAGACGTCGCTGCTGGCGACATCGCCGACCTGGGGCCCCTGCTCGATGGCGGAAACCGCGTCGGCCAGTTCGGCCTCGATCGTCTCGACGCCGATCACCTCTTCCGAATAGAGCGCCGACAGCCGGCGCACCAGATTGACCAGCTCGCGGACGTTGCCCGGCCAGCGGTGCTGCTTCAGCCGCGCCATCGCCTCCGGCGACAGCACCTTCGACGGCAGCCCATCGGCAGTCGCCGCCCGCAGGTAGTGGTTGGCGAGCTCGGGAATGTCGTCGAGCCGCTCGCGCAGCGGCGGCAGGCGGATCGGCACCACGTTCAGGCGATAGAACAGATCCTCGCGGAACAGCCCCTGCTGGATCAGGCGGCGCAGGTCTCGATGGGTGGCCGCGACGATGCGCACGTTGGCCTTGATCGGCGTGCGTCCGCCGACCGTCATGTATTCGCCTTCCTGCAGCACGCGCAGCAGGCGGGTCTGCGCTTCCGGCGGCATGTCGCCGATCTCGTCGAGGAACAGCGTGCCGCCCGACGCTTGCTCGAACTTTCCGGCCGAGCGCTGGACAGCGCCGGTGAAGGCACCGCGTTCGTGGCCGAACAATTCGCTTTCGATCAGCTCGCGCGGGATCGCCGCCATGTTGAGGGCCACGAAGGGGCCTTTGCGGCGCTTGCCGTAGTCGTGCAACGCGCGCGCGACCAGCTCCTTGCCGGCACCCGACTCGCCCGTGACCATCACCGTGAGATCCGTCGACATCAGGCGGGCCAGTGCGCGGTAGATCTCCTGCATGGCCGGCGACCGACCGATCAGCGGCAGGCGCTCGCCGTCCTCTTGCGGATTGGCGTTGCGCTGCATCGATGTCGCCGGCGCCGACAGCGCGCGGTTCACCACCGAGATCAGCTCGTTGAGGTCAAACGGCTTGGGCAGGTATTCGAAGGCGCCGCGCTCGGTGGCGCGCACGGCCGTGAGCAGCGTCGACTGCGCGCTCATGACGATGATGCGGAGGTCGGGCCGGAGCTTGCGGATGCGCGGCACGAGGTCGAGGCCGTTCTCGTCGGGCATCACCACGTCGGTGATGACGAGCTGGCCCTCGCCCTCCTGGACCCATTGCCACAGCGTGGCCGCAGCGCCGGTGCTGCGGACATTGTGGCCCTGGCGGCCCAGCGCCTGGTGCAGGACGGTGCGGATGGCCCGATCGTCGTCGGCGATCAGGATGGTGGAGCCGCTGCTCATGGCGCGGCCGGGAGAAACTGCAAAGGCAACATCACTCTAAAGGTTGTGCGGCCGGGCTCGCTCTCGAACTCGATGGCCCCGCCGTGGTCGTTGATGATCTTGGCTACCAAAGCAAGACCCAGGCCGGTTCCTGTCGGCTTGTTTGTCACGAAAGCGTCAAATAGGTGGGCGCGGATCTCTTCGGACACGCCCTGGCCGTTGTCCCGCACCGAAACGACCAGGGGAAGGTTGACCTTGGCCTGCTGGCCGGGCACGGCCAGCCGCAGCCCGTGCCGGAAAGCTGTGGACAACTCGATCTCGCGTTCGCCGTCGCCGCGCACTTCGCAGGCGTTCTTCACCAGGTTGAGGAAAACCTGGATGAGCTGGTCGCGGTCGCCATGGACGTCGGGCAGCGACGGATCGTAGGTCTCGATGAAGCGCACGCCCTTGCCGAAGCCGTTCTGGGAGATGCGGCGGACATGGTTCAGCACCTGATGGATGTTGATCGGGCCGCGCTCGATCGGCCGGCCGTCGGCGAAGGCTTCCATGCGGTCGACCAGCGCCACGATACGGTCGGTCTCCTCGCAGATCAGGCTGGTCAGCTCGCGCTCGGAGTCGGGCACCGACTGCTCGAGCAGCTGCGCCGCGCCACGGATGCCCGACAACGGATTCTTGACCTCGTGCGCCAGCATGGCGGCGAGCGCGCTTACCGAACGGGCGGCGCTCCTGTGCGACATCTGGCGATCGATGTTGCGGGCGATCGTCTGCTCGACCAGCGTGACCACGACCAGACGGTCGCTGTCGGCAACCGGCGAGAGGCGAAGCGCACAGAAGCGATTGCCGATGCGCGGCGAGGAAAGCGTGACGCCGTTCTCAGCCACCGCACCGCCCGTCGCCAATACCTGCTCGAGGAGGGAAAAGAGCGGCGTGTCATCCGGCATGAATTCGCTCAGCGGGTGGCCGACGATGCGCGCGCGTCCGACGCCGAAGAACTGCTCGGCCGAGAGGTTGGCGTAATGCACGAGCCCGCCCCCATCGACCACCACCACGGCTTCCGAGAGCGAATCGAGGATCGCTGCTGGGAACTGCTCGCTCGGCGCGTTCGGTCGCTTGAGAGGCTGCAGCGGCATGCTATGCGGCCTGCCGTTCGAGCGCGGGCAGGAAGAACGAGGCCAGCAGGGCGCGGACCTTGCCCGGCTCGGTCTCGCGATTCACCGCGGCCCGAAACTCGGCCGAGGCCGGCAGGCCCTTGGAATACCAGCCCAAATGCTTGCGGGCCATGCGCACGCCCGTCTCTTGGCCGTAGTGTGACAGCATCGCGTCGAAGTGCCCGCGCACCGTAGCGTACTGCTCGGCCAGCGACGGATCGGCCAGGCGCTCGCCGGTCCGCAGATAGTGGATCGCCTGGTTCAGGAACCACGGCCGGCCGTAGGCGCCGCGCCCGATCATCACGCCGTCGGCGCCCGATTGCTCGAGGGCCGCGTCGACGTCGTCGAGCGAATCGATGTCGCCGTTGACGATGACCGGCAGCCTGGTGGCCTGCTTGACGTTGGCGACGAAGGCCCAGTCGGCCTGCCCGTCGTAAAATTGGCAGCGCGTGCGGCCGTGCACGGTCAGCATCTTGATGCCGCACTGCTCGGCGATGCGCGCGAGATTGGGTGCGTTGCGATTGTTCGAATCCCAGCCCGTGCGCATCTTGAGTGTTACCGGCAGCTTCACGGCTTTGACGGTCGCCTCGAGGATCTTCGCGGCGTGCACCTCGTCGCGCATCAGCGAGGAGCCGGCATGGCCGTTCACGACCTTCTTCACCGGGCAGCCGAAATTGATGTCGATGATGGCGGCACCGCGATCCTCATTGAGCTTCGCGGCCTCGGCCATGACCTCGGGTTCGCAGCCCGCGAGCTGGACCGACATGGGGAACTCTTCCGGCGAGTTTTTAGCCATCAGCAGAGTCTTGCGGTTCTCGCGCACCATCGCTGCCGAGGCGATCATCTCGGACACGACAAGTCCCGCCCCGTCCCGCTTCACCATCTGGCGGAAAGGCATATCGGTCACGCCCGACATCGGCGCCAGGATGACGGGATCTTCGAGGCGGACCGGGCCGATATCGACGGGCTGAAGGCGAGGTGTGCAGTCCATGTCTTCTGATCAGTAAATAGGCATCTTGTGCAGTGCACAATAATTGAGCGAGCAATAGCGGGTCCGAGCGGTGCATGCAAGGGTCCGAAGTGCGCACCCTCTAAGCCAATGTTATTGAACGTCTCGTGCCAACTTGTATCGCCTTGATCGTCGCTGGAGGGCGGGGAAGCCGCTTCGGCGGTCCCCTGCCCAAGCAATATGCCCTTTTTGAGGGACAACCGGTCCTGCGCCGCACCCTGACCGTCTTCGGCACTGTTCCCGGGATCAACCGGATCCAGGTCGTGATCGGTCCCGGCGACGAAGCGCCCTACCAGGCAGCCATTGCAGGCTTTGTGTTGCCCCCGCCGGTCGCAGGCGGCGCGAGCCGGCAGCATTCGGTGTTGAATGGCCTGGAAGCGCTGGCCGCCCAGCCGCCGGACCTTGTCGCCATTCACGACGCCGCCCGCCCCTTCGTCCGGCCTGCCGATATTGCCGCCTGCCTGAAAGCTGTGTCGGCGCCGGGCGTCGACGGCGCCGTCCTGGGTGTACCGCTCGCCGACACCCTGAAACGCGTCGACGGCGGGGGCGCCATTTCCGAAACGGTGCCGCGTGCCCATTTGTGGCGCGCCCAGACGCCCCAGGTCTTCCGATTCGCAGCCCTGCTCGCAGCGCATCGCGGTGCAGCCCCGCTCGGCGCCAGCGACGCCACGGCGCTCACCGACGATGCGGCTGTCGCCGAGCGCGCCGGCCTCAGGGTTGTCATGGTCGCGGGCCACGACGATAACCGCAAGATCACCACCGCCCAGGATCTCCAGCAGGCAGCGACCATGGAAACGCGCACGGCGCTCGGCTTCGACGTTCACGGCTTCGGCCCCGGCAACGCGGTGATGCTGGGCGGCGTCGCCATCCCCCATGCGCAGGCGCTCGCCGGGCACTCCGACGCCGACGTGGCGCTTCATGCGCTGACCGACGCGGTGCTGGGCGCAGTCGGCGCCGGCGACATCGGCAAGCATTTCCCGCCATCCGATCCGCAGTGGCGCGGCGCCTCCTCCGACCGCTTCCTGCGCCACGCCGTGGGACTCGTGGAAGCGGCGGGCGGGCGGATCGTGCATCTCGATCTCACGCTGATCTGCGAGGCGCCGCGCATCGGCCCGCATCGCGAGGCGATGGTCGCAAGCATCGCTCGCATCGCCGGCGTCGGGCGTGACAGGGTGAGCGTGAAAGCCACGACCACGGAAGGATTGGGCTTCACCGGTCGGCGCGAAGGGATTGCGGCCCAGGCCGTCGCCACGGTCGAGGTGCCGAGAACCTAGAAACGATTCGCCTCACCCTGAGGAGGCGCGAAGCGCCGTCTCGAAGGGTGGGCAACAGTAAAGCAGGTAGCCCATCCTTCGAGACGCCGGGCTACGCACGGCTCCTCAGGATGAGGTGATAAGGTTTCGAAGTCTGTTTCCGAGGTTGTTCGAAATGTTCGATCACGAAATGAGGGATGCGGCGGAGCGCGTGCTGCATGCCTGCCGCAAGCGCAAGCTCAAGGTCGTCACGGCCGAGTCGTGCACCGGCGGGCTGGTCGCCGCCACGCTGACCGCGATCGCGGGCTCGTCCGACGTGGTCGACCGCGCCTTCGTCACCTACGCCAACGAGGCCAAGCGCGAGATGCTGGGCGTCTCGTGGGATGCCCTTCTGGGTCACGGCGCGGTGAGCGATCCCGTGGCGCGCGCCATGGCGGCGGGCGCGCTGGCCCGATCCGGCGCCGATCTCGCGGTATCGGTCACCGGCGTCGCTGGCCCCGGCGGCGGCACCGCCGAAAAGCCGGTCGGGCTCGTGCATCTGGCGGCAGCGCGGACCGGACACGACATCATCGCCGAGCGCCACGTATTCCCGGGCGATCGCGATTCGATCCGGCGCGTGTCGGTGATTACCGCGTTGACGATGCTGGCGTCGCTGGCCGAACGCTAGGCTTGCCGTAGAGCTGATTGGCGCGGGCCTCGAAAGCCGAGACCATGCGCTTGACCGCTTCGGCAAACAGCAGCCGCACGGTCTGCTGCAGCAGTATCGAGCGGAATTCGAACTCCAGGCTGAAACGAATCAGCGCGCCGTCCGGATGGGGCTCGAACGACCAGTGGCTCGCCAGCTGACGAAAAGGTCCCTCGACGCCGGTGGTCTCGATGCGTGGCCCATCCTCGGCGTCGGGCGTCAGCACGATGCGCGACACGAATTTTTCGTGGAAAGGCCCGAAGCCGATGGCGAGCTCGGCGACCTGCAGGGTGGGGCTTTCCTGACGCCGTATGCGCGCCGCCGTGCACCACGGCAGGAATTCGGGATAGCGCGGGACGTCCGCCACGAGATCGTACAGCTGGCGGGGAGCGAAGCGCACGATGCGCCGCTCGGCATGACGTGTAACCACGCCGCGATCAGCCCCTGAGATGCGCGGCGCGCGCCGCCTTCAGCCGGGCGAAATCGTCGCCCGCGTGATAGCTCGAGCGCGTGAGCGGCGAGGCCGAGACCGTCAGGAAGCCCTTGGCGCGCGCCAGCACGGCGAGTTCGTCGAATTCGGCCGGAGTCCAGAAGCGGTCGAGGGGCGCATGCTTGGGCGTGGGCTGCAGGTATTGGCCGACCGTCAAGAAGTCGACGTCGGCTGCCCGCAGGTCGTCCATCACCTGCAGGATCTCCTCACGCGTTTCGCCCAACCCCACCATCAGGCCGGATTTGGTGAACATCGAGGGATCGATCTCCTTCACCCGCGACAGCAGCCTGAGCGACGTGAAGTAGCGCGCGCCGGGCCGGATGGTCGGATAGAGCCGCGGCACGGTCTCGAGATTGTGGTTGAACACGTCGGGGCGCGCCGCGACCACGGTCTCGATGGCGCCCGGCTTGCGCATGAAGTCTGGTGTCAGCACCTCGATGGTGGTCGTCGGCGCCGAGCGATGCAGCGCCGCAATGACCGCGGCGAAGTGCCCTGCCCCGCCGTCCGAAAGATCGTCACGGTCGACCGACGTCACCACGACATGGCCGAGGCCCAGCTTGCCGACCGCTTCGGCGATGTTGGCGGGCTCATGGGGATTGAGCGCCCCCGGCTTGCCGGTGGCGACATTGCAGAAGGCGCAGGCCCGCGTGCAGGTGTCGCCCATGATCATGAAGGTCGCGTGCTTCTGCTTCCAGCACTCGCCGATGTTGGGGCAGGCCGCCTCCTCGCACACCGTCGTCAGCCCGTACTCGCGCATCAGGCGCTTGGTCTCGGCATATTCCGGCGAGTTGGGTGCACGCACCCTGATCCAATCCGGCTTGCGCCGAATGGGATTGTCCGGCCGATGCGCCTTCTCGGGGTGGCGCTCGGCCCGGCTCAGCGGGAGCTTGTCGATTGTGCCGTCCATCGCAGCCTAGATATGGAGCGGCCGGCCGTAAGCCGCCAGTACCGCCTCGTGCAACATTTCCGACAGGGTGGGATGCGGGAACACCGTGGCCATCAGCTCGGCCTCGGTCGTTTCCAGGGTCTTGGCGACGCTGTAGCCGTGGATCAGCTCGGTGACCTCGGCGCCGATCATGTGGGCGCCTAAAAGCTCGCCGGTCTTGGCGTCGAACACCGTCTTGACGAAGCCTTCGGGCTCGCCCAGCGCGATCGCCTTGCCGTTGCCGATGAAGGGGAACTTGCCGACCTTGATCTGCAGGCCCTTGGCCTTCGCCGCGGCCTCGGTGAGGCCGATGCTGGCCACCTGAGGCTGGCAATAGGTGCAGCCCGGGATGTTCTCGGTCTTCATCGGATGCACGCCTTTGACGCCGGCGATCTTCTCGACCACCACCACGCCCTCGTGCATGGCCTTGTGGGCGAGCCACGGCGGGCCGGCCACGTCGCCGAGGGCATAGACGTTCGGCTCGCCGGTGAAACCCCACGGGTCGATCACGATGTGGGTCTTCTCGACCTTCACCTTGGTGCCTTCGAGACCCAGATTCTCGACATTGCCGACGATGCCGACGGCGCTGATGACGCGGTCGACGGTGATCTCCTGGCTCTTGCCGCCCGACGTGATGGTGGCCGTCACCTTGTCGTTGGCCTTCTTCAGGTTGCTGACCGTGGCGGCAGTCAGGATCTTCATGCCCTGCTTCTCGAAGGCGCGCTTGGCGAAAGCCGAGACCTCCTCGTCCTCCACCGGCAGGATGCGGTCGAGTACCTCGGCGACCGTCACCTCGGCGCCCATGGTGCGGTAGAAGCTCGCGAACTCGATACCGATCGCGCCCGACCCGATCACCAGCAGCGATTTGGGGAATTCGGGCGGCACCATCGCCTCCCGGTAGGTCCAGACGAGCTTGCCGTCGGACTCAAGGCCAGGGAGCTGGCGGGCGCGGGCGCCGGTCGCCAGGATCGTTCTTGGCGGTGTGAGGGTTACGTTGCTCTTGTCCTTCATCGCCACCGCGAGCTTGCGCTGACCGCCTTCGCTGCCCGCGAGCTTCGCGTCGCCGTCGAACACCGTGATCTTGTTCTTGCGCATCAGCATCTTGACGCCGTTGCTGAGCTGGTTCGCGACCTTGCGCGAGCGCTCGACGACCTTCTTGGCGTCATAGGAGAAATCCTTGACGGAAATCCCGAAGGAGTCGGCGTGCTTGATGAGGCCGAAGACCTCCGATGTGCGCAGCAGCGCCTTGGTCGGGATGCAGCCCCAGTTGAGGCAGATGCCGCCCATGTTCTCGCGCTCGACGACGGCGGTCTTGAGCCCGAGCTGCGCCGCGCGGATCGCCGCGACGTAGCCGCCCGGTCCGCCGCCCACAACGATAAGGTCGAAACTGGTCTCGGCCATCGTGGTACTCCTACACCAGCATCGCGGCCGGCTGCTCGATATAGGCGCGCAGCGTCTGCAGGTATTGAGCGCCCATCGCGCCGTCGACCACGCGGTGATCGACCGCCAAGGTGCAGCTCATCATGGTGCGCACGACCACCTGGCCCTTGCGTGCGACCGCCCGCTCCTCGCCCATGCCGACCGCCAGGATCATCGCCTGGGGCGGATTGATGATGGCGGAAAAGCTGTTGATGCCGAACATGCCGAGATTGGAGATGGTGAAGCCGCCGCCCTGGAATTCGTCGAGCTTGAGCTTGCCGATCTTGGCGCGGGTGGCGAGGTCCTTCATCTCCGAGGCGATCTGCGCCAAGCCCTTCATGTCGGCATTGCGCACGATGGGCGTGATCAGGCCGCGGTCGGTGGCGACGGCGACCGAGATGTCGACCGCGCCGTATTGAATCATCTCGTCCTCGGCCCACGAGGCGTTGCACTCCGGATGATCGCGCAACGCCTTGGCGCAAGCCTTGATCACCATGTCGTTGACCGAGACCTTGGTGCCCTTCTTCTCCGCCACCGCATTGATCGCCTGGCGTGCGGCCAGCAGGGCGTCGATCTCGAGATCCACAGTCAGATAGAAGTGCGGCACGGTCTGCTTGGACTCGAGCATGCGCCGCGCGATCACCTTGCGGACGGCGGTGTGCGGCACGCGCGTGTCGCCCGGCGCCACGAACACCGGCTGCCCGCCGGGCGGCGGTGCGGCCTTGGGAGCGGGCGCCGCAACGGGAGCCGCACCCGGCTTGGCGGACTCGACGTCGGCCTTGACGATGCGGCCGTTCGGTCCGCTGCCCGTGATGCGGGAAAGATCGAGCCCTTTCTCCGCGGCGATGCGCTTGGCGAGCGGCGAGGCGAAGATGCGTCCGCCGGCCGGTGCCGCCGCGGGAGCAGGTGCGGCCGGCGCAGGCTTGGGAGCGGCAGGCGGCGTGGCTGCCGCAGCGGGTTTCGGCGCCGGAGCGGGTGCAGGCGCTGCGCCGGCTGGCACGGCAGTCTCCCCCTCCTCCAGCAGGATTGCGATCACGGCATTGACCGGCACGCCCTCGGCGCCCTCCGGCACGACGATCTGACCGATCTTGCCCTCGTCGACCGCCTCGACCTCCATGGTCGCCTTGTCGGTCTCGATCTCGCACATCACCTGGCCCGCCTTGACGGTGTCGCCCACCTTCACGTGCCATTTGGCGAGCTTGCCCTCCGTCATGGTCGGCGACAGGGCGGGCATCAGGATATTGATCGACATGACTTGGCCCCGCGTCAGCGATTGCAGACCGCGCGGGCGGCCTCGACGATGTTTTCCGGCTGCGGCAGCGCCATGCGTTCGAGATTCGCGGCATAAGGCAGCGGCACGTCGACTCCGTGCACGCGTTTTACCGGCGCGTCCAGCCAGTCGAAGGCATGCTCCATCATCTGGGCGGCAAGCTCCGAGCCGATGCCGGCGAACGGCCAGCCTTCCTCGACCGAGACCAGCCGGTTGGTCTTCTTCACCGAGTTGACGATGGTCTCGGTATCGAACGGGCGCAGGCTCCTGAGGTTGATCACCTCCGCGTCGA
>Ga0193743_1003234_pt1 | contig 10989 bp, 16 predicted proteins | sample L2c2metaG_FD_143038 | JGI IMG/M metagenome (GOLD analysis project Ga0193743, IMG submission 143038) | Soil microbial communities from a riparian zone of the East river system, Colorado, United States - L2c2 | ecosystem: Environmental > Terrestrial > Soil > Riparian zone | place: USA: East River...
TTAGAGCCCGCGAGGCATGCGGATCGTTGGCGTTACACCAGGCGCTGTAGATGCATCGCGGGCTCTAAAACCGTCCATTCCGTTGGCAGGCGAGTACGGGATCGCACTCCACGATGAGCTGACATTGGAAGTTCAGCTGTGATCCGGAAAGCGGGCTGCAAAGGTGGATCGGAGGAGGGTAAATGAGACATATCTACCTCGTCACGCATCCCGAGGCGCAGCATCACGTTGACGGCATCGTTGGAGGCTGGCATGACTCGGAGCTGACCGCTCGTGGGTGCCTGCAGGCCGAACGCATCGCCGAGGTCCTGGCGAGCAGGATCGGGCGCCAGCCGGTCGAGGTCTACTCCTCTGATCTGAGGCGAGCCAGCCAAGCGGCAGAGCGAATTGCCCAGAGGTTCTCCGTCGAGGTTCAGACTGATGCGCGGCTTCGCGAGAGGTCCAACGGTGAGGCTGACGGGCGTCCCCAAGCATGGCTCGCCGAGCGGCGCATCCCACTTCCGGAATACGGCGATCGACTCGGTCACCACGACGGACCAGCTGGTGCGGAGACACGAATGGCATTGGTCGAACGCCTGTACCCGGCCCTCGATGACATCCTTCGTCGACCAGTCGCGAACCAGATAGTGGTGTCTCACGGGTCCGCGTCGAGCTATCTGATCGCTGCCTGGATCGGCATGCCGATGACGTCGACAGACCGGGTCTTCTTTCCACTGACTTCAGGCGGTATCACCACCCTCCGCCGCAACGACACCCACTTCAGCCATCAGGTGCTGTCTCTGAACGAGACCCAGCACCTGCAGGGTCTCTGAGAGCCGCCAGAGGTGTGAGCTTGGCCCCTGCTCCAGCAATCGTCAGAAGGGGCTGGCGGCCTTGAGCTTCGCGGCGACCGGGCCGAGGTCGGTGATGAGTTCGTCGATCTCTTGCGGCTCGAGGCAGGTGTACGCCGGGGCGGCCAACGTGTCGGTGAGCTCCTCGATCTCGGTCCTGAGCTTCCGGCCGGCTGGCGTGAACCAGCCGGCGGCGTCGACCAGGCCGCGGAGCCGGAGACCGTCGACGACCGCGTCCAGCTGGTCATCGGTGAGCGGGTCGAGCCGGCCGAAGTCTCGCGGCTTCATGTCCCAGTAGAGCGCTTGCAGCACGTGCGCCTCCTGTCCGTCGATGCCGGCCGCGACGAGCGCGGTCAGGTGACCGTCACCACGGTGTTCGCGGAGCAGGGTGGCTGCGTGCCAGAGGCGAGCGAGGGGTTCTTCGGGTACGGGGAGCGAGCGGAGTCCGGCGTACAGGAGCCTGCCCTCCATCGGTGCGTTGAACGCGGCCCTCGTGGCGAGCTCGGCGGCCCGTGCAATCGCCGGGCTGTCGGCCAGGTCGCCCAGGATCCGGCGGAGCGCCGCGACGCAGCCGCGCTGCCGGGCGGCGAGGACGGCCTCCGGCGTGGCAATCTCCCAGACGCTCGGGATGTACGCGGCGACCTCGCCCGGGGCGAAGTTGTAGAACAGTGCGTCCACCACCTCGGCCGGCACGCGCCCGAGTGGCGCCGACCGCGCGGCGAAGTACCCCGGCCAGTAGCCCTCGTACCCGAGCGCCTGCAGCTCCTCGGTCGGGTCGTCGGCCATGTAGGCGACCTCATGGATCGGTACGAACAGCTCCTTGAGTCGCCGCGCCACGCTTTCCATCGGGGTTCTCCAAGTCGTCGAACCGGCCTGTCACCGGTCTCTCACTCCAACTACGAACCAGCCGGGCACCTTTCGACACCGCGCTCGGGAGTTTCTTACTCCGTACCTTCCAACGACAAGATCTTCTTCGCAGGCAACCACATGGAATGGACTCCGGCGGGATTTCCGTGCCACTGCCGGCCAGGCCGTGTACGACCGTCGGCTGGGGTGTCAGCCGTTGGCGGTGGTCGGGGGCGTGCGGGTCGCGTCTGGAGCCGGTGCGCCCTGCGCCGGGACGGCCGGCGACGGCGGTATCCGCCGCGCCGCGCGCAGTACCCCGATGACGGCGCCGATGAGCCACAGGGCGAAGGCCACGGACGCCATGCCCCCGCTCCAGAAGCCGGACAGGCACAGCACGACGACGGCGTACGACACCCAGACAGCCCACGTCGGCAGGGCACCCGCCTGCTGGGCGATCCGCGTCGTGACGGCGACCAGCACACCGCAGCCGATCAGCCCGGTGAGCGCGAGGACCTGCCCCGCCATGCCGAGCGCGCGGACAGTGTCCGGGTCGGCGGTGAACTCGTCCGACCATGCCGCGAACGCGCTCGCCACATCGAGTGAGACACCGGTGATCATCAGCCCACCGAACAGCGCCGCGGCCGGCACGGTCGCGTGCGCGAGCGGGTCGCCGCCGGACAGTCGGTCCAGCACTCGCCGCAGACCGGTGGCGAACCAGAGAAGCAGCGCGACCCCTGCAGCGAGCACGGGCGGCGCGATGCCGGCGGCAGCCTGCCGCGCGTCGTCGTTGAGCCTCTCGAGGATGTCAGAGTCCGACATGCCTGGGTCGTCGACGCCGACCAGGTAGCCCAGCGCCACCCCGGCGACGAGCAGCACGACCGAAGCGGCACCTGCCCAGGCCGCGCGTTGAAGAGCTCGTGACTCGTCCATGCCGCCTCCCACGGTCGCGGCCACGAGCAGGTCGGAAGTGGCGCAGGCACCCCAGAATCCGGCCCGCGGTCAGTCCGAGTGTGCGCGCGCACTGGGCCGCCAGCAAGGGACCGGCGGTCCTGCTCACCGATTGGGCCGTTGCTGGACCCGCCTAAGGATCGGAGGTTCTCTGATCGAGAAACCGCAGGTGAGAAGCGTGGACAGGGCCGGTCTCGAACCGCCGAGCCGTCCGCACGCGGCACCTCGGATGGATGGACTCAGGCGTGCAGGGTGGGCCGGTAGATGAGTTCTTTGGGTGCGGCTGTCGAACGTCCGGCTCTCGATCAGCTCGAGGTCGAAGTCCGCCGCATCCTGGAAGATCGGCTCCACCCCGGTCTGACCGGCGATCACTGGGAAGATCGTCACTTGCACCTGGTCGACCAGGCCGGCGGCCATCAGGGCCCGGTTCAGCGACAGGCTGCCGTTCGAGCGCAACGGTACGTCGGACTCCTCCTTGAGCTGGGCGATCGCCTCGACGGCATCGCCACCCAGAACGGTCGCGTCCGGCCAGTCGAGCGGTCCTTCGAGTGTCGACGACAGCACAGTGGTCGGCAGGCTCCTCATTCGCCCGTTCACCGGGTCAAGCGCCTCGTCCGGCACGGTGCTCAAGCCCACCATCTCCACCAGCAGCCGAAAGGTGTTGGCCCCGAAGACCATCCGCTGCTCCTCGCCGTACACGGCGAGCCGTCGGTCCAGGAACTCGGGACCTTGCTTACCCCAGTACGGTCCCCAGTCGGCGTCGTCGTACGAGGCGAAGCCGTCGAGGCTGGAGTAGATATCGAAGGTGTAGACAGCGGTCACGATGCTCTCCTTGAGTACGGTGGGCGGCCACTCATCCATGCGACGAACGCATCACCCCTGATCCGACATCGTCTCCCAGAGTTCTTTCGAGGTCCGCCCGACACATCTGTCGGCGCTCCCACCTAGCATCCAGCATCTGCGACAGGCAGTATGCGCACCAGCCCAAGGGCGACGAAACCTCGTTACCTAGCGATGTTCTCGCCCCTGCAGAGAAGGCCGTGCCGACGCCAAGCCGGAGCGGCACGCAGCTCTACTCGTCTCGTCGCTCTTCGATGGGGAGGTAGTTGCCATCCGCAGGATGGAGCCCAATACCCTTTCCTAGGTCGAACGCCCCCTCTATGAGCAAGGACGGGTCCGCCTCAAGGTTCTCAATCATGTGCGTAACTTGCTGCGGAGGCAGCTCTGCGAGCGTGCGTTCCAACTCAGCGAACCCCTCACCGTCATCGATGTTGGCATTGGCGACGATCCGCATTTGCTCTTCGCTGAATGCTTTGGCGGCTAGAGCCATCATGTAGCGCGCTTGCGCTTCCGCGCTGCTCATGTTGCTCCGGTACTCCTCCGAAGCGGTCATCAGTTCGTTGGAGGAATCGACAACCGTTGCTTCGATCACAATCGGCTCACTTGCGCCAAGCTGCCGGTCGAGCCTCCGCCTTCTGGGCCGACTCTCCCACTTCGACTGGATGGTGGGACGAGCCTTCTCGTGCCAGAACCTCTGAAGGTGGGCTTTGCCTTTGCGATGCCGTAGTCAACGAGGCGAGAGAGCTGATCCGAGACGGCCCTTTCGAAGGCTTCCTGCTCCTTGCTCTTCAACGGGGGCGCGGTCTCGTTGTAGACGAAGATCATCGAAGGCTGATCCTGGTGGGGATCTTCAGGGATGAAGCGGGCGCTGCCTTTGAGATTCCCGTCGCTGTCGAAGAGGTTCTGGTGAAGACCGCCCTCCTTCTTCTTGCCAGGAGTGAGGTCGTCATCGTCGTACTCGTACCTGCCTCGAATGCTGACCACTCGACACTCCTCTCCGTAGTCGTGTAGGAACTCTACTGGCGTGCGCCGACGCTTCCCTCTCGGCCTGAAGCCGAAAGACCCTCACGCAAAAGGAAGCGGTCAGACCCGTTCTAGGGCGTGTTTCAAAGTAGTCAGTGCGGTTGCGGCGACTGGTGTACTTCGCGGCGAGCGAAGACCGATCTTGTCGGGGCACCGATGGTGCGTTCGGGCTCGGTGGACAGCAGGGTGTTGTCGTACGTCGGTCGTAGTGTCGGCGCATGGTATTTAAGTCGCCTGTGGAGCGGGCCGTGCCGAATCGTCTGGCTGACGAGCGCGACGCGCTGACACAGCAGCTCGACTTCCACCGCGCCACGTTGCTTCGCAAGCTGGAAGGGCTCGATGGCGAGCTGCTGCGCCGGCCGATGACGGCGTCTGGACTCTGCTTGCTGGGGTTGGTGAAACACCTGGCCGAGACGGAGCATGGCTGGTTCCTCAAGATCTAGGGAGGGTTGCCCGAGCCAGATCTGTTCTCGACTGACGGTGACCCAGATGCGGAGTTTCGCGTCGGTCCCGATGAGACGGCCGACGCGCTGGTCGGGCAGTACCTACTGACCTGCGAGCGGGCCCGGGCCGTCGTGGCCGCCGGAGGGCTCGACGACGTGGTCACGACGCCGTCGGGCGCGGAGGCCAACTTGCGCCGAACAGATGCAGGTGTGGCCGAGTACCCTGACCTGGATCGGACTAGCTGGCATCTCATTCTCTGGAGAACCACATGCGCGGCACCAGTAATGGCGCGTGCCCGCTCCGCGCCCATGTCGATCCGCGCCTCTTGCGATTCAGCGCCGGGGCCACAGCGAGCGTACTCGCCGTCGTGCTGCTCATCGTTGACCTTACTCGACCATTGGGTCTCGGCCTGCTCGCCTCCCAGGTCGCCGTGTTTGCGTTCACCGCGTTCGTGAGTTTTCAGTGGTCGTTGTGGGCGCAGATCTTCGCCCGTGTCATCTGGCCGCGGATCGGAGCGCCAGCCGAGTTGGAGGACGCTCGGCCGCCGAGATTCGCCCAATTCGTCGGCTTCGTGTTTACCGCTCTGGCGCTGACCACCTTTGTACTCGGCGTCGATGTCGCTGGCTACGGCCTCACCGCTCTCGCCTTCGGCGTGGCAGCCCTCAACGCATCCACCGGGCTGTGTTTGGGCTGCAAGGCCTACCACCTGATCCGCCGACTGAGACCGGCCTGAGTCTGTCTATAGCCCGGCAGGACATAAGACTGCGCCGAAATGCCGTCGACGAGGCTGTTGCTGGCCGCCTACGTTGCAGACCATGACAGATAGCCCCAACATGGGTCAGTGCGACTGCGGTGCCATTGCTGGCCCGCTGGGGCTGTGCGTGGACTAGTACCACGGAATCCTGGCTGAAGAGCAGGCCGATCCTCAGATGTACAGGTGGCACGCGCCTGTGGTCTGCGCGTATCTTCTGCAGCATCCTTCCGGAGCCCATGAGAAGTACCTTGACGGTCAGTTTCGCCTTCTGCAGCTCTACGTGGACAAGGGCCTTGACGCACTGCTTCGCGCGGTAGCTCATCAGGTGGCGCGGAACAAGCACGGGGCACGGTCGAGCTACGACATGGCGCCATTCGCGCCGTACGTGCCGCTCCCGCCGGGCAGATCTCCCGGGCACTTCCGAGCGACGTTCTGTGGGTTGCCGTTCAGGGACGGCAGCTTTGTGTTTGATGGGCATCTGGCATACGGACGCCGCATCGAAATCATCGCCGAAGCGACTGTGGGGTCCTGGAGATCTGTCCAGACCTGATGCTCGACCCGGACCGCGACTACCAGCCCTGAAAGGTACCCTCCCCAACCGGTTGCGGCCTCGCGGAGGTCCGGAGACCCCGACGTCAGACCTTCCGGATCCGGTCGGCGATCTCCGGCCTCGCCGCGAACCCGGCCGCCTTGTATGTGGCGACGCCGCCGACATTGGAGCTCGGCGTGCACACGCGCACGCTTGACGAGCCCATCTCCCGCAGCGCCGCCGCCCCGACGACGGTGATCGCCCGGCCATAGCCGCGGCCGCGGTGGTCCGCGTGGACGCCCATCGGCTCGACCAGTCCCGGCTTCCCCGGGCCGGCCGACCAGACCGTCACCACCGCCGCGGGGCTGCCCTGGTCGTCGTAAGCACCCAGGCATCGGGCGTCGGCGTAGAACGGTGCCGCGTACATCTTGTGCCGGTAATCGCGCGTGGGCCTCGTGGTGTTGAACGCGGACCGCAGGACGTCGGCGAAGTCCTGTGCCTGCTCCAGGCCGATCTCCTTGATCCGCACGCCGGGGTCCTCCACCGCTTCGGCGAGGTCGCGGAAGAGCGGCGTCCACGGCTCGTCGACACCCCAGCCCTCCTTGGTCAACAGGTCGTGGAGCAGCAGGCCCTGCGGCGCCTCGATGGATACCGCACCTTCCGGCAGCACGCCGCGCTCAGGCAGCGAGAAGTCCTCGACGAGCCGCCGCGCCAAGTCCTCGTCATGGAAAGCGTCGGCAGCGACCGTCATCCGCACCACCGTCGGCGAATCCAGCATCCCGACAGCGAGGATCCGTCCGTCCCGGCTCCAGGTCCGGACCACCGCGGCCGTCTCGGTCGTTCCGAACCGGTAGTTCCAGCCGATGTCCCCGGGATGCAACTGCATCGGCGCTTCGTCGTGCTGCCACGCCCGCAGCGCCGCAATAGCCTCGCCCACTCCGTCGGCCGTCGGCGTACTCAGCACAATCGTCATAGCCGGGATCAGACACCCCGTCTCGGTGGCGTGCAACCGATTAACGTAATGACCCCGATCGGGGAGGAGCGGGCACTCACGGAAGAGGAGTGCCCTGCTCAGGAAGTGTGGTCAGGGGCGGTCTCGAACCGCCGACCTTCCGCCTTTCAGTCCGACAGCGTCTCTAGGGCTGGTGGCCTGTCCCGGCGCTGTGCGGTGGCCGCCGTCAACCCCGGACCGTGGCTGACGCTGGCTGTTGCTGGACCGGTCGCTGGCCCTGGGCAGCGTCGGCGAGTTCGATCATTGGCTGGTGCAAGCGAGTTGCGATACCACACATGGGCGTTATTCGGGGCCGCATTGCCACATGTTGCATCGCAGGCTTCATTTTGCCACTTGTTGCAACTCCAATGGCCGGCCGTATCGTTGACCCACGGCTACCGCCTGGCTACGGTGAGCGTCCCGCGCCCCGCCCGGCTCGCGGTTGTACATCACAGGGGAATCCTTAATGAAGCGATCAACCACGTTCCTGGCCACCTCCTCCGCAGCTGTCCTGGTGCTCACAGGTCTCAGTTCGCCGTCAGCATTCGCTGACAATCCGCCGAAACCAGCCTCTCCGCCGACCGTCCAGTCGTGTCCACCGGAACCAGTTATCTATTCGATCACTAATGTGCAGAGTTCGATGCGACCAACCAATCTCTACAGCGCGTACGTCACGGGACCGGCCACGGTCGGCTACTCCGAGAGCAGCACTGCAACAGCCAGTGCAGCAATGAGCGCGTCCGTATCGGCCGAGGCTGGGCTAATTATCACAAAGGCCAGCGCAACGATCGGGGTGACGCTTACCGCAAGCTACTCCTCAACGGGAGGCTTCAGCTATTCATTGCCGGTACCATCAGGCCAAAGGAGGCGCATGCGTCTCTGGCAGGTCTCAAAATACTTCGTAGCCACGAAGAAGACATACTCCACTGGACTATGCAAGTACCTGACGTCCTACTCAGACGGCACGAACGCCCCGAAGAAGGTCCGAGAGGACGAGTGGAAGCTCGAAGCTTGACCTGCATGAGCTAGATCCTGGACTGGGTTGACCGAGGAGACGAATGTATATGAAGTTGCGCGGACCCGCTGGTCTAGCAGTGGTTGCTTGTATGGCTGTTGCCGTCAGCGGCTGCACCACTGATCAGGCAGATCCCGTCCCCTCGGTCACCCCGCCGCCTCCCAGTACCAGTGCCTCTCCACCCCCAACTTCGCCATCTGAGATCCCAGGTGCTGAGATTGGACCGACGGCAGTTCGGGTCCTGGGCTTGACTAGTTCGACGGGGGGACCATCAAGGCTTGCCGTGGTGGGTCCAGAAAATGCCAAGTACAAGCTTCGGCTGAGTGGCGTTGTTGACCCATGCAGCCAGTCCCTCGGAGCCATTGAGCCGACACCGTTGCCAGGTTTGCCGCCCAATTCGATCCGCAACGTTGAGGTCAAGTGTTCCAGCGGCGCGGAGAAAGCTACTTTAGTCAAAAACGGTGTCTTGCTCATTACAGTCGAGGACAACGGCTTCGTCATCAATTTCGAGGTCGCACTGAAGCGCGACCTGAAGGCCTGACCCCTCCGGTCAACGGCCTTTTCCGACCGGCAGCGAGTACGGACGTTGCCTTCATAGGTCGGTGGAGTCGCATTCGGTCGCGCAATATGTGCGCGGCCGATCGCACAGCGCGCATCATGGGTGATGAGGGCGTTTCGGGATCAGGTCACCTTGCCGGTGGTGCGCTCGATACCGGCTACCGGGCGCACCACCTGAGCTAAGAGCCCGGCCCGGAGCGCCGCTGAATGCTCTCGGCTGTGGCGCGTGGGCATCTCATTCCCCACCTCGGGCGGAAGAAGCTGCACAAACTCACTGGCGCCGATGTGCGGACGCTCGTGAAGCGCGTTCGGAACACGTGCCTGTGCTGCAAGCACGGAGACTGACGAACGACGCGGCGACAAAGCGAAGTGCTGCGCTATCGGTCAGTGCTGTGAGCAGTTCCCCTCGGGCCGGCTTGTAGAACGGGTTCAGCCGTACTGGGAAATGGCTTGCGGGCCGCAACGTTGCCAAGCTGGACCAGCTGGAAGGCGCGCAGTACGACACCAATCGGGAGCGTCCGAGGAGCAGGCCCGGGCCATTGCCGAAGCTGACGAAGCCGACGCGGCTACACACATTGTTCGTGCTGGCGTTGTTCATGGGGCCGCGACGCGGCGAACCGCTCGGACTGCAGTGGGCTGACATCGACTGGGTGGAAAGACCTTGGAAGTCCGCCGCACTCTGCAGCGTGTCGATGGGCTCTAAGAGCCGTGACCCCGAAGACGAAGAAGTCTCGGCGGACGGTGCCGCTGATTGAGCTTTGTCTAGACGAGCTAAGGACACACAAGGCGCTGCAGGCAAAGGAACGGTTGGCGGCCGGTGAGAAGTGGGTCGACACCGGCTATATCTTCACGACCGAGATCGGTACGGCGATCGAGCCGGACAACCTGCGGCGGGCGTGGTACCCGCTGCGGAAGGAAGCTGGGCTCGGAGAGATGCGCTTTCACGATCTCCGACACTCGTGTGTGACGTTGCTCCTACGGCTCAAGGTGCCGCCGCACATCGTCCAGACGATCGTCGGCCACGCCGACGTACAGGTGACGATGGCGATCAATGCGCATGCCTCGCTCGAAGACCAGCGGAAGGCGCTGGACCAGCTCGCCGAAGCGGTTGCCGGATAGACGTTGCTGGACTAGCGGAAGAGTTGGCGGATCTCAGACCGAAGATCCACGCTCAAGAATGGGTGGTCAGGGGCGGTCTCGAACCGCCGACCTTCCGCTTTTCAGGCGGACGCTCTACCAGCTGAGCTACCTGACCGGGAGAGAAAATTGGCGGCGGTGTGTTGACACACCCGCCGCCACTCTCCTGGCGACCCAGACGGGACTCGAACCCGCGACCTCCGCCGTGACAGGGCGGCACGCTAACCAACTGCGCTACTGGGCCAGATTGCTCGACGATGCTACTACATCCTTCGAGCTGTACTGACATCGGCCTTTCGACCGTATCCCCAACGGGATTCGAACCCGCGTTACCGCCTTGAAAGGGCAGCGTCCTAGGCCACTAGACGATGGGGACTCGGACCGCGGGAGCCGAAGCTCCAGGGACAGCCGTAAGCATAGAGGAGACCTGGCCAGGGTCCAAAACGGGTTATCCGGACGGGAAAGAGGACTCCGCCGGGCGGCGACATAGCGGCGACAGAGCGGCGACCAGGCGGGCGACAGAGCGGCGACCAGGCGGCTGACCAGGCGGGCACAGAGCGCCGGCTGAGCGGCGGTTGGGCGGCGAGGGGGAGGGCGGCGGGATCTGGCCGGTGGCAGGTGTGTGGCGGCTCATTACGCTGGGGTGGTGATCGAGATGAGCCGGGCGGATTTCGAGGTCCTCGTGTCCGAGGCGCTGGACGAGGTGCCGCCGGAACTGGCGGCGCTGATCGACAACGTGGCCGTGTTCGTCGAGGACGACGCTCCGTCGAGCGATCCCCACCTGCTCGGCATCTACGAGGGTATCCCGCTGACCGAGCGCGGGCACTACTACGGCGGCGTGCTGCCGGACCGGATCACCATCTACCGGAACCCGATCCTGTCGATCTGCGACGCCGTCGAGGACGTCGTCGACGAGGTGCACGTCACAGTGGTGCACGAGATCGCGCATCACTTCGGCATCGGTGACGCCCGCCTGCACGAGCTCGGCTACGGCTGAGCAGCCATCAGGAGCTGTCGAAGAGTCGGCGCACCGAGGGGCTGACGCAGCAGCCGCGCGGAAGCGGCCGAGCATGC
>Ga0193743_1003235_pt1 | contig 10987 bp, 13 predicted proteins | sample L2c2metaG_FD_143038 | JGI IMG/M metagenome (GOLD analysis project Ga0193743, IMG submission 143038) | Soil microbial communities from a riparian zone of the East river system, Colorado, United States - L2c2 | ecosystem: Environmental > Terrestrial > Soil > Riparian zone | place: USA: East River...
CTTCGCGGTAGCAGGCGTCAAACTAATCGCACTAGTGGCACTAGTCAGACTAGTCAATGGCCGCTATTCTTGGTAGATGAAGACCATCACCAGTACGGAGGCCAAGGCCACCCTCAACGCCCTCCTCGCCGAGGTCGAGCGCACGGGCACGTCGGTGACGATTACCAACCACGGCCGGCCGGTCGCGATCCTGATGCCTGCGCAGGATACGCCGCGGCGGTTCGGCCAGCTGCCGAACCTGTCTATTCCCGATGGGTTTGACGATCCCTTGCCTGACTCGGAAATCGCCGCGTGGGAAGGAAACTCATGACACGCGGCCGGCGCGCCGCGACGGCGCCCCATGCCGTCCTCCTCGACACCCACACCTTGTTGTGGCTGGTGTCCACGCCCGAGAAAGTGTCCCGGACCGCGCGTGACGTGCTCGCCGAAGCGAGCTGCACGGTCTGGGTCTCCGCGGCGTCGGCGTGGGAGATCGCGATCAAGGCGCGACTGGGCCGCCTGGACGGTGAGCCGTTGCTGTCGGCGTGGTCGGACATCATCGCCGATATGACTGCGATGGAGCTACCCATCGAGGCGACCGACGCGATCCTCGCCGGCCGCCTGCCGTGGGAGCACAAGGACCCGTTCGACCGTGTGATCGTGGCCCAAGCTGCTCGGCGCAACTTGACCATTGCGACGCGCGACGAACAACTACTTGACGCCGCACTCACCCCTGTCCTCAAAGTGTAAGCAGGAGAAGGTCGGTCAGCACGCCTCAGTACTTGCCGAAGACCAATGCGACGTTGTGGCCTCCGAATGCGAACGTGTCGTTCAGCGCGTATCGGTAGTCGGCCTTTCTGGCCTGTCCGGTCACCACGTCGAGGTCGATTCGCTCGTCGAGGTGGTGCAGGTTCAGGGTCGGGGGCACGATGCCGTCACGTAGCGCCAGCACGGTGAGCACCGCCTCGACAGCGCCTGCAGATCCGAAAGTGTTGCCCAGAGCGGCTTTCGGCGCGTAGACGGCGGGGCGGTGGGTGCCGAAGACCTTCCGCAGCGCGGTCGCCTCCACGAGATCACCGTCGCGCGTACCCGCGGCGTGGGCGTTCACATGATGGATGTCACTGGGCGTCAGGCCCGCCAGCTCGATCGCCCGGTGGATGGCATACGCCTCCTGTTCGGCATCGGGGTCGGAGGACATCACGTCGTAGCCATCGGAGGTAACGGACCCGCCCAAGACGCGGGCGAGGACACGCGCGCCGTGGGCCTTGGCATGAGCTTCGGTCTCCATGACCAGCAGTGCACCACCCTCACCGAAGACCATGCCGGTTCGGTCCCGGTCGAAGGGGCGGCAGGCACCGACGGGGTCGTCGTTGTCGGTGGACATGATGCCGTCGATCTGGGAATACGCCGCGACGGGCACGCCCTGGATGGGGAATTCGACACCACCACAGATCACGACGTCAGCATCACCGAAGACGATCTGTTGCCACGCTTGGGCGATGGCGGCGGCGCCGGACGCGTCGCCGACCATCGGCGCCGACACACCTCCCCGCGCCGCCCGATCCAATCCGATCGCCGCCGCAGGCCCGTTGGGCATGAACATCTGGACGGCCAGGGGTGAGACCGCCTTCAACCCCCGTTCGCGCATGTCCACGTAAGCGAGGATCACCTCTTCCCCGTTTCCGAACCCGGTGCCCACCGTCACGGCGAGACGAGTCGGGTCCATGTCGGGAGACCCTGCGTGCAGCCAGGCGCGACGGCTCAGCACCAGGGCCATCTTCTGCAGGTAGGACAGACGTCGCAGCTCGACCCGAGTCAATTCGGCGTCGAAGTCCTCGAGTATTGGGCCACCGATGCGCGCCGGTAGATCCAGCTCCGCCACGAACGGGGCGGTCAGCGTGCGGATACCGCTGTGACCGTCGAGCAGCGCCGTCCAGGTGTCTTCGGCGTCAGTCGCCAGTGCGCTGGTCAGCGCCACTCCCGTGATGACTACGTCAGGAAGTTCGCGTCGCATCAGGACCGCCTAGTCGAATGTGGGTGATCGTGGGCCGTTCTACGGTAACCATGGCCGGCGAACCTCCGGCACCTGCCCGTTGCCCGGCGAGGTGCGACGTCATTCGGACTGGTCCATCAGGCGGGGCGCCAGCCGCTTCGAAGCGATCTCGGTGCCGGCCGCGAGATCGTCGACGAGCGCATCGGCCCAGACGGCCAACCCCGCGGCGTCGATGCCGTGCGGCGCCACGCGAGCGTCGGCAAGACGGCCCGACGCGCGCCGAAGTACGGCTACCGCACCCTTGACGTTTCCCCGCTGGACGTGGGTGATGCCGACCGCGAGCTGGGCCAGCCCTTGCCATAGCAACCGCTCATCGTCCGGGCCGTTCTTCCATGCGGCCTCAAGCACCTCGTGCGCGTTGAACGCCAGACCCCGGTCCAGCAGATCCTGGGCATAGGCCAGGGTTGCGGCCGGCGTTAGCTCGAGTTCATCCGGGATGCGCGGAATGCCTTCGCTGCCCGGCGGAAGTGGTCGACCCATGGCGTCGCGCGGACGGGTGCTTCGAGGCCGGCCAGACTCGTCACGATCGCGCTCGACCATGTGCCCATCGTGGCAGGCCTCGCGCGAAAACAGGTCACTTCGGGGCGAGTCACGTTGGTGCTGCGAGAAGCCGTTGCGCCTGCGCCACCGCCGTGTTCAACGCATCGAGGGTCAGGGCGTCGGTGCGGCCGAGATGTATCTCGATCTGGTACTCCGGCTGGCCGTCACTTCCAAATATCGGCAGCACGACGAACTCCGTTGTGGGTAAGTCTGCTTCCAATGTCGCGGTTACCGATTGCAACGTCACCATCGTCATGAGCGTGCCCAGTTGGCGAGTCACCGCGGAGGTGGGTTCCAGCGACGCGAGCACGGTGGTGAGTCGGTCGTGCAGGGAGGCGTGGGCTTCGTCGAACCGCCAGGCCCCATAGCCACGCTCCCGGATGTCGGCGAGCACACGGCGATGCTGATCGATGTCGCGCGGCGTCTGTCGCGGCGTGACTCGGCGCAGCCAATCGTCGATGGCAGTGTCATCGCGCCAGGCCATCGCGACCAGTCCGAACGGTGGGTCGATCGGAAACCGCTGCCCGACGGCATGTTCCCCGTCGGTGTGGTGGCCTACCGCATCGACGGAAATCAGGTGCTGGTCGGTGATCTTCGACATCGAGCATCCCGCTCGGAGGCGCTGGTGCAGCGCGGTAAGGGCATCGCGTCCCCGGTCGAGGAGCGGGAATTGCGACCGCAGTCCGTGCACTAGCCCGAACAGGCCGCTGCCAAGGCCGTAACGACGGTCGTCGCGGCGCGCGACCCAACCGCCCTGCTCCAGTTCGGCGAGCACCAACGCGCACGTCGAGGTGGTGATGGCGCACTGCTTGGCGACCTGCGCCGAGCTGAGGCCGTCGGGTGAATCGGCAAGCACCTGCAGCACATCCATCACCCGCCGGCTCGGCGGTGAGGGACTGCGGGACGGACCCGTTGACACCGTCACGAAGATCTCCCTACTATCCGTCCAGATACTACACACGTGATTCCTAATATTAGGAGATGTATGACGATCAAAGTCGCGGTATGGGGTCCTGGATCCATGGGGGTGATCGCACTACGCGCAGTCATCGACCATCCGGAACTGGAACTGACCGACCTGGTGGTGTACAGCGACGCCAAGGGCGGACGGGACGCGGGTGAACTGTGCGGCATCGGCGCGGTCGGTGTCCCGGCCACCCAGGACCCCGCCGCCATGCTCGCCGGTGACGCCGACGTGGTGGCGTACGCCGCCGCCGCGAACCTGCGGCCTCTGGAAGCCGTCGATGACATGGTATCGAGCTTGAGGGCGGGCAAGAACGTGGTGTCGTGCTCGGTGGTGCCCCTGGTCTATCCCGACGCTGTCGACTCCGCATTCACCGATCCGCTGCGCGACGCAGCCCTGGCCGGCGGGGTCTCCTTCTTCACCACCGGAATCGACTCGGGATTCGCCAACGACGTCCTGCCGCTGGCGTTGTCGGGCGTGTCACGCAACATCGATTCGATCCGGATGACCGAGATGTTCAACTACGGCACGTACCCCGACCGTGCCGCCGTCTACGAGATCCTCGGATTCGGCCAACCGCCCGAATTCGCCGCGTTCGCCGCCACTCCGGGCGTCTTCACCTTCGGCTGGGGTCCCGTTCTGCACCAGATCGCCGCCGGACTCGGGACGCGCATCGACGACATCGCCGAGACGGTCGAACGCATCCCCGCCGAGGAATCCTTCGACACCCCAACCGGTCACATCGCAGCAGGCACGATCGCCGCGATGCGCTCTACGTTGACCGGATACGTCGACGGCACACCGACATTCGTCGTCGACCACGTCAGCCGCATGCACGACGACGTCGCGCCCGACTGGCCACAACCACACATCTCGATCACGCCCAACGACCTCGGCTACCCCGGTGTCTCCGGCCGCGGCGTCTACCGCGTCGAAATCGAAGGCTCACCGAGCATTCGCTGCGAACTGGAATTGGCCGAGAACCACGACCACGATCTCGGCGCCCGCATTGCCGGCGCCGCCCACATGGTCAACGCCATCCCCGCGGTGCACGCCGCGGCCCCCGGCCTGCTCTCCGCACTGGACCTGCCACTCATCACCGGCCGCGGAGTAGTGAAACCCGCACCAGGCCCCTCCCCCGACAGCCGACTGGTCGGCATCTCTGGCTAATGCGCGGCCAGACCCGGCAGGAGGATGGAGACCATTCCGTCGGCGTGAGCGTCGATCCAGGTGCGGGTCTTCGGGTCCCGGCCGGTGAGCAGGCGAAATTCGGGGGCGTTGACATACGGCAGTGATGCAGCGCCGATCAGCACGTAGTAGAAGATCTCGTCGTCGATGGGTGCGGCAACCTCGCCGTCACGAAGGGTCTGCCACCCCGGGCGGATGACGTCGAAGAACGGCTTCACGTGGGTCTGCGTCATCCAGGTCAAGCGGTCGCTGGCCGCGGTGCCCTCGTGCACCATGATCTGGTTGAGTTCGGGGTGCTCGGCGGCGAATCGCACGAATCGACGTATCCCGTCGGCAAATCCCACGGCGAGCGCCGGCACATCGATCTCGGTCGGCTTCGCGGGGATGACACCCTCGAATGCTTCCCGTAAGAGCCCGAAGAGGTAGTCCACCGCGGCCGTCCACAGCGCGGTCTTCGACTCGAAGTGATAGTTGATCTGGGGCTGGTGCGCTTGTACGCGTCGCGCGATCGCCCGCGTCGACGCGCCGTCGAAGCCCTTGGCCCCGAACTCGACCAGGGCCGACTCCAGCAGCGCCTCCCGGATGTCGGTCCTGGTCCGGCGAACGCGGACCTTGGTCGGCGGTGGGGTCTTGCGCTGCATCGCCAACAGTGTACCCTTATTATCAATCGATAATACGAAGGGAAGGGAACGAGGCCATGAGCATCACCCCCGAGACCGATCAGATCCCGACTGAGTTCGACGCGTACTTGAACGCGCCGAATCGACCTTCCGGACAGCGAAAACGGCGTGCCATCAAGCTCTTCCGCGGGGAACGAATGCTGCCGTCGTCGGAACGGATTCTCGACTTTGCGCACGGATACTACGACGCCGACCCGGTCGCCGAAGCCTTCGTCGAAGACGCGTACGTCAAGGGCAACTCATCCGAAGGCAGGGCGATGCTCGACCAGGCGCTCGAACACGGCATCGACTCCGTGCCCGACGCACCGGCATCGATGGTGCGACTGTTCGAGGAGTTCGAGAAGGATCCACCGTGGGTCGACCACGACCTCGTCGAACGCGGCGCCCTTCTCTTCCGCCGCTGCGGCCCTTCCGTTTTCAGTTTCCAAGGTGTCGCCACGTTGATGGCATACACCGAGAACTCGATCGTTCAGCCACTCAGCATGACCGGCAAGTACGCCGGCGACGCCGCCCTCAACCGCTTCATGGAAACCGCCCGCTTCTGGATCGACGTGTCCGACCCGGGCGGCACCAGACCCGGAGCGCCCGGCCGCGCCACCGCCATGCGGGTCCGCATCATGCACGTCTTCCTCCGGCAGCGCATCACCCGACACCCGCGTTGGGACCTGGCCGCGTGGGGTAAACCGATCAGCCAGGCCGAAGCCACCATCACTCTGCTCTCCAGCGGGTTCGGCACGGGCTTGGGCATGCACAAACTCGGCTATCGATCGACCAAAGCCGACACCGAAGCGTTGATGCATTTCTGGCGATACGTGGGACACCTGATGGGCGTCCAACCCCGTTGGTATCCAGCGGATCTGCGCGAGGCCGGCCAGCTGACGGCGCTCTATTTCGCCAAGCGGGCATTCGGTGCTCGCGAGGACGGCCGCGAACTCATCGAGTCGTATCCGCGCGCGTTCACGCCGAAACAGGGAACGGGCCTTCGCAAGGCGATCCGCGACCAGTTCAACTATCGAATGCAGCTCGGTTACACCCGCTACTTCCTGCCGGGCCGGTTCTACCAGTCCTACGACATGCCGAACCCGTGGCCATGGGCTTTGGTCCCACCTCTACAGATACCGATCAACCTCGCGATCGACCTCTTGGCGCACCGCAGCGATCGCATCGCAGGCATCCAGGACCGGTATGCCCGGTGGCGCAGGAACACGTGGTTCCGCAATGAGATGGGGAGCCGCGACGCCCACTTCAAGGCTGCTGAGACATTCCGACACTGAGCAGGCTTGGTGTGGCTACTGCACGCGAATTGGCTTGAGCGGGCCGGGCTGTGGCCTCAGCTACCGCCCGAAGGACAAGTCGGCAACATCCCGCTGCTGCAAGTCGACATGTGGGAGCACGCCTACTACCTGCAGTACAAGAACGTGAAGGCCGACTACGTCAAGGCGTTCTGGAATGTCGTGAATTGGGCCGACGTGCAAGACCGATTCGCCGCCGCTACCAGCAGGACCAGCGGCCTCATCCTCTAACGGTGTCGTTCAATGGCGCGGCCCGGAGAGAGTGCGGGCAATCACCGCAGCTCTTTGCACATTGCGATACCGAGGGTGCCGCGCCCTTGGCCCAGCACTTGAAAACCCTTGCGCTCGTACAACCGTGACGCCGGGTTTCGTTTGTGACGTTCAAGCTGAGCGGCCTCGTACCTATCTGTGCAACGCACGAACAACTCATCTAGGAGCGAGCCACCGACACCGCTTCCGCGCCTCTCGGGCGTGACGGCGATGGCGATTTCCGGCAACGCGACGGCGTCAGCGTTGAGAAGAAGTGGGGGCTCATGGTGGAAGGTCCACGCGGCCCCTAGCCTCAACCCGGTCATGTCGCTGGCGACTACGGCCACATCGTGACTGCGGGGCAGGAGACTTTGAGTGTCCTCGGAGTCTGCGTCGGGAAGGGGCCAATCCTCGATGACGCAAGCGTGACGCGCCATCTCAACGATGAAAGCCGCATCTCCGACGGTTGCAGACCGCAGCTCGACCTTTGAGGCTGGGGGCATTCGCCAATCATTCCAGCGCACGTCTAATTCGGGACGAACGCCCTGACCTGCTTAGTTGTTGTGGAGCTAGGGAGAATCGAACTCCCGACCTACTCGATGCGAACGAGTCGCGCTACCAACTGCGCCATAGCCCCTTGTGCCGGTAGCACAGGTTACCAGTCACCGCGCCGAGGTCGAAAACCCAGCGCCTACTCGCCCGCCGCACGCGGCAAGTGGTAGTCGCCGGCGTCCGGGGCGTAGTCGAGGTGCTCGAAGATCGGATCCTCGTCGTCGATCTCGAGCACCACCGCGCCGGGGCGACGCAACCGCGACGGCACGACGTCGAACTCGGTGTCCTGGGTGCTCTCGACGCCGAGCCGCGACCGCATCATCCGCTGCGCGCGACGGCGTCGTACCCGCTCCTCGATCCGTGTCTGGCGGCGTAGGTAACCGAGGTAGAGGACGGTGACCGCTCCGACCGAGCCGCACGCCCACCAGAACGTCGGTGACACCAAGAACGCGGCAGCGGCCGAGGCCACCGACAACACCGCCATCACCATCAGCATCCGCTTGCGGAACTTGTACTTTCGCGCGCTCACGGCGGCGGCCGTCTTGGATTCGTAGCGCTGGCGCCGCGCCTGCGCCATGGAGTCGGCGAGGTGAAGGTCGGCGTCCGACGGCGCTTCCAGGCCCGAGGAGTCGTCGACGTACTCGTAGTCGTGGTCGGTGCCGTCATCGAGTGACTCGAATACGTCCGTGGTCTCGTCGGACTCGGTTTCGAACTCGGGCTCGTCGGACTCGGTCTCGAGCTCGGGCTCGTCGACCTCGGAGAGATCCTCGACCGAGAACGTTTGCGTGCTGTCGTCGAAGTCCAGCGGCAGCTCGGGATGGGCGGCGAACTCCTCGACCGGCGGCGCGGCGGATGCTCCGACCGGGAGCGCGCCCGAGTCCTCCTCGACGACGTCGACGTCGAGGTAGTCGGGTTCGGTCTGCACCGTCGCAGCGGCCAGCACCACGGGCCGCCGTGATGCCGCGTCTTCGTGGTCGTCCTCGTCGGGGCCGTCGACGCCCTCGTCCAGGTGCTCCTCGGACGGTCGCCAGTCGGGATCGCTGTAGTGGCCGGCGGCGGGACCGTGGCGGCGCAGCAGCCTGGCCCGACGTCCGGTGTTGAGCACTCGGGTGGCCAGGGCCACGTCGCTGGTACGACGTACGGTGTCCCGCTTGCTGATCAACATCGGAACGAGCACGAAGAGCCAGAGCACCACGAGTGAGATCCACAGGAGGGACTGGGGGATGCTTGGCATGTAGCCGGCTCCTTTCCCCTTCAGGCTAGGTCTGTGACCAGCGCACCCGGGGGCGACGCGCCGAGGTCAATTACACACCTGTAATTCCCACCTGACAAGCACATTAGCCCCACATGTCACATCTGCAACAACGATCAGGTCCAGCTGGCGCGGCCCGTGCGGACCAACGTCGACGTTGCCGAGCCCTCGAGGTCCTCGGCCGTGATCGCCACCAGAAGGTGATCCCGCCACCCTCCGTCGACCTCCAGGTAGCGCCTCAGCAACCCCTCTTCACGGAAGCCGACCTTGGCCAGCACCGCCCGGCTGGCAGCGTTCTCGGGCCGCACCGTCGCCTCGATGCGGTGCAGCATGACCGGTCCGAGCCCGTGGTCGAGCCCCAGTGCAAGTGCGGCCGTCGCCACCCCGCCACCGGTCACCGCCTTGGCCACCCAATAGCCGATCCACGCCGACCGGAGCGCGCCGTGGGTGACGTTCCCGATGGTGAGTTGTCCGGAGAACTCGCCGTTGAGTTCGATCGCGTACGGCAGCATGCGCCCCCGGCGCGCTTCGGCCCGCAGGCCCGAACAAATCGACGGCCATGACGAAATCGCGTGGCGCACTTCCCAGTTCACTTCGGCGACCGGCTCCCACGGTTCGAGGTGCTCCCGGTCGCTCAGCCGCAGGCGGCTCCACTGCGCGCCGTCGCGCAACCGCACCGGGCGCAGCCGCACCAATCCGGCAGGCACCCGCAGCGGTCCGACCGGTTTCGGCCAGCCCGGATGGATGGACGTCGAACGCAGGAAGCTCACGCCGCCGCACTCCGTCGGTCAGCCACGACGATCCTCAACCGCGTTGCGCCAAGAAGGCCACGTCGACGATCTCGCCGGTGCGGACCTGTTCGGCCTCGCTCGGGACGGTCACCAGACAGTTCGCCTCGGCAAGCGTGGCGAGCAGGTGCGACGACGCACCGGGCGCGCCGCCCAGGGCCTGCACCAAGTACTCGCCGGAGTCCTGGTCGCGCATCAACTGTCCGCGCAGGTATCCCTTGCGCCCCGCCACCGAGGAGATCGGGGACAGAGTTCGGGCCTGCACGACACGCCGCAACGGCTGCCGCTTGCCCAGCGACATCCGGATCAGCGGCCGCACCATGACCTCGAACACCACCAGCGCACTGACCGGGTTGGCGGGCAACAGGAACACCGGCACACCCTCGCGGCCCAACTGACCGAAACCCTGCACCGAACCGGGGTGCATCGCGATCCGGGCGACCTCCATCTCCCCCAGTTCGGAGAGCACCGAACGCACGCTCTCGGCGGCCGCCCCACCGACGCCGCCGGCGATCACGACCACCTCGGCGCGGCTGAGTTGGCCCTCGACGACGTCGCGCAACTCCTTGGATTCGGTGTCGACGATCCCGACGCGGTTCACCTCGGCGCCCGCATCGCGGCCCGCCGCGGCGAGCGCGTAGGAGTTGACGTCATACACCTGACCGTTGCCTGGCGTGCGGGAGATGTCGACCAGTTCCCCGCCGACGCACATCACCGACAGCCGCGGTCGCGGATGCACCAGCACCTTTTCCCGGCCGACCGCCGCGAGCAGGCCCACTTGGGCCGCACCGATGATCGTGCCTGCCCGCACCGCGACGTCACCGGGTTGGACGTCGTCGCCGGTGCGCCGGACGTAGGCCCCCGATCGCACGCTGCGCAGCACCCGCACCCGCGACTCCCCGCCGTCGGTCCAGCGCAGCGGCAACACCGCGTCGGCCAGCGTCGGCATCGGGGCGCCCGTCTGAACGCGGGCGGCCTGACGTGGCTGCAGGCGACTGGGAGTGCGCGTGCCGGCCTCGATCACACCCATCACGGGAAGGCTGACCTCGCGGTCGTCGCCGTCGCCGTCGTCGGCGTCGTCGCCCGGATCGACTCCCAGCACGTCGACGCTGCGCACGGCGTACCCGTCAATGGCGGCCTGGTCGAAGCCGGGCAGCGGCCGTTCGGTGACGACTTCCTCGGCGCACATCAGCCCCTGCGCCTCGGCAATGGCCACCCGCACCGGCCTTGGGGCTACCGCGGCTGCGGCTACCCGAGCCTGCTGCTCCTCGACCGAACGCACAGTGCGCCTCTCTGCAGTGCCATGGCCCGCTGCGCACTCGCTAGTGTTCGCCCAGGCCCAATCGCTCGACCAACCAGCGCCGCAGCTCCGGTCCGTAGTCGTCGCGTTCCAACGCAAAGTCAACCGCAGCCTTGAGGTAGCCGCCGGGATTTCCCAGGTCGTGTCGGC
>Ga0193743_1003236_pt1 | contig 10985 bp, 6 predicted proteins | sample L2c2metaG_FD_143038 | JGI IMG/M metagenome (GOLD analysis project Ga0193743, IMG submission 143038) | Soil microbial communities from a riparian zone of the East river system, Colorado, United States - L2c2 | ecosystem: Environmental > Terrestrial > Soil > Riparian zone | place: USA: East River...
CCACCGTCGACGCCGAAGACTCGGTGGTCAACACCGAGCAGGGCCCCGGCGACCAGGACGCCGACTTCGACCAGGACCTCGGCCTGCCGCAGCCGGTCCGGACGCTCGACGAGCCCGAGGAGCACTTGCTGCGGGACGCCGACCACGACGACGCGGACGCCCCGGTCTGATCCACCCCCAACCGCACACTTCTCACCGACAGCGGGCGGTCGGACCGGAAGGTCCGGCCGGCCCGCTGCGCCGTCCACACCGGAGGGATCGCCAGCGATGACCCAGCCAGCTACCGCGCCATCGGCCGGCGCGGCCACCGCACCGGCCAGCACGCTGGTCGACCTGGGCATCAAGGCCTGCGCGGCCTACGGCCGGGAGGACCTCGCCGCCCGGCTCGGCAAGGCCCGCGGCGGGCTCGACGATCCGGCGGTGCACATCGTCGTGGCGGGCGAGTTCAAACAGGGCAAGAGCTCATTGATCAACGCGTTGCTCGGCACGGCGGTCTGCCCGGTCGACGACGATGTGGCCACCGCGGTGCCCACGTTCGTCCGGCACGGCGCCGAGAAGACCGCCACGCTGGTCTACGACGACAACCCGCCGCGCCGCGAAAAGGTCGACTTCGCCGACCTGCGCCGGCATGTTGTCGAGAGCGACCAGGGCAGCCGGGTGGCCCGGGTCGACGTCACCGTCCCCCGCAAGATCCTCGCTGGTGGGCTGGTCATGGTCGACACCCCAGGTGTCGGCGGGCTCGGTTCCGCGCATGCCGCAGCCGGGCTCGCCGCGATCTCCGTCGCCGACGCCGTCCTGTTCGTCACCGACGCCGCCCAGGAACTGACCCGCAGCGAGGTCGAGTTCCTCCGCCAGGCCCACGAACTCTGCCCGACCGTGGTCTGCGTGCTCACCAAGATTGACTTCTACCCGGCCTGGCGGCGGATCCGCGACCTCGACGCCGGCCACCTGCGGATGGTCGGCGACCTGCCGCTGATGCCGGTCGCCTCGCCGCTGCGGGCCCGCGCCGTCCGCAGCAACGACCAGGCGCTCAACACCGAGTCCGGCTTCCCGGACGTGGTCCGCTACGTGCAGGAACGGGTCGGCGGCGGGGCCGCGACCCGCCGCTCCGCCGACGCGGCCGCCGAGGTGGTCGCCGTCTGCGACCAGCTCACCAGCCAGTTCTCCGGTGAGCGCGACACGCTGGCCGACCCGGCCAGCGCGCAGCGGATCCTCGAAGACCTCAACACCGCGAAGCGCCGGGTCGAAGAGCTGAAGACCGCGGCCGCCCGGTGGAGTGTGACACTCAACGACGGCACCGCCGACCTGACCGCCGACGTCGACTTCGACCTGCGCGACCGGATCCGCAAGATCACCAGCGAGGCCGACGACGCGATCGACGAGGTCGACCCGGCCGACATGTGGCCGGAGATGGAGGAGTGGCTGCGCGCCCGGATCTCCTACGACCTGCTCGGCAACTACACCTACCTGCGCCGCCGGGCGACCGAGCTGAGCGAGCAGGTGGCCACCCACTTCCACGAGGCGTCCGGCGAGGCGATCGGGCTGCTCAAGGTCTACAACCCGACGCCGCTGGTCGAGGAGCGCCCGATCGAGCACCGGATCGAGCTGGCCAAGATGACCGCCGGCAAGCAGGTGATGGTGGCGCTGAAGAGCGCGTACGGTGGCGCCCTGATGTTCACCATGCTGGGCAGCCTGATGGGCGTCGCGCTGGGGCCGATCGGCATCGGCATCGGCGTGGTGATGGGCCATCGCGGCCTCAAGGACGAGAAGAAACGCCAGCTCGAACGGCGCCGGGCGCAGGGCAAGAACGCGATGCGCCGCTATTGCGACGAGATCAGCTTCGTGATGGGCAAGGACAGCCGCGACACCGTCCGCCGGGTGCAGCGCCAGCTCCGCGACCACTACACCGGGCTGGCCGAAGAGCTCAACCGCTCGACCGCGACCGCGCTGGCCGGGGCCACCGACTCCGCCAAGCGCTCGCAGGCCGACCGGCAGAAACGGCTCAAGGACCTCGACGCCGAACTGACCCGGCTGCGCCAACTCCGCGAGCGGGCGGCCAAGCTGGCCGGTGCGGCATGAGCCAGCGCAGCGAGCGAATCAGCCAGCTCAGTGAGTCGGGCTCGGGCCCCGCCTCGCGAAGCGAGGCTGACGCATGAGCTTGGTGGAACGGACCCGGGCGGCGTTGACCCGGGCGGCCGGTGTCTACCGCGGGAGCGGCTTCGACCAGCGGATCACCGAGGTGCGCGCGCGCCTCGACGAGCCGTTGCGGGTCGCGATCGCCGGCCGGGTCAAGTCCGGCAAGTCCACTTTGCTCAACGCGCTGGTCGCCGACCGGCTGGCACCCACCGACGCCGGCGAGTGCACCCGGATCGTCACCTGGTACCGGGACGGGCACACCTACCGGGTCACCCTGCACCCGCGTTCCGGCGCGCCACGCCAGCTCCGCTTCACCCGCGACGACGGCGCGATCGAGGTCGACCTCGGCGGCACCCGCCCGGAAGACGTGCACTCGCTCGACATCACCTGGCCGTCGCAGGCGCTGCGCGGCGCCACGCTGATCGACACGCCCGGCATCGGCTCGCTCTCCGAGCGGGTCTCCCAGCGGGCCTGGGAGCTGCTCGCACCCGACGACGAGGAGACGCCGGCCGACGCGGTGCTCTACCTGATGCGCCACCTGCACGCCAAAGACCTGGAGTTCCTGCACGCCTTCCACGACACCGAGGTGTCCCGGCCCAACCCGGTCAACGCGATCGGCGTGCTGTCCCGGGCCGACGAGATCGGCGTCGGGCGGCTCGACGCGATGGCCTCGGCCCGCCGGATCGCCACCCGGCTGGCCGGCGACGCCAACGTGCGGCGGGGGGTGCAGACCGTCGTGCCGGTCGCCGGCCTGCTCGCGGAGACCGCGGCGACGCTGACCGAGACCGAGGTGCGGCAGCTCCGCGCCGTCGCGGCGCTCGACGTCAAGCCGGCCGAGGAGCTGATGCTCACCGCCGACCGGTTCGTCAACACGCTGCCCGAGCTGGGGCTGACCTCGATCGAGCGGGAAGCGCTGCTGGCCCGGTTCGGCCTCTACGGCATCCGGCTGGCCAGCACCTTGCTCCGCCAGGGCGCCCTGACCACCGCGACCGCGCTGGCCCGTGAGCTGACCGAGCGCAGCGGCCTGACCGACCTCCAGGAGGTCCTCGGGTCGCTCTTCTTCGAGCGGCGTGACGTGCTCAAGGCCCGCTCGGCGCTGCTCGCCCTCGACTCGCTGGCCCGCACCCGGCCCCGCCCGGGCAGCCCGGCCGTCGCGGCGGAGGTCGAGGAGATCGTCGCGTCCGCGCACCCGTTCAACGAGCTGCGGGTGCTGGCCACGCTGCGCGCCGGCTGGCTCGGCGGCAAGCCTGCGGTGGTCGACGAGCTGGAACGGGTCATCGGGGGTACGGGCACCGCGCCGCACATCCGCCTCGACCTGCCACCGGACGCCGTGGCGGCACAGCTGCGCGGCGCGGCGTCCGAGGCGCTGGTGCGCTGGCAGCGGCGGGCGGAGAACCCGATGACGGCGCACGAGTTGGCGGTCGCGGCCCGGGTGGCGGTGCGCTCCTGCGAGGGTCTGCTGGCCGACCTCAACGGCCGGGCGCGCTGACCATGCCGCGACTGCCCGGCCGGTCATCCGTCGAGGTCTGCACCGTCCGCACCGTCGTCATCGTCGCTGTCGTCATCGTCGTCGGCCGCGTCGTCGAGGTCGGCGTCGAGGTCGAGGGCCGGTTCGTCGGCCGGGAGATCGGCGGTGGCGTCGACGGTGCTGTCGTCGAAGTCGTCGGGATCCGCGTCGAGGTCGTCGTCGGTCACCGCGTCCAGGTCGGTGCCGCTGCCGGCGTCGGCGCCCGCGCCGAACTCCAGCTCGCCGATCCCGGCGTGCGCGGCGGGCGCCGCGTCGATGACGGTGCCGTCGTCGAGGTCTTCGCCCGCGTCCGGGTCGGGCGCGGTCGCCAGCAGGGCGAACCAGTCGTCGGTGCCGGCGTCCTGCGTCGGCACACCGCTGTTGGCGGTGACGAACGGGGCCAGGTGCTCGGCGACCTCGGCCGGCGCCGTGCCGGCGAAGCTGACCACCGCTTCGGCGACCAGGTCGGCCGGCAGGTCGTGGCCGGCGGCGGCGAGCGCGTCCGCACCCGCGGACGGGTCGCCGACCAGGTCGGTGAAGACGTCCTTGAGTGGTCGCGCGTCCATGCGTCAACACTATGGCCGCCCGCGCACCGCCGCCGTCGGGGACTTCCCCGTCGCGTCCCCCATTCAAGGCACGTTCCCCATTCGGCACGCCGCGCGGTCGGACTCCCGACAGCATCCGGCGCGCCGCTGTGCCATCAAGAACACTCGATCCAGCACCCTGCCCACGACCACCGGAGCGACCGCGATGTACGCACTCGGCGTTGACCTAGGCACCACCTTCACGGCGGCCGCGACCTGGCGTGCGGGCCATGCGGAGATCGCCTCGCTGGGCAGTCGGGCGGCCGCCGTGCCCTCGGTGGTGCTGCTCCGGGAAGACGAGACGTTCCTGACCGGCGAGCCGGCCAACCGGCGCGGGCTGACCGAGCCGCACCGGGTGGCCCGCGAGTTCAAGCGGCGCTTCGGCGACACCACACCGATCCTGCTCGGCGGCGTCCCCTATTCGGCCGAAGCGCTGATGGGCCGGCTGCTCCGCTGGACCCTCGACGAGGTGGCCACCCGGGAGGGCGGCGCGCCGCGCGCGATCACCGTCTCGCACCCGGCCAACTGGGGCCCCTACAAGACCGACCTGCTCCGCCAGGCGGTGCGGCTGTCCGGCGTCGAAGACCCGGTCTCGTTCACCACCGAGCCTGAGGCGGCCGCGGTGTTCTACGCGAGCCAGCAGCGGATCGACACCGGCGCCGTGGTCGCGGTCTACGACCTGGGCGGCGGCACCTTCGACGCCGCGGTGCTGCGCAAGACCGTGACCGGCTTCGAGATCCTCGGCCAGCCGGAGGGCATCGAGCGGCTGGGCGGCATCGACTTCGACGCGGCGGTCTTCCACCACGTCGTCCAGGCGCTCGGCGGCAAGCTCGACGAGCTCGACGAAGACGACCCGAGCGCGATCGCCGCGGTGTCCCGGCTGCGTGAGGAGTGCGTGGCCGCGAAGGAGGCGCTCTCCGCCGACACCGACGCGTCCATCCCGGTGCTGCTGCCCAACGTCTCCACCGAGGTCCGGCTGACCCGCGGCGAGCTGGAGTCGATGGTCCGGCCCGCGCTCTACGGCTCGATCGAGGCGCTGCGCCGGGCACTCCGCTCGGCCGCCGTCGAGGCCGAGCAACTGCACTCGGTGCTGCTGGTCGGCGGCTCGTCGCGGATGCCCATCGTCGCCCAACTCGTCGCCGCCGAGCTCAACCGGCCGGTCGCGGTCGACGCCCACCCCAAGCACGCGGTGGCGCTGGGCGCGGCCCGGCTGGCCGGGGCACCGCTGGCGCCGGCGTCCGGCCCGGCGCCGGGCACGGCCGCCGCGCGCGGCTCCGCGACGGTGACCATCCACCATCCACCGACCCGCAGCACCGGCTCCGCACCGGTGAGCGCGCCGCCGCGGCCGACCTCTCCAGCCGGCCCCAGCAGCCCGCCGGCGGCCGGCACGTCCTACGCCCCCGCAGGCCCGACGCCGGCGGTGAGCACGTCGGTCACGCCGCCGCAGCAGATGCCCAATGCACCGGTCAGCCCGCCACCGGTGGCCGCCCGTCCGGTGTCGAGCCCGCCGCGGCAAGCACCGCCGCCCCGCCAGGCGCAACCGGAGCAGGCGACGATGCGGATGCCGCCGGCGGTGTTCGCCACCGGCCGTGCCGGCTCGGCACCAGCGCCGACCTCGCCCGCACCCGGCTGGTCGCGCCCCAGCGGCTACGACTACGCACCGCCGCCGCCCGCTCCCCCCAGGCGCGGCGGCCGCACCGCGCTGCTGGCCGCCGTCGCCGTGCTGGTCGTCGCGCTCGCCGGTGCCGCGGTCTGGGTCAACCGCGACCGCCTCGGCCTGACCAGCGCCGGCGGCGGGCCCACCACCCCCGCGACGACCGCGGCCGGAGCCACCGCTCCGCCGTTGCCAGCCGCCGAGCAGTGCACCAAAAAGATCCAGGCCAACCCGCGCTGGGTCTGCATCACCCAGGCGTTCTTCGACAACGAGAAGTTCGTCGTCGAATACAACGCGGAGTGGGCCGGCCCGCCTCCGCAGAACACCGGCGGCTTCCACCTGCACATCTACGGCGGCGACGGCAAGAACCCGCCGGCGGAGCGGATGGGCAACCAGTCCGACCAGCGTGGCCGCTTCTACCTGGAAGACAAGCAGCCGTCGGTGCGCTCGGTCACCGGCGGCAACTACCGCGACATCATCGGCAACAGCCCCAAGGTCTGCGCCCGCATCTCGGACGCCGCCGACATCCTGGTGAAGGACAACGATGGCGGCTACGAGACCGGCAACTGCGTGACCATCCAAGATCGGAGCTAACGTTTCGCTGCGGCAAAAAAGCCCGGATCGCCGACCGACAGCACACAAATCGCAAGGCAGACTCGTTTTCGTGGCACTCAACCGCGACGCGACCCCGGTCGGAAGGTCCGACGTGCTCGACCTGCTCCACTCCCGGTTGAGCGCGGGCGAGAGCGTGGTCGTCTACGGTCCGGCCGGCATCGGCAAGTCCACCGTGCTCGCGGCCTACCCGGCGCTGGCCGCCGATCCGCTGGTGCTGCACGCCAACGCCGCCGAGGTCGAGTCCGGCCTGCCCTACCTGACGCTGGTCGACCTGTTCGACGGGGTCAGCGGCGACGGTCTCCCCCGCCACCTGCGGGCCGCGTTCGACGGCGCCCTGCTCCGTGGCGCCGCCCCGGTCACCGCGCAGGACCAACTCGCGGTCCGCCTCGCCACCCTCGAGGTGCTGCGCCGGCTCGCCGCCAACCGCACCGTCCTGATGCTCGTCGACGACCTGCAGTGGGTCGACCCGCACAGCGCCGGCGTGCTGCGCTTCGTCGCCCGCCGGTTGGCCGGCGCCCGGGTCCGGCTGCTCGGCGCCGAGCGGGTCGAGACGGCCGCCGGCCCGCGGCACGCCGACCTGTGCCCGGCGCCGACCAGCGAGCTGCTGCTGCCGCCGCTGACCGAATACGACACCGCCGACCTGCTGCGGGAGCGGTTCGGCCCGGTGCTGTCCCTGTCCACCATCGCCCGGGTGCACGAGGCCAGCCAGGGCAACCCGCTGCTCGCCGTCGAGTTGGGCCGCACCCTGGTCGCCCGGGGCGGCACGATCGGCGTCGACCAACCGCTGCCGGTGCCCGAACGGCTCCGCCCGCTACTCGCCCAACGGCTGGCCAGCCTGCCCGCGCACAGCGGCCCGGTGCTGCTCCGCGCGGCCGCCGCCGCCCGCCCCACGGTCGCCCTGGTCGGCGGCGACGGCGACGCCAAGATCGGGCTCGACGCGGCGATGGAGGCCGGGCTGGCCACCGTCGGTCCCGACGAGATGGTCCGCTTCGCGCACCCGCTGCTGCGCGAGCTGGTCTACGCCGACGCCCCGCCCGCCGCCCGCGCCGCCGCGCACGAGCACATCGCCGCACGCACCGACGACTCGGTCGAACGGGCCCGGCACCTGGCGCTGGCCCGGCCGCACGACGACGAAGACCTCGCCGCCCAACTGGTCGAGGCGGCCACCACCGCGCGGATGCGGGGCGCGCCGGCGGTCGCCGCCGACCTCGCCGAGCGGGCCGCCGAACGCACCCCGGCGGAACTGCCCGGCCTCGCCGCCGCGCGCCGCTACGCGGCCGCCGAGCACGCGCAGGCCGCGGGCCTCACCGCCGACGCGCACCGGCTGGCCTCCGCCTCGCTCGCCGCCGCTGACGACCCGGGCGTCCGCGTCGGCGCGCGGCTGCTCATCGTCGACCTCGCCGGCCAGGACCAGTCGGCGGTCGGCCCGGTGATCGACGCCGCGTTCGCCGACGCCGGCAACGACCCCGCGCTGCTCTGCCGGGTCCGGCACTACCGGGCGCTCAAGGCCTACTACGACGCCGACATCGAGTTGGCCGACGCGGAACTCAAGCGCGGCGAGGGAGAGGCCCGCGAGGCCGGCGCCACCGAGCATCTGGTTTCCCTGCTGGCCACGCGCTCGCTGATCCACGGTGCGCGCGACCCGGAGAGCGCCCGGTTGCTCAGCGCCGCCGCGTCGCTGGCCGCCGACCTGCCGCCGAGCACCGAGAGCGTGCACGCCGCGGCGATGTACGCGCGGGGCCGGGCCTACGCCGGCGACATGGCCGAGGCGATCCGGGTGATCGAGACCCAGCGCGACGCGGTGCTGCGCTCCGGCACGCTGCGCGACCTGTCCACCGTGCTGCTCGCGTCCGCGTCGATCTATGCCCGGTCCGGTCGCGGCCCCGACGCGCTGCGGGCCGGTCGCGAGGGCATGCGGCTGATCCTCGACATGGAGGCGACGCCCGGGCACGGGCTGGTGGTCGGCGCGCTCGGCGAGACGCTGGCCGGCTCCCCCGCGGTCGCGGCGGGCCTGCTGGTCCAGGCCATCGAGGCCTGCTCGGCGGCCGGTGACGAAGACTGGCTGCGGCTGGCCCACGCCGCACACGGCCAGGTTCTGCTCTTCCAGGACGCGCCCGACGCGGCCGTGGCCGAGTTCCGCAAGGCGCAGGAGTTGGAGCGCCGGCTGGCCCGCAACGACCCGGCGCTCTTCCTCTGGCACGCCGACTTCGTCGAGGCACTCGCCGGCGTCGGGGCACTCGACGAGGCGGCGGAGGTGCTGGCCGAGACCCGGGCGGTCGCGGCCCAGCTCAGTCGCGGCGTCGTCCAACTCGGACTGTCCCGGGCCGGCGCCCTGGTGACAGCCGCGATCGGCGAGCCGCGCGGCGCGGCGGTCGCCCTCGCCGAGGCACTGGCGGAGGCCGGCGACCATCCCTACCCGATGGAGGTCGCGAAGGCCTGGCACACGCTGGCGACCCTGGAACGCCGCGCGCACCGGCGCGGCGCGGCGCGGGCCGCGCTGGTCGAGGCGGTCGCCGGCTACGCCGCGGCGGGCGCGGCACCGTGGCTGGCCGCGGCCGAGGCCGAGCTTTCCCGGCTCGACGGTGGCCAGGGCCAGGGACTCTCCGAGACCGAGCGGCGGATCGTCGACCTGCTGCTGGCGGGTGCGACCAACCGCGAGATCGCCCGCGCCACCCACCTGTCGGTCAAGGCCATCGAGGCCAAGCTGACCCGCCTCTACCGCCGGCACGGCGTGCGCAACCGGGCCCAGCTCACCCGCGCGCTAGGCGGAACACCTAGCCCCTGACCAGCCAATTTGGCGGTCAGGTGGGCTCGTGGTTGTTACCGTCGCGGTTGCGGAGGTCTTCGCGACGCCCGAGGGAGGCCGCGAGCACGATGGGTGCCGAACGGTCACCGGACGACGAGTTCGCGGCGATCCTGCGAGACCGCGCGATCTATCCCGTCTTCCAGCCGGTCGTCTCGATCGCCGACCGGTCCGTTGTCGGCTTCGAGGCGTTGGCCCGCGGGCCGGAAGGCCGCTACGAGTCCGCGCCCGCCCTGTTCGCGGCGGCCGCGAAGCTCGGCCGCTCGGCCGACCTCGACTGGCTCTGCGCGGGCGTGGCGGGCGAGCAGTTCCTCGGCACCGACTTCACCGACCTGGCGCTGTTCGTCAACCTCGACCCGTTCACCCTCCGCGGCCCGTTCCGGGAGCGGCTGCTCGACGTCTTCGCCGAGCTGATGCGCGAGCGGCAGGTGGTCATCGAGATCACCGAGCGGGCCGTGACGCAGGATCCGGCCGCCCTGATGGAAGCGGTCCTCCAGGCGCGCCGGCTGTCCGCCCGGGTGGCGCTCGACGACGTCGGCGTCGAGCCGTCCAGCCTGGCGGCGATGCCGCTGGTCAACCCCGACATCATCAAGATCGATAAGAGCGTGGTGCAGGCGCATTCGCCGGCCTGGGCGGTCTCGCACGTGGTCAACGCGGTGCTGCACGAGGCCCGGCGCAGCGGGGCGCAGATCCTGGCCGAGGGCATCGAGCACGAGGGGCACCTGGCGGTGGCCCGGTCGCTGGGCGCGACGCTGGCGCAGGGCCACCACTTCGGACACCCGGGGCCGCTGCCGGCGGCGGTATCCCGGTCGACGCTGGAGCTGGCCCGGGTGACACCGCGGCGGGTGCCGGTGGAGACCCCGTTCGAGATGCTCTCCCGCATCGAGCCGGTCAACCCGACCACACCGGAACTGTTGGCCGCGATGGGCGGCCACATCGAGAACCAGGCGATGCACACCCCCGACTCGGCCATCCTGGTGGTCAACGTCGGCGACGCCGGCAACCTCGACGACGAGGCGCGGCTGCGTTACGGCTACATCACCACGCGCGGCATCGAGGTGTACGTGCTCGGCCACGACCTGCCGACCGCTCCCGCCGCCCGGATCCGCGGCGTGCCGCTGACGGCCGATGACCCGCTGGTGCGCGAGCGAACCTTCATGTTCATCGGCAGCCACTACGCCAGCTGCGTGTTCGCCCGCGAAACCGGCGCCGGCTTCGAGGTAGGCGTCTGCTACGACCGCGAACGGATCGTCGAGGCCACCCTGCCCCTGGTCCGCCGGCTGACGCCGTAGCCAAGGTTCTTCGTCTAGAGCGGCTTGTGGAAGATGACGAAGTCGCAGGGGGTAGCGAGCTGCGGCTGGAGTGCGGGGTGCGCCTCCTCGAACGGGTCGCGCCGGACCTCGCGGTAGCCGAGGCGGGTGTACCACTCGCGCAGGAACTCCTTCACCGGGTGTGTCCCGTCGCGCGGCACCAGCAGCTCGAGCTGCATCCGGTCGAGGCCCTGACCGTGGGCCCAGGATTCGGCGAAGGCCACCAGCTCGCGGCCGACGCCGACGCCACGGTGCGCCGGGTCGGCGACGAGCATGCCGAACTCGCCCTCGCCGGTGGCCAGCCGCGACACCCGGACCGCGCCGACCAGCCGGGGGCCGCCCAGGGCGACGCCGAGCTCGCCGGCGCGGATTATCG
>Ga0193743_1003237_pt1 | contig 10984 bp, 8 predicted proteins | sample L2c2metaG_FD_143038 | JGI IMG/M metagenome (GOLD analysis project Ga0193743, IMG submission 143038) | Soil microbial communities from a riparian zone of the East river system, Colorado, United States - L2c2 | ecosystem: Environmental > Terrestrial > Soil > Riparian zone | place: USA: East River...
CAGCGACCCGATGCCGAATGGCGGTGGCAGCAGTCTCAGCCGGTATGCATTCGCTGACGGCGCCTCGGCATCCGGTGTCGAGTGCGCAATCCCGCATGAGTGTGTTCCGCTACCTTAAGGCTGCAAGATGTCGACCGGGGACACGGTTTCGACGAATGCGCGCGCGGCGGCGGCGAGTTTCTCATCGGCGGTGGCCAGCGCGTCCGCCTGTAGCTGGGTCACTGCGATGTACTCGGCCTGGTAGGTGTCCGGCCAGTTCAGCTTGGCAGCTATTCGCCACGCATGGTCCTGCAGTGATCGGTCGCCGAGGAGCCGGATCCGCAGCCCGCGGATATCGTCGAGAACCTTCCGGCCGGTCCGTTCTTCGATCTCGCCGCGGTGCACCGATTCGTACACGAGGGCGAGCGCCTGCGAGCGCAGCAGTGTGGGAGCCGCCAGGCTGTGCTCCGGTGGAATGGTCGCTCCGCCAGCGGCGAGGTCGATGGCCACCTGTGCATCGATGACGAAAGTTGTCATACCAGCACCTTCGCATGGACCGCAGGTGTTCGGCTACCGCGATTGTATTCGATTCGCGTTACAGCACAGCCACTCTCGGGCCGGACAACGTGCATTGTGACCGACGCCGACTTCGGAGGCCCTTCCGCGCCCCCGGGCCCGGCAGCAGCCGTGGCCGTGGAAATGAATGTTTCGGCTTCGCGTCACCTAGATCGCGAACCGGACACAGCCAGCCGACGCTACACAAATAACACCAGCCACATTGTTAACGTCGCCCGGTGCAGGACTCGCCGGGGACCACCGACCTGCGGCCGTCGCACCCGGTTTCGCGGCGCGACGCACTGCGCTACGTCGCCGCTGCGTCGGCGCTGGCCGGGCTGGGTGCCGCAGCAGCAGGTGCTGGCGCGCCCGCAGCGTCGGCCGCCGCTCCCACACTGATCGACTTCGCCATGCGTCAGGTTGCGGCCCAGGACATCCGGGCCGCAGGCCACTCCGGGGTCATCAACTACGTCTCGACGTCGCGGCCCGGCTCGTCCTTCGGCGCCAAGCCCATCACCCTGCCCTACGCGCAGTCACTGACCGCCGCTGGGCTGGTGATCGTCAGCAACTACCAATACGGCAAGCCGGGCGGGACCGCACCGTCGGACTTCACCCGCGGGTACGCCGGCGGCGTCGCCGACGCTCGTACCGCTTGGCAGCTGCATACCGCCGCAGGTGGCGGCCGCAGTGCGCCGATCTTCTTCAGCGTCGACGACGACATCGACCGCAACACCTGGGACACCGTTGCGCTGCCATGGTTTCGCGGAATCAACTCGGTAATCGGCGTGCAGCGCACCGGCATTTACGGCGGTATCAATGCGTGCCAGTGGGCCACTGCCGACGGAGTGATCGGACGTTCACGCTCGCCCGGTCACGTCTGGGCGTGGCAGACGCGGTCGTGGTCGCGCGGCCAGATCTATCCCGCCGCCGTTCTCTACCAGCGCGTGGTGAGCACCGCGTCGAATCCAGGCCCGGTGGTTGGCGGGCTCGAAGTCGACGTCAGCGACGTCCTGGCCCAGGATTGTGGCCAGTGGAACCTGCATCCGTGAGGTCGTAACCCACCCAAGCTGTTGCAAGCTGACCAAACCGACCACTCCGATATTCGTCCCGCACTACAAGCAGCCATCAGCACAGTGAATGTGGTGGTGCAGCAACGACGAGGTGTCGGTTCTCAAATTCGATGTCCATCCGCGGCGCTCTGAGCTGGGCTGACAGCCGCTTTCTCACGCGATGTCCACCCCTCGAATTCTCACTTTCGTGTCCACTCGCCGAATGCCGACAATGACACCCACGCGCGATCGGATCGGACCCTGAGCCGCATGGCACAGGGTTCTATCACGTGACGTGGAATTCGGCTGCGGACCCGAGTTCATCTCAACAGCCGCGAATTTGATGGAGACGGACCACCATCGGTGGCTCGATACTGACTCGGGCGTCGCGGACGAGATCAGGCGACATCGCCGCCGCCACGGGAACCGCCTTAGCTGTGCCGTCTCACGAGGTTTGGTGCTGCGTTACGTACGAAGGCCTTGGGCGTGTCCAGCTCACTCTTGGTCATGACGGCCAAGACGGCCAAGACGGCGACTGAAACGTCGTCGAGGACACTGCCGGTTTCAGGCCGTCGGTCGATAGCGCAGATGACGGTCGAGACGTCGGCGTTGTCGCCGCGAAGCGCCAGCGCGGCGTTGCGGACGGCACCGCCGGTGGTAATTACGTCTTCGATTAGCGTGACCGCTCGGCCAGCAACATCGGCCCCTTCAGCGAGCCGGCACGTACCGTATGTCTTGGCTTCCTTGCGAACGAATACCGTTGGTATTCCTGTCAATTGGCTGACGACGGTAGCTAGCGGCACGCCGCCCAGTTCAAGGCCGCCGAGTAGATCAGTGCCGGTAGGGATCAGCGGAACCATTGCCTGGCACACGCTCTTGAGCAGCTCTGGGTCAGCCTCGAAGAGGTACTTGTCGAAGTACTCAGTCGAGTGCTGGCCCGATCGCAGCCGAAACTGCCCGGACAGGCGGCAGGCAGCATTCACGTTGGCGGCTAGGTGGAGGCGGTCCATAGTCACCATCCTCTCACCGTGTAACCAACGTCTTGAGACATCGCATCTAGCAACTACTGGCCGATCTTTGTCGGAGTATGGGGCAGCCCGTTACTTAGCAGGAGTCGCAGCATCCGCGGAAAGTCTCTCGGCGAGAACAAGACTCCATCACGGTGCGCAGCATCGAGGGCCGCCAAGGTCCACCAGCGTTGATTCAGAATGCCTTCACTGTCGGGGTGGCCGACTGCCCCGACAGCAACACCGCTCACCGGATCGAACATGGCGACATTGAGGAGGAAAAAGTGACTGATGAATCCCGCGAAACCGTGCACGCGCATCTCCTCTATAGGCACAGTCTGCACCCAGACCAGCTGAGGACGATGAGTCGCGTCAATACGAAGGCCGGTCTCCTCAAACACTTCGCGCGCCAAGGCATCGCAATGGCTTTCGTTGCGCTCTACACCCCCACCGGGGCCAACCCACACGCTCGGGCCCGCATGGGTGCGATGCTCAGCGAGCAGGACGTGCTCCCCGTCGACCAACAGCACACGACTGGAACGCCTGAAGGGCAGCTCATTCATCCCATCCTCCCGCACCAACGCGTCGCTTCAGTTCTTCCATATAGCCGTTGCCGTCGGAGCGGCGCATTTCAGAAGGCGTGGACGTCGGTGGCCAGGCGGGCGTGGACGTGCATGTCATGCCTTCCTCGTGGAAACCGCCCTTGACGGCCACCCGGCAGGATGCGTAGTTGGCGGTCGAGTGCGCCAGGCCGAACCGGTGAAAACCGGCGTCCTCGAACGCCCACCGACACAACACCTGCGCCGCCTGCGAGCACAGTCCCCGACCCCGGGCGGCGGGGACCATCCAGTACGCCAGCCCTGCCGACCCGTCATACAGATCCACACCCTTCAAAGACGCCCGGCCCAGCAGCGTGCCGGTCCGCTGCTCGGCCACCGCCCAGTTGAACTCCGACTCCTCAGCCCACCCGCGCTGCCAGGCGGTAATCCACTCCCCGGCTTCATCGACCGACTCCGCTCTACGCACATGCCACCGCTGAATCGCGGGATCGGCGAACGCCTGCATGACGGCCTCGGCATCTGCGAGCCTCCACGGCCGCAACACCACATCCGACCCCACCGGAATCCAGGGCTGATCAGACCGAGAGAAGAAACCCGACGCCATGGCAGGAGTGATCAAACGCGGCATACCCGCATCATCGGCCATAGCGACGACGTTGCGGCCGTCCACGCACGACGCAATTCGCATCCGTTGTTCAGATCGACCTTGGGTCCGGCAGCGATCCGGTCAGACAGCAGCGGGCTCAGCAAGCGCACCGGGAATCTGCACAGTAACCAAGGAATCGACTAGACAGCGTTCAGTTCTGGAAACTGGCGAGTATCGAGCTTCTTGCCGTCTGCGTTGTCGTCTTGCCATGGCTTCGAGCCACCCCGGTACTTCCCCATAAGCCGAAAGTGTAGGGATGTGACCCGACAGCCTCGATGGAGTGCTCTTGGAAATATTCGTCGAGATTTCTTCGCTAAGGAGACTCGTCATTTTCGATTCCGGAGAAATCGTCGGACGCCGGGCCCGTCGAGTTCGTCGAAGACGGCGGAGACGCGGCCGGTCATCGACCGTAGCAACGCCTCCCCCGATCCCGTCACCTGTGCGCCGATGCCAGCTGACCAATCCAGGTCAAGCCGTCGCCTCAGCCTCGCCGACACGGCCAACGCTGAAGAGAGTCTGCTCATCCACCGCCGCGGCTACGCAGAGATGTCTGGCCGGCCGTCTACCATTCCTGCGGCACCCCAGTGCTTGCCGAGTGGATCGCCGGCAGGAGCCCGTGAGTTTCGGTCCTCCCCTACTCGGCCTGGATGGAAGGGACGAGCAGTGAGCTACACCGCCGCCGACATCACCGAGCTCGACGATGTCCAGCACACACGCCTGCGGCCGGCGGTGAACCTCGGTCTGGACGTGCTCAATACCGCACTGCGCGAGCTGGTGGACAACGCGATCGAAGAGGTCGCGGATCCCAACCACGGCGGCTCCACCGTCACCATCACCCTGCACGCCGACGGCTCGGTCAGCGTGGCCGACGACGGCCGTGGCCTGCCCGTCGACTCTGATCCGGTGAACGGGAAGAACGGCATCGTCAAGACGCTGGGTACCGCACGGGCGGGCGGCAAGTTCTCCGCACATGCCGACGCTGCCAGCACGGGTGCCGGCCTGAACGGAATCGGAGCCGCCGCAGCAGTTTTCATCTCCGCCCGAACCGACGTGACGGTACGCCGAGCTGGGAAGACCTACCTGCAGAGTTTCGGCGGCGGCTACCCGGGGGTGTTCGACGGGAAGGACTTCGACCCGGGCGCCCCGTTCACCCGCGCCGACACACAGAAGCTGCGAGGCTCTGGCAATCGCCAACCGGATGCACACGGCACCACGGTGCGCATCCTGTTCGACAAGGCCGTGGTGCCGGATGCCAGCTTGGACATCAACGAGGTACTGCTGCGGGCGCACGCCGCTGCACGGATGTCCCCAGGCGTGCACCTGATCGTCGTCGACGAAGGCTGGCCCGGCGACGTCGTCCGGCCCGAATTGACCGAACCGTTCAACGGCCCCTGGGGCACCGAGATCGGCCTGGACCTCATGTGCGCCGCCGCCGGCACTCCCGTGCCAGGAGTGCGCGCGGTGGTGGAGGGCCGCGGCGAGTACACCACCGGCCGCGGCCCGACCCCGTTCCGCTGGTCCTTGACGGCCGGCCCCGCCGAACCGGCCACCGTCGCAGCGTTCTGCAATACCGTGCGCACCCCCGGCGGCGGATCTCATCTGACCGCCGCGGTGAAGGGATTGTCCGAAGCACTGGCCGATCGCGCATCCCGCATCCGCGACCTGGGCCTGGCCAAAGGCGAAGACGGCCCGGAGGCACAGGACTTCGCCGCAGTGACCGCGCTCGCCGTGGACACTCGGGCACCGGATGCGGCATGGGACTCGCAGGCCAAGACCGCGGTGTCCTCGCGGTCACTGAACGTGGCGATGGCCCCGGATGTGGCGCGCAGCGTCACCATCTGGGCCGCCAACCCCGGCAACGGCGACACGGTGTCGCTATGGACCAAGCTGGCGCTGGAGGCCGCCAGGGCGCGACGCAGCGCCGAGGGCGCCAAGGCCCGGTCCCGGGCGGCGTCGAAAGCCAAGGGCCTGGGGACGAACCTGTCCTTGCCGCCGAAGCTGCTGCCCAGCCGGGAGACCGGACGCGGCTCGGGTGCCGAATTGTTCCTGTGCGAGGGTGACTCGGCGCTGGGCACGATCAAAGCCGCACGCGACGCCACCTTCCAAGCGGCCTTCCCGCTGAAGGGCAAGCCGCCCAACGTCTATGGCTTCACCCTGAGCAAGGCGCGGGTCAAGGACGAATTCGACTCGATCGAACGCATCCTGGGCTGCGGGGTCCGTGACAACTGCGACCCGGAGTCGTGCCGGTACGACCGGATTTTGTTCGCCTCCGACGCCGACCCCGACGGCGGCAACATCAACTCGAGCCTCATCTCGATGTTCCTGGACTTCTACCGGCCACTCGTCAAGGCCGGGATGGTCTACGTGACGCTGCCACCGCTGTTCGTGGTCAAGGACGGCCAGCAGCGGATCTACTGCCAAGACGAGTCCGAGCGCGATGCCGCCGTGGCCCGGCTGCGTGCCACCTCGAAACGCAAGGTAGAGGTCCAGCGGAACAAGGGCCTCGGCGAAATGGACGCCGACGACTTCTGGAACACCGTGCTAGATCCGCAGCGCCGCACCGTCATTCGAGTGCACCTAGACGACGGTGAAGCGAAGCTGCACCACACTCTGTTCGGCGGGCCGCCGGAGGGCCGGCGCACGTGGATGGCCGATATCGCCTCCCGCGTCGACACCTCTGCTCTCGACCTCGACTAGGAGAACGACGTGACCGCCATCATCGAGCAGAATCCGGATCTGGTGCTCGACCAGAGTGCCGATGACTACTGGAACCACTACCAGCTGACCTTCGCGCTCTACAGCGTCAGCGACCGCGCCATCCCGTCGGCGTTCGACGGGCTCAAGCCCGGCCAGCGGCGCCTGCTGTACCAGATGCACGACTCCAGACTGCTGCCCGGAAACAAGCCGCAGAAGTCCTCCAAGGTCTGCTCGGCGGTCACCGGCAATCTGCACCCGCACGGCGGCGCGTCGATGTACGGGGCAGCCGCGTTGATGGCAGCCGAGTTCCAGCGCGTGAAAGTCATTGACGGACAAGGTGCCTTCCCCCGCATCCAAGGCGACATTCCCGCCGCTGACCGCTACACCGAGATGCGGCTGTCGGCACCCGGTGCGGCGTTGACCGCCGAACTCGACGATCACGCAGTGCCGATGGTGCAGACCTTCGACGGTGAATGGACCGAACCCACGGTGCTGCCGGCGCGATGGCCGGTTCTGCTCTGCAACGGCGCGGTCGGCATCGCCGAAGGGTGGGCCACCAAGGTACCGGCACACAATCCGCGCGAGGTCATGGCTGCCTGCCGGGCACTGCTGAAGACCCCGAACATGACCGACGACAGGTTGGTGAAACTCATTCCCGGCCCCGACTGGGGCTGCGGCGCCACCGTGGTCGGCACGGCCGGGCTGCGGGAGTACATGACCACCGGCCGCGGTGCGTTCACCGTGCGTGGCACGGTATCCGTCGACGGGAAGAACGTCGTCATCACCGAGCTGCCGCCCGGTGTCGCGAGTAACACCGTGCAAGAAAGGATCCGAGCACTGGTCGAGTCGGGCGAAATGCCCGGTGTGGCCGACATGTCGGATCTGACCGACCGCCGCAACGGGCTGCGGATCGTGGTCACCGCCAAACGCGGCCACAGTGCCGAGCAGATCCGCGAGCAGCTACTCGCCCTGACGCCGCTGGAGTCGACGTTCGCCGCCAGTTTGGTCGCACTCGACGAGGATCGAGTGCCTCGCTGGTGGTCGGTGCGGGAACTGATCTCAGCATTCCTGCACCTGCGCGATTCGGTGGTGCTGCGCCGCAGCGAGTATCGACTGGAGAAGGTCACCGCGCGGCGACATCTGGTGTCGGGCCTGATGACCATCCACCTCGACATCGACGCCGCGGTGGCCGTGATTCGTGGATCCAACACCGTCGACGAGGCCCGCCAGGGGCTGCAGGACCAGTTCGCGATCGATACCGAACAAGCCGATTACGTTCTGGCGCTGCAGCTGCGGCGGTTGACCAAGCTCGACGTCATCGAGCTGCGGGCCGAAGCGGAGAAACTGGACGCCGAGTTCCTCGAGCTCACCGAACTAGTGTCGAATCCCGATGCGCGTCGAGCGGTGATCGACAACGAGCTCATTGAGACCGCAAAACTATTCAAAGGTCCCGAATTCGACCGGCGCACCGTGCTGGCCTTCGAGGCCACACCCACCGCATCGAGTGCCGACGAGGATGGCACCCGCGAGCGTAAGTCCAACGCCGCGTGGCGACTTGATGACCGCGGCGTGTTCTCCGACAGCCACGGCGATCTGCTGACATCGGGACTGGGCTGGGCGGTGTGGACCGACGGACGAATCAAGCTCACCACCGGTAACGGCCTGCCCTACAAGATCCGCGACATCCCGGTAGCGCCGGACATCACCGGGCTGCTGCGGTCTGGAGTACTCGCACCCGGATCGCATCTGGCATTGGTGACGCGACGCGGAAAGGTGCTGCGAATCGACCCCGCCGCCGTGAATCCGCAGGGCGCGGCAGGCAACGGTATCGCCGGGGTGAAGCTGGCCGCCAATGGCGACGAGGTCATCGCCGCCTTGCCGCTCACGTGTGAGAACGGCGAAGCCATTCTGTCGATATCCGAGAAGGGCTGGAAGGTCATCGAGGTCGCCGACATCCCAGTGAAGGGCCGCGGTGGCACCGGCGTCGGCTTCCATCCGTTCGTCAACGGCGAGGTTGCCCTGCTGTCGGCGGCGGTTTCGGCGACCGGGTTCGTACGCGGCAAGAGAGCTGTACGGGCCGAGAAGCGCGCCAAGGCTTCGGTCAAGGGTTCCGGCGTCGACGTAACACCTGCCACGTAGACGGCAGGCAGGCGGCGGCCAACCGTATCGGCCTGCAGCACTTCGAAGAAGGCCTTTCAAATTGCTCGTGATCTTTCTCCGAGGCCTCGTCGTTCTCGACAACGAGGTTCATGGAGGACGAATCGTGTCTCCGCGTCCGCATATCGCCGCTCGTTGGCGAGGGCTGCATGAGTCTCACTTTCGTGTCATTACTGACGTCGGGATGACATAGAAACTGGGACGGTGACACGAAGTTTGGGAACCGACAGCCGGCGCCCCGATGCCCAGGGACGGCTGGATTTTCACTTTCATGTCCATTTGGACATCGAGTGGACATTTGACTTGAGAATTGGACATCAAACTTGAGAAGCCACAGAGGTTGTACGTTCTCAAACTCCGTGTCCAAGCGCGTGCCGCTGACCTGCGGTGACGCGCGGCGTCTCACGTCATGTCCACGGAAATTTGTCTCACGTTCGTGTCCAAAGTCGAGGATTGCTTCCGCAAGTGCTCCTGAAGGCCCGCTCCGCTTCGTAGATGGGACGGACGACGGCTCGGGTAACACTCACTGTTAACGTCACGTGACAAACACGGCCACACCGTCGGACCGAACCGAGTCACCACATGATGTGGCGTCTATTTGCCCGATCCGTTCCCTTGTCGCATCCGAGCCACTAATGAGAAGTCGGCTGCGGACCGGCTAGCCGGAGAGTTGCCGCCAACTGGTGGTGTCTCCCCAGAGTGACGAGTCGATGAGCGAAGGTTGTATAGCCCGGAGGACATCGGCTTCGAGTTCACCGTCAAGGGCCATCTTCCCGCCAAGTGTTCCGAGTCCGGCCACGATGTCAGCCACTTGTATGCGCGGATCCTCACGCGAATCAACTTGCGAGATCGCGGCGATCGGGACCTTGATCGGAAAGTCCGGATGCGGCCTATTTCCTGCGCTGATCAGGGTTGCACAAGTCTCTTCAGTGAGCACGGCTTGGCGGTCATGCACAATCAAGATTGACTTGCCGGTGATGCGGTGCCACTCCCCTGCTGTCTGCATCACCGCCGGGATCAGTGGATCTAGAGTTCGCAAGTCGTTGTCGCGACTCGGCTCATCGGTCGCAACGTACGCATCGAGTTCTGTGCGCCCTTGCCATAGCAACTGCATTGCTGTCTCTACTCGCTTGCGGCGAGAGACCAGCCGAAGCTCATCGATGGTTGCTAGGAGCTCTTCAAGCGAGGTCTTCAGGCCGCGTCGCTGTTTGATTCGCACAAAAGATACGAACTGGTTAAGCAGGCCGTTCCACCTTTCCGCTCCGTACGCGCGTGGACCTTCTGCAAACAGATCGCGCGCAATTTGCCGTGCGGTACCCGACTCGTGCAACTGGATGCCTCTGCGGTGGGCGTCTTCTTCGATTACCAGGTCCACGACCTTGCAGACCGCCATATAGGCCTTGTCGGTGATCGAAACTTTCACGCGTCCGTAGAGAGCCCCACCAGGCTCGAACAGCCTGAGCGTCCCCGCGAGGTGGCGTCCCCGGAGTAGTTGTGAAGACTTCATCTCGGAGGCAGCGATGGCAGTTTCAGCCCGCAACGACGCCATTATCTGCTCCGCCTCGCCGCGAGCAAAGTCGGTGCTTCCATGAGCAAACACGCGAGTCGAGCCCACGATCAAGTTTTCCCCATCCGAGCCAGACTCGTCACAGGCGATCTCAACAAACGAAGCGTGTGTCACCGGCGGACTCTATCGATGAACATGCAGGACGCGCATCAGGTTTACGTTGGCTTCGATCCGGTCACTGCTCAGAAGCCTTAGCTGCACCAAGCTACTTGTGTATTCGAGCCTCAGGCACCTCCCTGACCAGACCACCAATCAACGCTTGGCGCCATCGGGCCTTCGCAACCCGAGCCAGATGGTGCGGAGGGCCTAGTCTCCAACGGCGTGGGGGTCGTTCGAACGACCCGCAAGGTTTCAAGCGTGCACGGGAGCTTCGCACGTGCTCATTGCGTTAACCACACCAAAGGCCGCTATGTCTAGGCCGGCGCCATGTGCAACCAAGCAACCGTACTAAGCAGCTCCAACAAGATGCCGCCGATGAAGAACACCGGACCGCGCCACTTGCTCCATCCATGACCGAGGATGGAACCTGTCCAACTGACCTGCGAAACGTCGTTTACCGTGACGAGGATGCCAACAATTCCGTAAACGGCTCCGTTGATATAGGTGCACGTCAATTCTGCGGGCGATGTGCCAGTCGCTATATGTACAGCTAGCAGCGCCGCCACCCAGCCCGCAAGCGTGAGACTTAACGTTGCGCAACCGACTTCAATCTTGGTGCGCGTCGCGGGTTTTGCCAACGCCATACACGCAACTGGAACGGCGCACGC
>Ga0193743_1003238_pt1 | contig 10980 bp, 11 predicted proteins | sample L2c2metaG_FD_143038 | JGI IMG/M metagenome (GOLD analysis project Ga0193743, IMG submission 143038) | Soil microbial communities from a riparian zone of the East river system, Colorado, United States - L2c2 | ecosystem: Environmental > Terrestrial > Soil > Riparian zone | place: USA: East River...
AGACCAACCTGATGCCCTTCGCCGTTAACGGCCCGATCGCCTGCGGCGGCACGCTGGTGATGCCGGGCGACATCGTGGTCGCGGACGACGACGGCGTCTGCGTGGTGCCGGTGGCGATGGCCGAGGCGGTGCTGGCCAAGGCCAGCGAGCATGTCGAATGGGAGGATTTCTCGCGCCTGCGCCTGTCGCAGGGCGGCGATTTGCGCCGCTACTACCCGCTGAGCCAGGAAGCCTGGCCGGAATACGAGGCGTGGCGGGCTGAGCAGGCGCGCTGATCCCGAACCTCAAGCCGGGCGACGCGGATCCGCGAGGGCGAAACGCCCTACCTCACCCCCGGGGGTAGGGCCGATGCAGCTTGATCTCCGGATTCAGCCTGACGCCGAAGCCCGGCTTGTCGAGCATGCTCGTCTGGATGCGCCCGTTCACCGGCACCGGCTCGTCAAGCAGCAAGGGCGTGAACATCGGCACCACCTCATCCGCCTTCGGCGCCATCATCAGGAACTCGGCGAAGGGGCTGTTGTGGCGGGTGACGACGAAATGATAGCTGTAGACGCTTGATCCATGGGGCACCACGAGGGTGCCATGGGCATCCGCCAGGGCCGAGATCTTGATGAGTTCGGTGATGCCGCCGCACCAGCCGACATCCGGCTGGATGAGGTCGCAGCAGCACATCTCCAGCAAGAGACGAAAGCCCCAGCGGGTCGCCTCGTGCTCGCCGGTGGTCACCAGCATGCCCTTTGGCACGTTCCGGCGCAGATCCGCATAGCTCCAATAATCGTCCGGGGAGAAGCACTCCTCGACCCATTTCAGCCCGTATTCATGCGCCTTGTGGGCCAGCCGGATCGCATAGTTGAGATCGAGGCTCATCCAGCAATCGATCATCAGCCAAAAGTCGTCGCCGACGCGTTCCCGCATCGTGGCAAGGTCCTCGATGGTCCGCTTCAGCCCCTCTTCGCCCTCGGCGGGGCCGTGGTGGAGGGGCATCTTGCCGCCGATGAACCCCATCTGCTTCGCAAGATCCGGCCGCGCGCCGGTGGCGTAGAATTGCAGCTCGTCGCGCACCGGGCCGCCGAGCAGGGTGTGGACCGGCTCGCCACGGACTTTCGCGAGCAGGTCCCACAAGGCGAGATCGACGCCGGAGATGGTGTTCAGCACCACGCCCTTGCGGCCGTAAAACTGGGTGGCGAAGTACATCTGGTCCCAGATCTTTTCGATCTCGGTGACCTTGCGTCCGATCAGGAACCGGGAGAGGTGCTTCTCGACGATGAAGGCGCCGATCTCGCCGGCCGTGGTGACGGCGAATCCGACCGTGCCGTCATCGGCCTCGATCTCGACGACCAGCGTGCCGAGCACGTTGATGCCGAAACTCTGGCGGCTCTGCCGATACTCGGAGTACTTGGCCATCGGCGTGGCGATATGGTCGTCGATCCAATGACTCGATCCCTGGTCGTGATAGTCCGCTCCGCCGCCGCGAACGACGAAGGCGCGTACGGCTTTGATGATCGGCATGGCCATGTCTGGGTCGAAGCTCCGGAAAATGAGATGCAGCGGCTGAGCATGCGGCTCAGCGGGCGATGGTGGATGTGGCGGGCGGACGCACGTCCCGGCCAACGCTGACCGCAGCCAATACGAACACCAGGATGGCGCCGAGCAGCGTTGTCGCCGCCAGCAGATAGAGACCCGCGGCGCCGGATTGGAAGAAGGCCTCCGCCCAGGTCTTCACATTGGGCGCCACAAAGCCGCCGAGCGATCCGAGCGAGTTGATCAGGGCAAGGCCGCCGGCTGCGGCGACACCACCAAGGTATCCGGTCGGCAATGTCCAGAAAATCGGCTGAACGGAGATGAAGCCGGCGGCGGCGAAGCAGAGCGCGATCAGCGAGAGGAGCGGCGAACCGCTCGCCACCGAGGCCGCGATGCCGGCCGCGCAGACCACGAGAATGCCGCCGGCGAACAGCCGCCGCTCCCCTGTCCGGTCCGACCAGCGGGGCAGCAGATAGGTTGCAATCAGCGCGCACAGCCACGGAATGGCCGTAACGCAGCCGACGGCGATCCCGACATCGGTGCCGAGCAGGCCCGCCACCTGGGTCGGCAGATAGAAGACCACGCCATAGACGCTCATCTGGATGATGAAATAAACCAGGGCGAAATAGAGCACGAGGGGATTGCCGAGCGCAGCCAGCGTGCTGCGCGGACCATGCACGGTCTTCTGGGCCTCTTCCGCAGCCAGCGCGGCGCCGAGTTCCGCCTTTTCCGCCTGGGTCAGCCAGCGCGCGTCATCGGGACGGTTGTCGAGATAGAAATACGCCCAGACGCCGACCAGCGACGCGAGCAGCCCTTCCACCATGAACATCCATTGCCAGCCGTGCAGGCCCGCAAAGCCATGGAACTCCAGCAGCACGCCGGAAAGCGGACCGCCGAAAATGAAGGCGAGCGGGGCGCCGAAATAGAACAGGCCCATGGCGCGGCCACGGGCGAAAGCCGGGAACCAGTAGGTCAGGTAAAGGATGACGCCCGGAAAGAAGCCGGCCTCGGCGATGCCGAGCAGCACGCGCATAGTGTAGAAGCTGGCTTCGTCATGGGCGAACATCATCGCCGCCGAGATGATGCCCCAGGTTACCATGATGCGGGCCATCCACAGCCTGGCGCCGACCCGGTGCATGATCAGGTTGGAGGGCACCTCGAACAACGCGTAGCCAAGGAAGAAGATGCTCGCACCGAGGGCGAACGCAGCATCTGACAGGCCCGTGTCGGCCTGGAACGCCTTCTTGGCGAAACCGACATTGGCACGATCAAGGAACGACAGCACATACATGAGCAGCAGGAACGGCACGAGCCGCCTGGTGACCTTGGCGATTGTCGCGATCAGAGTCGGCGTCTGAGCGGCCATGGATTCATCCTCCCCAATGATGGAAGCATCTCGCCGTTACAGCTCGAAAAGTTCGGCCGGTCGGTCTTGTCTTGGCAGATGTGCGGGGCCAGGCGGCCCGTCTCTCATTCAGTAGACGGCGCGACCGCCGGAAATATCGAACACCGCCCCCGTCGAGAAGGCACAATCCCCGGAGGACAGCCACGCGATCAGTGCGGCGGCTTCGTCGACCTGCAGGAAGCGATTCATCGGGATCTTCGACAGCATGAAGTCGATATGCTCCTGCTTCATCTGGTCGAAGATCTCGGTCTTTGCGGCGGCCGGGGTGATGCAGTTCACCAGAACGCCTGAGGTCGCCAGTTCCTTGCCGAGCGACTTGGTCAGGGCGATCAGGCCTGCCTTGGAGGCAGAGTAGTGGGACGCATTCGGGTTGCCTTCCTTGCCGGCGATGGAGGCGACATTGACGATCCGGCCCCACCCGTTCTTCAGCATCTCGGGCACGATCGCCTTGCAGGTCAGGAACGGGCCGACGAGGTTGACGTCGAGGACACGCCGCCAATTGGCAGCGTCGAGCTCCCACAGCTTGCCGTTGCCGCCATTGTTGACGAGGATGTCGATCTTGCCGTGAGCGGCCATGACCTCCCTGGTCGCGGCGTTGACGGCGCCCTCGTCGGTCAGTTCCACCACATGGGGCGAGACAGTGCCGAGATCCCTCAATGCCGCGGTCGCCGCATCGAGGCGGGCGGCATCGATGTCCCACAGCGCGACGACGGCTCCTGACTTCAGCATGCGCTCGGCCGCGGCATAGCCGATGCCGCGACCACCACCGGTGATGACGGCAACGCGGTCCTGCAAATCAATCGTGTTCATCGTTTTCCTGCCTCCGGGCGACACTATGGCTGCCTGTGGGGGCCCGGTGGGGCGTTCGTTGTTCACAACCACTACCGGGAACACCGATAACTTAGTAATGAAATATCGGACTTAGCCAATTCCACTTCGTTATCGAGGATAAGTGCCATGGCGCCGATGGTGGGCCTGATGACGAACCGCCTGCGGTTCAAACATCTCAGCCTGATCGATGCGCTGGCCCGGAGCGGCAACCTGCATCGCGTCGCGGACGAGATGAACATGACGCAGCCGGCTGCGACGAAGATCCTGCAGGATGTCGAGACCATTCTTGGCGTGCAGCTCTTCGAGCGTCGACCACGCGGCATGGTCCTGACCGACATCGGAACCTTTGTCGCGGACTATGCCGGGCGACAGTTGCGCGAGACCTATGGCTTTGCCGATGGGCTCGACAATCTGAAGGCTGGCGGCTTCGGCGCGCTTGCGGTCGGCGCCATCATGGCGACGACACCGGGATTGCTGCCGCGAGCGATTGCCGAACTCAAGCGGCGCCGGCCGCTGATGACGATCCGCCTCCTGGCGGCGACCAGCGATATTCTGCTCGACGCGCTGCGCCGCAACGAGATCGCCGTGGCGCTCGGCAGGTTGACCGACGCGACGGACGCTCTCGCCTTCGACATCGAACCGCTGGCGACGGAGGAACTCTGGATCTTCAGCTCACCCGACCACCCGCTCGCGGGGCGCGTGCCGCTCAGCCTCGCCGACACCGCCGCTCACGCATGGGTGCTGCAGCCCAAGAGCAGCCCGATGCGCAGGTTGATCGATCGCACCTTCGCCGAACAGGGCATCGGCTCGCTCAAGAACTGCGTCGAGACGACCTCGATCTTCGCGACCCTTCAACTGGTGCGCGAGGCAGGGATGGTTGCGTGCCTGCCGAAATCGATCCTGGTCGACGGCATCGAGCGGGCCATCTTCACCCACCTGCCTGTCGTGCTGGCGAACCAGCTGGGCCCGCTTGGGATCATCACCCGGCGGGACGAGAACCCATCAGCCACGGTCGCCGATTTTATCGACGCGCTCCGCACTGTCAGCCGCCGTGACCCGGATTGCGTGAGCAACATCGGCGTAACCACCGATGCCTCAGCAGCACCATGACTTGTGCAGCCTGCACGACGGCAGTCTTCGCCAGCGGGCGCAATCCGCGACACGGCGCGGGCTGCCAGTCAGGCTCATGCCGGAAGGGGTGGGTCGGTCCTGCCGCATTCGGCGCATGGCAACCGTGCGGCAATTTGGTGGCAAAAACGACTTAGCCCCGCACGGAGGCGGGGCTAAGTCGTTGAAAGCGTTGGCGTCCCCTACGGGATTCGAACCCGTGTTACCGCCGTGAGAGGGCGGTGTCCTGGGCCTCTAGACGAAGGGGACTGAGGCGCGGGCCCGGATATAGGGGAGCCTGCGCGCAGACGCAAGGTGTTTTCGTAACTTTTCGTGACGCCCTACCCCGCGGCCGCGATGGCATCCGGCGCGACGCAGCTTCGCGCCCGCTGCAGCACCGTCTCGATCGTCTCGGCCGTGGTGTCGAAGGCCCCGACGAAGCGCCAGACCTCGCCCTCCCAATGGGCCGCGACCACGCCCTGGCGCGGCAGCCCGGCGGCCAGCGCCGCGGGCAGGCGCACGAACACCTCATTGGCCTCGACCGGATGCTCCAGGGCCACCCCGGGCAGCGCCTGCAGCCCTTCGGCCAGCTGCCGCGCCCGGGCGTTGGCGTTGGCCGCCAGGCCCAGCCACAGGTCGTCGGCGAGGTAGGCCTCGAGCTGGGCCGAGACGAAGCGCATCTTCGACAGCAGGTGGCCGGCGCGCTTGCGCCGCAGGGCGAAATCCGCCGCCTTGACCGGGTCGAAGAACACCACCGCCTCAGCCATCACGCAGCCGTTCTTGGTGCCGCCGAAGGACAGCACGTCGATCCCGGCCTTCCAGGTCAGCTCGGCCGGCGAGCAGCCCTGACTCGCCCCCATCTGCCCTGCCAGCGCATTGGCGAAGCGCGACCCGTCCATATGCACCGCCAGCCCGTGGCGCCGCGCCGCGTCGGTCAGCGCCGCGACCTCGGTCGGGGTGTAGACGGTGCCGGATTCGGTCGCCTGCGACAGGCTGAGCATCGCCGGCTGGCTGCGGTGCACGTCGCCGCGCCAGCCTTCCGGGAAGGCCGCCTCCAGCGTCGCCGGCGTCAGCTTGCCGTGGTCGCCGTCGGCCAGGATCAGCTTGGCGCCATGGGTGTAGAATTCCGGCGCGCCGCATTCGTCGACCGCGATATGCGCTTCGCGATGGCACAGCACCGCGCCGTAGGGCGGGGTGAAGGTCGCCAGCGCCAGCGCGTTCGCGGCCGTGCCGGTGGCCACCGGGAAAGCGGCGACGCGGCGCTCGAACACCTCGGACAGCCGCGCCTCGAGCCGGCGGGTGACGTCGTCATGGCCATAGGAGCGGGCGCGGCCGTCGCCGGCGCTGGCGATCGCCGCCAGGATCTGGGGCGCGGCGCCGGCGACATTGTCGCTGGCGAGGTTGATCACATCGGTCATACCGGAATCCTTCCGCCTCGGCGGATCGCTCGGAGCCTGTTCGAGAATGCGCTGGTGAGAGTCGGCCGGCGGTGGTTTCGAGAACCGGCGCGCAGCGGACATGGTCGTCCGTGAGCACCGGAAGCGCAGAAACCGCCGTTGGACGACCGCACCAGTAGCATTGTCGGACAGGCTCTCAGGGGGTTGTGGTCAGCAGGGTGACGGCGGCGCCGGTCCTGGGGTCGAGGCTGCGCAGCTCCTGCCCGCCGCCGGGCAGTGTGATCAGCATCACTGCGCGGTCGCCCACAGGAACGATAGTTGTAATCTTGCTGCCGGAGGGCAGTGCGGACGGGGCGGTGGCCAGGACGGCCGGCGCCGCGGCGGGTGGCGGCACCTTGGCCGGGCCTGCGGAGAAGAGCTGGAGACCGAGTTTCCCCACAACCACGGCGGCGAGCAGGATGATCACCACAAGCATCGCCCAAACGGTTATCTTCACCGCACGCAACGAACCAGCTTCCAGACGCACCCGCACACCTCTTTCCTTGGACGAGCCCATTCCCGTCGCAGCCATTCCCGTAACGATCGGCCCGGACACCGCCGGCGAGCGGCTGGACCGTGCCCTGGCCGTTGCCGTGCCGGACCTGTCGCGGTCGCGGCTGCAGGCGTTGATCGCGGCCGGCTGCGTCTGGGAAGGCGAGCGGACAGTAGAAGACGCCTCGGTCAAGGTCAAACCCGGCCAGGCCTTCGAGATCCGGGTGCCGCCGCCGGTCGCGGCCGAGCCGGCGGCCCAGGCTATTCACCTTGAAATCGTGTACGAAGACCCCCATCTCATCGTCATCGACAAGCCGGCCGGACTGGTGGTCCACCCCGCGGCAGGCAATCCCGATGGCACCCTGGTCAACGCGCTTCTCGCCCATTGCGGCGGGGAGCTGTCCGGCATTGGCGGCGTCGCCCGGCCGGGCATCGTCCACCGGCTGGACAAGGAGACCAGCGGGCTGATGGTGGCGGCCAAGACAGACGCCGCGCACAAGGGGCTGTCGGCCCAGTTCGCCGACCGGACGCTGTCGCGCACCTATCTCGCCCTGGTCTGGGGCCGGCCGAACCCGTCGGTCGGCACGATCGAGGGCGCCATCGGCCGCGACCCGCGCGACCGCAAGCGCATGGCGATCGTCAAGGCCGGCGGCAAGACGGCGCGCACCCACTACAAGGTGCTGCGCCCGGCGGGGCTGGAGGCCAGCCTGGTCGCCTGCAAGCTCGACACCGGGCGGACGCATCAGATTCGCGTCCACCTGACATCGATCGGCCATCCGCTGATCGGCGACCAAGTCTATGGCCGACGGCCGCGCTCGGCCATTGGCAGCGATGCAGCCCGCAGCTTCCCGCGGCAGGCGCTGCATGCGGCAAAGTTACGCTTCCGCCACCCGGCGGATCAAAATGAACTCGAATTCACAAGGCCCCTTCCGGGAGACATGCGAGATTTGCTCGTCTCCCTCGCAGGGGAAGACCGTATACCCGACTACTGAGGTCGGGTATTATGAGCGTGTCCGGACTCTGATCCGGCGGGCGCCCGTCCTTCCAGGGATCGGGCGCCGGAGAGGGAGCAAGATTTTATGGCACAAGCATCGCGTCTGCCCATGCTGGGCGCTGAATCCAACCTGAGCCGCTACCTGCAGGAAATCCGTCAGTTTCCGATGCTGGAGCCGCAGGAGGAGTTCATGCTCGCCAAGGCGTGGCGAGAGCATGGCGACACGGAATCGGCGCATCGCCTCGTGACCAGCCACCTCCGGCTGGTGGCGAAGATCGCGATGGGTTATCGCGGCTACGGCCTGCCGATCTCGGAGCTGATCTCCGAGGGCAATGTCGGCATGATGCAGGCGGTGAAGCGGTTCGACCCGGATCGCGGCTTCCGCCTCGCGACCTACGCCATGTGGTGGATCCGCGCCGCCATCCAGGAATACATCCTGCACAGCTGGTCCCTGGTGAAGATGGGCACCACCGCGGCGCAGAAGAAGCTGTTCTTCAACCTGCGCAAGCTCAAGGGCCAGCTGCAGGCGATCGAGGACGGCGACCTGAAGCCGGAGACGGTGACCAAGATCGCCACCGAGCTGTCGGTGCCCGAGCAGGACGTGATCTCGATGAACCGCCGCCTCGCGGCGCCGGATCATTCGCTGAACGCGCCGCTGCGGGTCGATGGCGAGGGCGAGTGGCAGGATTGGCTGGTCGATGAGCGCGACAGCCAGGAGGTGATGCTGGCCGACAAGCAGGAGCTGGGCAAGCGCCAGCAGCTGCTGAAGGACGCCATGGGTCACCTGAACGACCGCGAGCGCCGCATCCTGACCGAGCGCCGCCTGCGTGACGAGCCGACCACCCTGGAGGATCTGAGCCAGGAATACGGCATCAGCCGCGAGCGGGTGCGCCAGATCGAGGTGCGCGCCTTCGAGAAGCTGCAGAAGGCGATCCGCAACGCCGCGGTCGAGGCCAAGCTGGCCCACTGACCCGCGGATCGGATTGAAGCTGAGACGGCCGGGGCATCACCCCGGCCGTTTTCGTTTGTGCCTGCCGTGGCTCAGAGACCGTTTGGAAATGCGCTGGCGTGAGTCGGCTGGCGGTGGTTTCGAGAAACCGGCGCAGCGGACGTTTAAGTCCGTGAGCACCGGAAGCTTCGAGTCCGCCGTCAGACGGCCGCGCCAGTAGCATTTACAAATGGTCTCTCAGTCGAGGTCGATCCGCGCGAGTTCCGACACCCCGGTCTTCACCGGCCCTGTATAGGTGTCCGGCGTGTAGCGGGTGGCCATCAGGCTGCGCGAATCCGCGCTCCACACCAGGTCCCGCCACTGCGACCGCGTCGGCACCCGGCGCAGCAGCCGTCCGTCCGCGACATCCCAGATGAACAGGGCGGCCGTCTCCCGCCCCCAGACATCGGGGTCGTCGAAGCTGGCGGCCAGGGATCGCCCGTCCGGGCTGAAGGCGAGCAGCGGGATGAGGTGCGAGCCATTGCCCCGCCAGGTCGACAGCGCGCCGACCAGGAGCCGGCCCGACAGGCTGCGGCGGGCGTTGTCGGCCAGGCGGATCGCGACCACGCCGCTGTCACCGCGGGTCTCGACATGCTCCGCCGCCAGGGTGCCGTCGGGCGAGACGGCGGAGGACACGCCGGCGGCACGCAGCGATCCCGGGACCGGCACGGCCCCCGCGACCTCGCTGCCGTCGGCGGTCGACAGCACCGCCGTCTCGCCGGGGCCCTCCCAGAAGCTGCCCCAGCCCATGTCGATCATGATCCGGTCGTCGGCGACGAAGGCCAGCCCGGTCGCGCCGCGCCGGATGCTGGAGAGGGTGGCGCCCGTCCGGCTGTCGATGATCTGGATCGGCCCCTCGAAGAACCCGCCGGCGACAAGGCCGCCCGAGGGCGAGACCGCAAGGCCCAGCCAGCTCGCATCCTTCGGCACATCCGGCAGCGGACTGCGGGACCGCGCCATCCCGGTCGCGGGGTCGATCCGCAGCAGCTCCTGCGGGCGCGTGGCCTCCCGGCCCAGCCCCGGCTGCTGCACCACGCCGAACAGCATGCCGTCCGGCGCCAGGCTCAGCGCGGCGAGATCCTGGTCGTCCAGCACCGCGACGATGCGGCAGGCGCTGGCCTGCACCAGGCGGTCCACCGGCCCGCAGGGCCAGAACACCCCATCTCCCCAGGCGTAGACGCCGCCGCCGATCGCCGCGGCCGCCACAACCACCGCCGCCACACGCTGCCAGCCCCGCATGAGATCCCCCCTCGATCACCACCACCGATCCTGACGCTGATTCTGGGCGATTTCGTGAAGGCCCGGGGCAGGCCTGTCCGGCGGCTTTCATTCACGGCCCCGATGCCTGCGACCGAAGGGGCCCGCTACTTCGTCGTTGCCGGAGCCGGGTCGTCACGGAAGCACACCATGGCGCTGGGACTCACGAGATTGGGACAGGTCCAGCCGGGGCCGAAACCCGCAGCCGCCACTTCCACATCCGTGTAGCGCGTGGCTGCCCAACCGGCAAAACAGGTCGCCATCAGAAGGCACACGCAGCCGATGGAGAGACCCCAGGCCGGGGCACGGCGAAACCACCAGATTTGGTCGATCACCCGAAACGCAAAATATCCCGCGACGATAGCCAGGGTTGCAGCGATGCCCCAAAGCCCCGGACCGATCGTGTGCACGGATGTCTCCTGCATCTGAGCCACTTAGATATAGCACAAATCCGGGGCAGACTCTTCGAGTCCCCCCTTCAGGCCCTGGGCTGCAGCAGGTCCCACAGGTTGCCGTAGAGATCCTCGAACACGGCGACGGTGGCGTAGCTTTCCTCACGCGGGGTCTCGCGGAACACCACGCCGCGCGCGGTCATCGCCGCGTGGTCGCGCCGGAAATCGTCGGTGTGGAGGAACAAGGCCACCCGGCCGCCGGTCTGGTCGCCGATCCGGCTCTCCTGCGCCGGCGTCGCCGCCTGGGCCAGCAGCAGCGGCGGCCCCTGCCCGCCCGGCGGCGCCACCAGCAGCCAGCGCTTGCCGTCGCCGAGCGGCGTGTCCGCCACCGGCTCGAAGCCGAGCACCCCGGTGTACCAGGCCTTGGCATCGTCATAGTCGCGGACGACCAGGGTGATCGCGCCGATGTGCTGGCGGGTCATGATGATCCCTTCCCTCCTGTTCCCAGCCCCTGCTCCTCGAGCGGCAAGCCGGCCGTGCAGAGCGGGCAGTCTTCA
>Ga0193743_1003239_pt1 | contig 10979 bp, 13 predicted proteins | sample L2c2metaG_FD_143038 | JGI IMG/M metagenome (GOLD analysis project Ga0193743, IMG submission 143038) | Soil microbial communities from a riparian zone of the East river system, Colorado, United States - L2c2 | ecosystem: Environmental > Terrestrial > Soil > Riparian zone | place: USA: East River...
TGCCAGCGGCCTGTTGGACTGGGGATCCGCCGACCAACCGCGCGAACGAGTGGATGTTGCTGGTGTGGCTTCTGATTCGATGACAGCGGGTGCACGACGATCATTTGCTCCTCGGACTCAGAGTGGTGGTCGGATGGCCGTGGATGACCAAGTCTCAGGTGATCGCTGTGCTCCCTGTGCTCCCTGGGACCCCTGTGCTCCCTGTGCTCCCTGGGACCCCTGGGACTCCCTGTGGCCTCGGCTCCGGACGTTGACCGTGTCCTGAATTCGGCTCCGCCGCAGTGTCCCGTTTGGTAGAACAGGTTCTAGTTTCCAGCTTCGAGCCGAAGGAGTCTCCATGGGTCAATGGTCACGCGAGGAGATCGAGGAGACGTTTCAGCATCACCAGCAGGTGGTGGTCGAGATCGGCGAGACGTGGGACTGGTCCCGCTACGGCGACCTGTTCACCGAGGACGCCACCTACGTCGAGCACGTCTACGGCAAGATGGCCGGTCGCGAACAGATCCGTGAGTGGATCACCAAGACGATGAGCGTCTTCCCCGGCAGCGAGATGCCGTTCTACCCCGTGACGTGGTACTCGGTCGACGTCGAAAAGGGCTGGGTGTTCAGCGAAATCATGAATCGGATGAAGGATCCCGGCGACGGCAGCATCATCGAGCGGCCGTGCATCACCATCCTGCGGTACGGCGGCGACGGGCTGTGGCACAACGAGGAAGACGCGTACAACCCGATGAACTTCCTGCCGATGGTGCAGGAGTACGTCCAGCGCAGCCAGAAGCTGGGAACGCTGTCCGATGACGGGCGCGTGTTCGCCAAGAACATGAACTGGGAACTGGCTTAACGGAATACGAAGTCGTCCGGGTCGGGCTCCCGGGTCCACGCCCAGTAGTCGACGAGTCGCCACGGGCTGAGCGTGTATACCTCGCCGTGTGCATTCTTGTAGAACGAATGCTCGATCGACGGCTGCGACCACACCATCTTGCGCATCTCGTCCTGGCTGCGGCGCACCCAGTCGTCGCATCTGTCCTGGCGGGGTTCCATCGACCCATGCCCTGAGGCCATCAGGTGTTCCAGACACTGTGTGATGTAACGCATCTGGCACTCGGAGTGAAAGATCAGGCTTCCGCCGCTTGCCAGGTTGGTGCCGGGGCCGTACATGCAGAAGAAGTTCGGATAGCCGGGCACCGTGATGCCGAGGTAGGCCGACGGTCGTTCGCCCCACCGTTCGCCGAGGGCTTCACCGTCGCGCCCCACGATCGCCATCGGCCACAGCAGCTTGTTGGCGGCAAATCCGGTCGCATACGCGATGACGTCAGCGGGATACCGCACACCATCCTCGGTCACCACGGCGTCCGGTTCGATGTGGGCGATGGGCGTGCGGACCAACTCGACGTCGTCGCGGGTCAGAGTGCGCAACCAGCTGCCGTTGTCCTGCAGCGTGCGCTTGCCGGTGGCGGGGTAGTCCGGCACCACCTTGGCCAGCAGGTCCTGGTCGTCGCCGACCTGGCTGGTGATCCACTCGGTGAACATGATTCGGGTGATCTCGTTGATCTCGCTGACGGCGCGCTGCTGATCCGGGTAGTCCGCGTCCACCCGGGCCGCTGCCAACCCCTTGTCGCAGCCGGGCCAGAACAGCAGGAACCGGTACCACCGCCCGTAGAACGGCAGGTGTCGCAGCGCCCACTGCACGCCCGGTCCCACCTCTGCGTGGTAGTTCGGGTTGGGGAACATCCACTGTGCGGTGCGCTGAAACACGGTCAGGTGAGCGACGTCGGCTGCGATCGCGGGTGCGATCTGGAACCCGCTGGCTCCCGCGCCAATGAGGGCGACGCGCTTTCCGCGCAGATCCACCGAGTGGTCCCATTCCGCGGAATGGAAGGCGGGCCCGGCGAAGTCGTGCTGACCGGGGATCGTCGGGACGTGCGGCCGGTTGAGTTGGCCTACGGCGCTGATGACGGCCCGCGCCGTCAGCGAGGACTGCGTGCCGTCGCGGCCGCGCGTCGCCACCGTCCACGTCGCGGAGGTCTCATCCCAGCGCGCTCCGGTCACCTCGGTCTCCCATTGCACGTGCGGCCCGATGTCGTGCCGGTCTAGCACGCCCTGAAAGTAGGCATGCAGCTCCGGCTGTTCGGCGAAGAAATGCGTCCACTGGTCGGTCGGTTCGAAGCTGTAGCAGTAGAAGTGGTTCCCGACGTCCACCCGAGCCCCCGGGTAGGTGTTCTCATACCAGGTGCCGCCGACGCCTGCGTTCTTCTCCAGGATCGTGAACGGGATGCCCGCCTCCTTGAGCCGGATGCCTGCGAGCAGTCCCGACTCGCCGCAACCGATGACGATGACGTGCTGGTCTGCACGCGCCGTGGTGTCCGGGGTCGAGGCTTCGGAGAGTCTTGTGGCCCGCTCGGCTCTCCCGTCTATGCCGTCGAGTTCCATCTCCTCGAGCAGCATCGGGACGTATTCGTCGGGGATCGGCTCGCAGACCAGCCACTCCATCATCTCCTTCAGCAACACCGGTCCGACGGGCGCGGGTTCGGGGCAGCCGCGGTCGCGGTAGTCGGCGATCACGTCGAGTGCGATCTTGCGAACGGCCGACTTGTCGTCGTCGGACATGTAGCCCTGCACCTCGTTGAGGAAGAGCCCGGCCGGCTTCAGCGCACCCCGGATCAGCGTCGGATCCTCCGACATGTGCACCAGCGACAGCATCAACGTCGGGATGCTGACGTCCAGCAATGCATCGGTGATCTGCTCATCGGAGGACGTAAACGGTTGCCCTGCATGTGGGTTGCGCACCAATTGGTGCTATCACGGCGGAACGACGGCGCGCAGGTCAACGGTGGAACGCACGCAGTGGTTGGGGTGCCCGTCGATGGGGTATCACCCGTCAGTGGGGCGCGACACCGACGACACCGACGACACCGACGACACCGACGACACGCTGACCCGGCGGCCGGCGGGCATCGATGACGCCACGATCGAGGCGGTCGGGCAGATGTCGGAGGCCCTCGAGTACGTCGAACGGGCCCGTGGGCACCTCTACTCGTTCCACCAACTGATCGGGCACGCCGATCTCGTGCTCGGCGAAGCGTGCGCCAAGTTGCGGGCCGCCGGGCATGGCGCGACGGCCGACCGGCTGGAGACCGAACTCGTCGGCCGCAACGTTCTGCACGGCCGGTGGACGTTCCAGGTCGTGGAGGAGTTCGACGACGGCTACTGGACCGAGTTCCGCGACCACGAGCGCCGGGTCCGCGACGAGCTCCAGCAGGGCGAGCGGCACGTGTTCGAGGCGGAAATGAAGGAGGAGCGCCGAACACACGGCCGTGTCGGGCACGAGGCCAGGCCCTGAGACCGGCTGGCTGGATTCGGCGGGCAGGAGCGGAGCGACCCGGGAGACAACTAGGCTCGGCCTCGTCACGTTCTCGACGATGAGGTGATGCGGCGTGGGTATCTCGACACGGGTCAACGGCGCCGTGCCACCGGAGGTTCCGCTGTCCGACGTCAACCTCGGCGCATGGGAGTTCTGGGCGCAGGACGACGATCTGCGCGAAGGAGCCTTCGCCACCCTGCGCCGCGAGGAGCCGATCTCGTGGCAGCAGTCGTTCGTCCTTGAGGCCGAACCGGGCGAAGGCCATTGGGCGCTCACCCGCTACGAGGACGTTTTCCACGCCAGCCGCCACCCCGAGATCTTCAGTTCCAGCCTGGGCATCACGATCGGTGATCAGACGCCCGAATTGGCCGAGTACTTCGGCTCGATGATCGCGATGGACGATCCCCGGCACACCCGGCTTCGCAACATCGTGCGCAGCGCCTTCACGCCGCGGGTGCTCGCGCGCATCGAGGACTCGGTGCGGGACCGAGCTCGGCGCCTGGTCACCGCGATGGTGGCCGACCATCCCGATGGCAGAGCCGAGTTGGTCACCGAACTGGCCGGTCCCCTTCCGCTGCAGATCATCTGCGACATGATGGGCATCCCCGAGGACGACCACCAGCAGGTCTTCCATTGGACCAACGTGATCCTCGGTTTCGGCGACCCCGACATCAGCACCGACTTCGACGAGTTCGTCGGGGTTGCCATGGACATCGGTGCCTACGCCAAGGCATTGGCCGACGACCGAAGGGCCGAACCCGGCGATGACCTCACCACGAGCCTGGTGCAGGCCGCACTCGACGGAGAGCGACTCACGTCGGGCGAGGTCGCGTCGTTCTTCATCCTCTTGGTGATCGCAGGCAACGAGACCACCCGCAATGCCATCAGCCACGGCGTGCTGGCGTTGAGTCGATATCCCGAACAGCGCGACGATTGGTGGAACCACTACGAGGAGGTGGCACCGACGGCCGTCGAGGAGATCGTCCGCTGGGCATCACCGGTGGCCTACATGCGCCGCACCGTCACCCGCGACACCGAGCTGAGCGGGGTGAACATGAGCGCAGGCGACAAGGTCACGCTGTGGTACGGCTCGGCGAACCGCGACGAGACCAAGTTCGTCGACCCGTGGGCCTTCGACGTGCGGCGCCACCCCAACCCGCATCTCGGCTTCGGCGGCGGCGGCGCGCACTTCTGCCTCGGGGCAAACCTGGCCCGCCGCGAGATCACCTCGATCTTCGAGGAACTGCACCGGCGGATACCCGACATCGGCGCAACCGAGGAACCCGATCGTCTGCAGTCGGCCTTCATCCACGGCATCAAGCGGCTGCCGGTCGCCTGGACGCCTTAAAAGGAGCAGCTGCCGGGCTCCATGCGCCGGATGGGATCCGCGGCTGGGAGGGGGCTGGCCCCGACGGGAGACAGCGCGTCCCGCATGAGGGCGACGTAGCGGCGCCAGCCGTCGCCTTCGGAGTCCATGCACGCCAGGAGCGAGACGAGCATCCCCATGATTACGTGGATGTCGTCGGGGACGAGATCGGCACGGATGAGACCGGCCTGTTGCCCGCGGTGGATGAGCAGGGTCACAGAGTCGAGGAATGGAGCGTTGAACTCCGCGGTGAGGGCACCGGAGTTGTGCGCGGCGGCGAATGTGTTGCGCTCGCGGGCCACCATCGACACGGTCGCCTCCATCAAGGTGACCAGACCGCGTTTGGGGTCGTCGTCGCCGAGGGCCTGCTCGATGGCTGGAGAGAGTTGCTCGCCGATGCTCTGTTCGACGGCCGCCCGGAGGAGTTCCTCCTTGTTGGGAAAGCGGCGGTACAGCGTCGCGATACCCACGTCGGCCCTGCGGGCGATGTCGTCGAGCGTGGCGTCTGGACCGGTGTCGGCGTAGACCTCCCGCGCGGCCCGCGCGATCCTTTCGGAGTTGCGCGCAGCGTCGGCGCGAAGCCGTCGCGTGCCATCGGTGAGCATGACCACAGGTTAGCAAGCGATAGTTGACTATCGCTACGCGGTAGGGTTGGCTTTGAACCACAACCGATAGTCACGTATCGGTTATGCCGGCACCTGCCTTGCTCAGCGATTAAGGAGACGTCGCACATGACGGAAACCCTCGGACTCATCGGCAGCGGAATGATCGGCAGCGCGCTGGCGCGCCTCGCCGTCGCTGCCGGCCTTGACGTCGTCATCAGTAACTCCCGCGGGCCCGAGACCCTCGGCGCCCTCGTCGCCGAACTCGGTTTGCAGGCCAGCGCGGCCACACCGGCTGAAGCCGCAGAAGCAGGTGACCTGGTGGTAGCGGCCATCCCGCTCAACGCCTACCACCGGCTCTCCCCTGTGGAGTTGGCCGGGAAGACCGTGATCGACACGATGAACTACTACCCACAGCGTGACGGCCGCATCGCCGGGCTCGACACCGGCGAGCTGACCAGCAGCGCCCTGGTCCAGCGGCACCTGACGAGCTCGCGAGTAGTGAAGGCGTTCAACAACATCGACTTCCGTCGCCTGTTCACCCTCGCGATGCCATACGGCGCACCCGACCGCAGCGCCCTGCCGATTGCCGGCGACGATCCCACGGCCAAGGCCGAGGTGTCCGATCTTCTGGACATCCTCGGCTACGACGCGGCCGACATCGGCACCCTCGCCGACAGCTGGCGTAGTGAACCCGGCACCCCGGTCTACTGCCTGCCGTACTTCCCTGGGCAGGCGCCCGAGGATGTCCGCCCGCACGAGGCGTTTCGCTGGTTCTTCGAAACGCCAGGAATCCCCGTATCCGCGGGCCGCGTCAGGGACCTGACCGACGGCACCGTCCGCGGTCCCGCAGGCGGGCGGCTCCCCGACTTGGCGGTCTCACTCGTGGGGCTCGACACGAAGCAGCCGTCGCGGATCTCGGCCTAGGCCGCTCCGTCCTGCTGGGTGTCACAGAGGTCGGCCAGTTCGGCGCGGGTCGGGCCGTCGGGGACGGCGGGGCGCCAGCCGGCGGCGAAGATCTCCCTGGCCATGGGCTCCACCGCGGCCAGGCTCGCCGGTAGCGCGTCCATTCGGACGTAGGGCTCGACCGCGGTCCGCAGGGTGTCGTCGGCGGCGGCCGCGGCAACGACGAGGTCGGACGGCAGGCGTCGAGTGGTGTCGACGTCGCCGCCGGACCACCGGCGCAGCCGATCGGCATCGGTTCGGAGGTGGTCATCGAACCACGGCCTGATGTTCTCGGTGCACCAGTGGTCGAACTGCATTGTCGCGGAGTCGATGTCGCCGCCGTGCTGGTCCAACGCGCCGATCAGAGCCCGCGCCTGCGCGAGCGCCAGCGTGACGCCCCGACCCGCGAGCGGCGTGGTGGTGCAGACCGCATCGCCCACCGATATCATGCCGGGCGTGGCCGGTCGGCCCGCGGGGTCGAGTTGGCCGCGGTAGCGGTATCGCTCCCACTGCGGTCTCGAAGACGTCGGTGTACCTGAGTCGGCGCAGCCTGCGATCGGTGCCGTCATGAGCGAACGTGATCGAGAACGTCCGGTCGTCATGCAGGAACGCGATGGCGAAGTGGCCGGGGAAGCTCAGCGACAGACCGATCGGCGAGTTGACCGGAACCGGTGGGGCGCCTCGGAAGTCAGCGTGGAAGCGGTACAGCCTGTCGATGTACACCGCGCCGCAGTCGCCGCCCTCGGCGGGCGGGCGCATGTCGCCGGTGAATCTGCTCGCACGGCCCGATGCGTCGATGACGGCGACGCCGGCTCGCGGCGACGCAACACCGCATCGAACGTGGCGCGGCGACACAACAGCGCGGCGGGCCAGTGCAATGGCGGTGAAGAGGCCGGTCGGTCCGGCGCCCACGATGATGGTTCGCATCAAGCGCCTAGCCGCGCTGGATGCGCTGACCGACGCGGTGTCACGTGCCGACGCGGCCGACGTGGCATGGCTGGCAACCGATCCCGTGCTGTTCGATCGGTTCGTGCGGATCCGTGGTTGGTCAGTGGGCAAGTTCGAGACCTGGCTGACCAGGACGTTGACGGGCCAGTTGCTCAGTCCTTGAGCGCTAGCCGACGGTTCGCGACTGCTCGGTACGAGGGGTGTTCCCGTCCCGCACTTCAGCGGTCTTCTCCTCCGCCTGCTGCGAGCGCGGGTCCAGGGCGTCGGCGCGTTCCCGCTCGGCATTCAGATGCTCGCGCGAGGAATCCACGTGGTCGCGGTGGGTGGCGGCCCTGTCCTGCAGGCGGGCCGCCTCGGCGGCTTTGGCCTCGGCTTCGGCCTGGGCGGCACGTGCCTTCGCCTCCGTCTCGGAGGCGATGGCCTCCCGCTTGTCCAGGCGTTCGCTCTGCTCGTGCACGTCTTCTCGGATGCGGTCGGCCTGCACGCGGTGCCGACGGTGGTTGGCCCCACGTGCGACGAATGCGAGCAGCACGACGATCAGCACTGCGACGACGGCGACGATGATCCAGGTGGTGGTAGTCACGACGGCTCCTTCGGATGGGTGGCACGTCAGCCGTATTGACGTACGCGCTTATTCGGCGGATGCCCACCCATGCCGGCCTTCAAACCGTCGCGAAGCTACTTGACGATCAGCGTGTCCTTCATGTTCGAGTGGTACTTGCAGTAGAACGGGTACTCGCCTGGTTGCGTCGGCGCCGTGAAGGTCTTCTGCTCGTTGGCGTCGACCTCGGTGTCGAACTGCCCGGCGGTCTTCGACGTCACCGAATGCTCGACCCCGTCCTCGTTGGTGATGGCGACCTGCGCTCCGGGTGACACGGTTACCGGGTCCCCGAAGTTCATCCCGGAGATGGTGATGGTGGGCCCGCTGGCCGCGGGGGCCGCGCTGCTGGTCGCCGTCGCGGCGCTGCTCGGGCTTGCACTCGGAGTGCCGGAACTGCTGCACCCCGCGGCCACGCCGACGATCAGGCCGAGCGCCGCCACGGTCACACTGAATTTCGACATCGCGTTCCCCATTCGTTGGTGGTCTGCGATGGACACGATGGCCGAGGTGATTCGGTTCAGTGCCTCGTGACGATCACAGCGTCGCGGTGAACGGCCCTGAGGTCTGGCATATGGACCGCGGCGGGTTGCCGGTCGACGCGCATCCCCGGCCCGTCGCGGTGTAGGTAGCGCCGGCCCGGTACGGCGCGTAGTACACCTGGGCCGTTCCTGGTCCCTCGGTCGAGTCGCACAGCTCGGTCGACTGGCTGCCCTGCATCTGCACGCACGCGACGGACAACGTGGGCTCGGCGGCGACCACGCATCCGGCCGGATCGACCGTCGCAGTCACCATGTCGCGGCCCGAGATTTGCACGACGTGCGGCGGGGACAGCGTGAAGGCGCATGGTGGAGCACCCGTCTCGGCGTGGGCCGAGACGGTGCCGGGCATCCACGCCACGCCGAGCACAGTGACGGTGCAGGCAAACAGGATGCGTCGAACCATCCCCGGATGGTATGTCACCGCAGTACCCGCTCGTCGACGATGAACAAGACCAGCGTGACGGCCAGGATGCCCGCTGCCAGCCAGATCGCGTGTGCGCCCCAGGCACGGCTGGCGACGGCGCCGATCAACGCTCCCCCGGCGAAGGCGAGGATGACCGTGCCGTAGATGCCACATGCACGACGCGATGCGGCCTGCTTCTCGACGAGGCCGTCGTACCCGGATTCGACGAACCGCATCAGGTTCCCGGTGGTGGCCACGGGCAGGTAGGCCAGGTCACCGATGTTGCGGAACAGGCCCATTTGGACGGCCGCGAGGAACGCGATCGGCACCGTGACGTAGCTGTGCGCCACGGTCACCGGGACGAACCCGATCACCCCAAGGGCGACCACCTGCACGACCATGGTCCAGCGCAGCGGGTGCGTTACGACCCGCTCGACACGGCCGGACTTGATGTGGGCGGCGAGCCAGACGCCCACGATGAACGCCAGAATGGGCCATACGTGGGCCATCGCCGCTGCCAGTTCGCGCGCGGAGAGGTCGATGGCGAAGAAGATGACGTTGCCGGTCTGGACGTTGGCGAACACTCCGCCGCGGACGTAGAAGGTGTGCGCGTCCATGAATCCGTTGGTCAGCGTGAGCAGCAACGCAAACCACAGCGTCCTGGCCCGTCCGGTGTCATCGGGGCCGATCGGCGCATCGCCCATCCGGACAACGTATCGGCGTCGTCGCCCTACAGCGCTCCCAACGCGCTGAGCATGCCCGCGGCCGACCTGGGCCACGGGAACTCCTCGGCGCGGCGGCGCGCGCTGTTCCTGCGTAGGCGTTCCGGCCTGCCGATGATCGACGTCACGGCGTGGGCGATGGCCAGTGGATCGTTGTCGGCCGCGGCTCCGCTGTCGCTGGTGAGGATCTCGGCCAGTGCCGACGTGTTCGACACGACGGCGGGGGTGCCGCAGGCCAATGCCTCCAGCGCGGCCAGCCCGAACGTCTCGTGCGGTCCGGGTGCCAGGGCGACGTCGGCGGACGCGAGGATGCCCGCCACGGTGTTCCGACACCCGACGTATCCGGTGAAGTCGACCGGCAGGCGCGCGGCCTGCCGCTCCAGCCGGGCCCGCAGAGGTCCCTCGCCGACGATCACCAGGCGCGCGTCCATCCCGGAATCACGAAGCGCGGCAACGGTATCGATGCTGCGATGGGCATGCTTCTCGATCGACAGCCTGCCGCAGTGCACCAGCAAGGTCTGTTCCGGGTGTGCCCACTGACGCCGCACCTGCTCGCAGCGGTGTCGCGGATGGAACTGTTCGAGGTCGACGCCCAGAGGGACGGTGACCGCGTTGTCGGCGTCGATGCGGTCGAACTCTTCGCGGGCGAACGCCGTGGTGCACACCACCGCGTCGTAGTTGGCGGCGGTTCGGCGGTTCGCGACGTCGGCGGCGGCACGCGCCAGGCGGCGCGGAAGCAGTTGTCCCAGTAGGCGATCGAGCCGCTCGTGGGAGATCATCACGGTGGCCACGTCGCGTTGGCGGCCCCACGGGCCCAGCGACCGGAGGGTGAGCCGGTCCGATACCTCCAGCGCGTCGGGCTCCAGCCGTTCGAGCAGTGCGGTGACGCGGCCCGGAAGCACCGCCCGGTAGCCGCCGGTGAACGGAATCAGTCTGGCGGGCAGCGAGATTCGCCTGACCCCGGACGGCAGGCGCTGAGCTTCGGCCCTGGCGCCGGGCACCAACAGGTACACCTCGTGTCCGGCGGCGCAGTACTCCGCCCCGAGGCGGTCCACCGCGGTCCGCAGCCCTCCCGAGCGCGGGCCGTAGAAGTTCGCAACTTGAACAACCCGCATACCTGCATCAGAGCGGGGGCGCATGTGCGGTCACGAACGGTGGGTTAACGGTCGCCTGAACGGGTGGTGAATACCGGTCACCGCCGGTACCGCGTGGCTAACCGTCGAGACCCGCCGGCCGTTGAGATCGTCCCGCAGGCCGTTGAGATTGTGCTGAGGGGTTGCGCGTCAGCCGACGTACTTGGTGAACCAGTCCTGCACCCGCCGCCAGGCGTCGGCGGCGGCCGTCGCGGCGTAGCGCTCCCCGGTGTCGTTGAAGAACGCGTGGTCGGCGTCGGGTTCGACGACCAGTTCGTTGACCAGCCCGGCCTTGTCGAGCGCCTGCTGCGCCGCGTCCTTGGTCGAGGTCACGCGGGCGTCCTTGGCGCCGTAGAACC
>Ga0193743_1003240_pt1 | contig 10977 bp, 8 predicted proteins | sample L2c2metaG_FD_143038 | JGI IMG/M metagenome (GOLD analysis project Ga0193743, IMG submission 143038) | Soil microbial communities from a riparian zone of the East river system, Colorado, United States - L2c2 | ecosystem: Environmental > Terrestrial > Soil > Riparian zone | place: USA: East River...
GCGCCGGCAAGGCGCCGAAACTGACCTTCGACGACGATGCGATCCTCGAGCAGCGGCCGGCCGAGGAGCTGACCGAGGAGGAGGCGATGCGGCGTGAGACGGCAAAGGAGGTCCGCGGCGCACTCGGCGAGCTGCCGGGCGAGCAGTCGAAGGTGATCGAGCTGGCCTACTTCGGCGGCTTCAGCCAGTCCGAGATAGCGCGGATGCTGGGGGTGCCGTTGGGCACGGTGAAGGGACGAATGAGACTGGGCCTGGAGAAGATCCGGGGCCAGCTGGCGGAGGGAGTGGCATGACCGAGAACGATCACGAGCGCTGGAGCGAGGACCTCGCCGCCTACATGTTGGGGGCGCTGGAGCCCACGGAGGCGGCGGCGCTGGAGCGCCACACCGAGGGATGCGAGCGCTGCCGCGCCGAGATCCGCTGGCTGACGCCGGCGGTCGACGCGCTGCCGGAGAGCGCCGAGCGGCTCGAGCCGCCGCCCGAGCTGCGCGAGCGGCTGATGGCGGAGGTGCGAGCGGATGCTGGCCAGGCCGGCGCCGAAAGCGCCGAGCGGGTCGGCGTCCGCGGTGACAACGACGAGCGGGCGGGTCTCCGGGGAGACAACGACAAGCGGGTGGGTGTCCGCGGCGTCCGTGGAGACAACCGCAAAGCTCGGCCCGGCCTGACCGAGCGAGCCTCGGCCTGGCTGCGGCACCTCGGATCCGGGCCAATGGGGCTGCGACCGGTCGTCGGCGTCGCCGTGGCGGTGCTGGTCGTGGCCGGCGTCGCCGGTTTCGCGATCGGCGGAGGGATCGGCGGCGGCTCCGACGAAAGCGAAACGAGCACGGTCGTCGCCGGCAAGGCGCCGGGCGTCACCGCGAGGATGGTCAGCGAAGGCGACAGCGGCACGCTGCACCTCGCCAACGTCCGCCAACTCCCCAGTGACAGGGTCCTCGAGGCCTGGGTGCAGCGCGACGGCGAAGTCGAACCGGTGCAGGCCCTGTTCGTCCCCGACCGCGAAGGCCGCGCGTCCACCGAACTCCCCAACCTGAACGGCGTCGAAGTGGTGATGGTCACGGCCGAGCCGCAGGGCGGCAGCGAGGAACCGACCTCAGCTCCGCTGATCACCATTCCAATTCAGTAGGCGGGGCGAGAGCCAAGCCTGGGTAGGACGCAGGGAGGCCGACAAGGGGAGCGCACTCCGTGCGTGACCCGAGGCGACCGACCGAGGACACCGCCAGGCGCCGGTTATCGCCCCGCTTACCGGCCGTAGCGGTCCGAAGAAAGCACCAACTGCTCCGGAATCGCCGCGCGCGGCGGCGGCGCTGGGTCGGCGCGGACCGAGACGGTCTCGGCGACGCTGCGGCTGACCTCGTGCTTGCCGTCGGCGGAGGCGATGATTACCCGGTCGTCGTCGGAGCTCTCGATCTTGCCCTCCAGGCCGGGATCCAGCCCCGCCGCCTTCAGGTAGTGCAGCAGCTCCTCGGCCTCGTTCTCGAAGCGCAGGACGGTGACGTCGGCGCCGACCTCGACGTCGGCCAGCAGCGAGCCCTGCTCGCGGATGCCCTCGACGATCGGGTGGCCGTGGGGGCAGGTCGTGGCGTCGCCGATCGCGGCGCGCATCCGCTCCTCCAGCACCGGCGACATTGCGTGCTCGATCCGCTCCGCCTCCTCGTGGACCTCGTCCCAGGGGATGCCGAGGACGTCGGTGAGGAAGCGCTCGATCATCCGGTGGCGGCGGACGATGTGGCTGGCATGCTCGCGCCCGGACTCGGTGAAGAAGAGCGTTTTGTCGGGCTTGCGCTCGACGTAGCCGTCGCCGATCAGGCGGCCGACCATCTCGTGCACCGTCGGGGGAGACAGCTGCATCGCGCGGGCGATGTTGGCGCCGGTCATCGGCAGCCCGGCCTCCTCCAGCCAGAACATGATCTCCAGGTACTCCTGCTCAGCGACAGTCGCGGTCTCGGCGGACACAACGCTCCATTTCAACTCGTGTGCGGTCCCCCGATACTAACCGCCCGCCGATCGGCCGATTTCCCACCACAGAGGTGGGTTTAGGCCCATCGGTCCCAGCTTGCGGGGTTAACGGCGCTCGACCAGGGTCGAGACGATGGCCTCGTAGAAGCCGTCGCCCATGCGGCCCTCGGTGACCGTGGCGTTGTTCCAGAGGGAGAGGGCGGCGCGCAGGCCGTGATCGCGCTCGGGGCCGTTGGCGACGACGAAAAAGCGGCCGACCGCGGCGGCGACCTCGAGGTCCTCGATCGAGTCGCCGACGGCGATGCAGTCGGCCGGGTCGTAGCCGCGGGCGCGGGCGTGGGCGCCGACCGCGGCGGCCTTGCTGACCAGGCGCGGGACCAGGTGGTAGGCGTGGGTGCGGCCCTCGACGGTCGGCATCGGGCGGCCGATCGCGCCGTTGTCGAGCAGCCGCAGGTCGTCGTCGCCGTGCTCGCCGAGCAGCGCGTTGGCCTCGTCGACGTCGACCTTGCCGCGGAAGAGGTGGGAGAGGACGCGGCCGTGGTGCCAGGGGGCGTGGTACTCCAGCCGCCCTTCGAAGTGCTCGAAGAGCATCTTCGGGATGCCCCGCGCCTCGATCTGCTCGTAGATCGTGCCGTCCTCGTTGGGGGCCATCTCGCCGGTCAGCAGCGTCGTCTCGCCCTCGATCGCGAAGGCGCAGCCGGCCTCGTATATGTAAGAGGTTTGGCCCATCAGCCGGGCCGCCTCGTGGACCTGCGGCTCGCGCCGGCCGGACATGATCACGACCTCGACCCCGGCCCGCTGGCAAGCCTCCAGGCCGCGCGCCTGGGCCAGCGAGAAGCCGCCCTCGGAGTCGCGGAAGAGGGAGGCGCCGCTGCCGAGCAGGGTGCCGTCGAGGTCGGTGTAGACGCAGCTCAGTCCCATTGGTCCCGGCCGCTACGGTAGCGACGATGACCTGGCGGCTGGCTGACCGGACCCTCGACTTGGCGCAGCCGCTGGCAGCGGCGATCGTCAACGTCACCGTCGACTCGATGTTCGAGGGGGCGCGCAGCGGCACCCCGGAGCAGGCGGTGGCCGACGGGCAGGCGCTGGTCGAGGCTGGGTTCGACATGCTCGACGTGGGGGCCGTGGCGGCCAAGGTGGGGCCGCCTGTGAGCGCGGATGACGAGGCGGCGGCATTGGTACCGGCGATTGAGGGGCTTGTCGCATTGGGCGGATCGGCCGGATCCGGCGCGCTGGGCGCGGAGACGCTGGGTGTGGAGAAGCGGAGCACCGACGGATCGCTCGGCGGGGCGCCGATCTCCGCCGACACCTTCTCGGTCGAGGTGGCGCGGCGGGCGCTGGCGGCGGGCGCCGGCGCCGTCAACGACATCTCCGGGGGGTCGGAGGAGATGTTCGGGCTGGTCGCCGAGAGCGGTTGCGGCTATGTGCTGATGCACATCGAGGGGCCGCCGCGGGTCGACCGGCCCTGGCGCGAGTACGGCGACGTCGTCGACCACCTAACGGCCTGGTTCGAGGGGAGAGTCGAGCTGGCCCGGGAGCTTGGCGTCGCGGAGGAGCAGATCGCCATCGACCCCGGACTCGACTTCGACCTCAGCCCCGACCAGGACCTGGAGATCCTGCGGCGCCTCGGCGAGCTGCGCGCGCTGGGGCTGCCGCTCTACGTTTCGCTCTCCCGCAAGGACTTCATCGGCGCCGTCCTGGCCGGGTCGTGGGAGGAGCGGCTGCCCCCAGGCGAGCGCGAGTGGGGCACCGTCGCGGCAGTAGCGCTGGCTGTGCGCGAGGGCGCCGACATCCTCCGCATCCACGACCGCTCGTCCCTGCAGGCAATGCGCGTAGCCGGCCAGATCTCCCGTCCAGCGCGGAGCGCGGCCTGATGGCGAAGGGCGCCAGCCTTCTCGGCCCCTCTTGGTCGATCGCGATCGACCCAGCGCGGCGCGACGGGCGGATCGTCGCCGAGAGCTCCGAGCAGGAGCGACGGGCGCGGCCCGTCTCGCTGCCGGACGAGCTCGACCCGGGTTTCGCCGAAGCGCTCCGGCGCGCCGGCATCGAGGCCCTCTACACGCACCAGCTCGAGGCCTGGGAGACCGCCGCTCACTCCAACCTGGTCATCACCAGCGGCACCGCCTCGGGCAAGAGCCTGGCCTTCAACCTGCCCGTTCTCGACGGCATCGCCCGCCAGCCCAAACGGCGCGCGCTCTACCTCTACCCGACCAAGGCGCTCGCCCAGGACCAGGCTCGCAAGCTCGCCCAGCTGCGCCCGCCCGGCCTGCGCGAGGCGATCTACGACGGCGACACGCCGAAGGAGGAGCGGCCGGCGATCCGCCGCCGCAACAACCTTGTCCTCACCAATCCGGACATGCTCCACGTCGGCCTGCTGCCCCATCACAAGATCTGGGGAGACTTCCTCACCAACCTCGGCTGGGTCGTCGTCGACGAGGCCCACACCTACCGCGGCGTCTTCGGTTCCCACGTCGCCAACGTGCTGCGGCGGCTGCGGCGGGTGGCGCGCGCCTATGGCTCGGAGCCGCGCTTCCTGCTCGCCTCGGCAACGATCGCCAACCCGGTTGAGCTGGCCGAGCGCCTGGTCGGCACGCCCTTCGAGCTGATCGACGACGACGGCGCGCCGCGGGCCGGCCGCGACATGACGATGTGGAACCCACCGCTGCTCGACGAGGCGAGCGGGGCCCGCCGCTCTGCCCTCTCGGAGGCGGCCGACCTGCTGGCCGAGCTGGTCTCCCAGGGCGTGCGGACGATCTGCTTCCTGAAAAGCCGGCGGGGGATCGAGCTGATCCAGCGCTTCACGCGCGAGAACTTGGAGCGCCGCGGCAAGCCCGAGCTCGCGAAGCGGATCGCCCCTTACCGCGGCGGCTACACGCCGCAGCAGCGGCGCGAGATCGAGGCGCGGCTGACCAGCGGCGAGCTGCTGGCCGTGGTCGCCACCGACGCCCTGGAGCTGGGGATCGACGTCGGCGAGCTCGACGCGGCGATCTGCGTCACCTTCCCCGGCACCGTCGCCAGCCTGCGGCAGATGTGGGGCCGGGCCGGGCGCCGCCGCCGCGGGCTCGCCGTCTACGTCGCCGGCCAGGACGCCCTCGACCAGTTCTTCTGCCGCCACCCGGAGGAGTTCCTCGAGCGTCCGGTCGAGGCGGCGATCCTCGATCACGCCAACGACCAGATCGCCTCCCGGCACCTGATCGCCGCTGCCTACGAGCTGCCCCTGACCGACGCCGACGAGGAGTTCTTCGGCCCGGGCTGGCGCGAGCGGGCGGAGCGGCTGCTGTCGGCCGGGGAGCTGCGCAACGCCGGCGGCCGGCTGCTGCCGCGCCGCAGCGAGTTCGTCGCCTCGCAGATCTCCCTGCGTTCGGCCTCGGCCGACTCGGTCGCGGTTATCGAGCGCGACGCGGGGGAGATGCTCGGCCTGGTCGAGGCCGAGCGCGCCTTCACGACGATCCACCCGGGTGCGATCTACCTCCACCTCGGGCGCTCCTACGAGGTCGAGCGGCTCGACGTCGACGAGCGCCGCGCGATCGTCTCCAGTTTCGACGGCGACTGGTACACCCGCCCGAAAAAGGAGACCGAGATCTACATCGAACGGACCCGCGAGCAGCGCGAGGTCGCCGGCGTGCAGCTCAATTTCGGCGACGTCTCGGTCAGCGAGCAGGTGATCGCCTTCCAGCGGGTCTCGATCTCCGAGCAGGAGCCGATCGACATCGTCGCCCTGGAGCTGCCCGAGCTGAACTTCGTCACCCAGGCACTCTGGTACGTGCTGCCCGAGCGGCTCAGCGGGGCGCTCCCAACCGACGTCCTGCTCGGCTCCCTGCACGCCACCGAGCACGGCCAGATCGCCGTCCTGCCGCTGATCGCGATGTGCGACCGCTGGGACATCGGCGGGCTCTCGACCAACGTCCACTTCCAGACCGGCCGCTCGACGATCTTCATCTACGACGGCCACCCGGGCGGGGTCGGGATCGCCCAGCGCGGCTACGAGCAGTTCGAGCGCCTGCTCGGCGACGCCGAGCGGCTGATCGCCGAGTGCCCGTGCGAGTCCGGCTGCCCCTCGTGCGTGCAGAGCCCCAAGTGCGGCAACCTCAACGAACCCCTGCACAAGGCGGGCGCGCTTGAGTTGATGGGGCTGATGAAGGCGTCGGAAGGAGGCACGTGAGCGGCAAGCCCCAACCGGAGCGTGGTTCCTTTGCGACCCGTGACGTCGTTAAGGAACCACACGACGGCGGTGGGCGCCAGCGTCAGCGCCAGGTGGCGGTGATCGGCTCCGGCGGCTGCGCCCAGGATTCGGAGACGGCGCAGCTCGCCGAGGAGGTCGGGCGGCTGCTGGCCGAGGCCGGGGTCGCCGTGGTCTGCGGCGGCACGCGCGGCGTGATGGAAGCGGCCTGTCGGGGTGCCGCCGGGGCGGGTGGCACGGCGATCGGCATCGTCCCCGGCACCTCGGTCGAGGAAGCGAACCCGTACTGCACCCAGGTCGTCGCCACCGGCATCGGCCACGCCCGAAACCTCGCGGTGGTCAGCTCCGGCGAGGTCGTGATCGCCGTCGGCGGCGAGTGGGGGACGCTCTCGGAGATCGGCCACGCGAGGGCCATCGGCCGCACCGTGGTCGCGCTGAGCAGCTGGGAATTGACCGGGCGGGAGCGGATGGACGGCGCGCCGGGTGTCATCTCCGCCGAGACGCCCGAAGACGCTGTCGCCGCCGCCCTCGCCGCCCTCTGAGTCAAGCGCGGTTGTCGTTTGTCGCCCTGTGGGCGACAAAAAGCAACCACCCCCGCCGCAGCTCCGGCGGCCCCGACGCGCCGCCGCTGATCGAGCGCCGGCTGGCCGCCGCACCCCCGTGGCCGAGAGCTTCCGCGTCGTCGGTGAGGGCGTGGAGCGACGCTCGCTGCTGCGCAACTCGGTCACCCGCTGGCGCGTCGCCGGCTAACGTTCGTCGCGGCCGAGTTTTACCACCCAGGGTGGGACGAAAGTCGGCTGCGTTTCAGGCCGGCCAGAGCTCGCGCAGCGCCAGGATCGCGAAGGCGTGGGACCAGGCGAGCGGGGTGGTGGAGCGGGGGATGCCGGCGTGGGCGTCGACCCGCTCGGGAAGCGCCCCGGCAGGCGTCGAGGCGCGGCGCAGGTCGGCAAGGAGGCCGAGCGCTGCCGATCGTTCGCCGAGGGCCGCGAGGCTCCAGGCGGTCCAGGCGGTCGGTGCGGTCCAGGGGTCGGCGCCGGGCCAGCCCGCCCCCGGCGTGACGCCGAAGCGGGTTCGATTGCTGGCCAGCCGCAGCAGCGTCCGCCGCACCGCTGGGAAGAGCGCAGGCATGGCAAACGGCCGCACCGCCCAGGCCGCCGCCGAGTCCAGTCCCGACCCCGGGTCCCCTGCCCGCCGCACCAACCCGCCCGGCGCCCCAAACGCCTCCGCCATCCCGCCAACCGCAGGTTGGGGGCTGCTCGCGGCGATGGCGTTGGCTAGGTATTCGCCTGGGTCGCCCTCGTGGTAGTCGGATCGGTTGCGCCAGGGGAGGGCGGCGCTGGGACTCGGGAGGCCCGCGGCTCGGGCAGCGACGGCGACCCAGCCGCTGGCGTCACCCTGAGCCTCGCGTCCCTGCACCGGCGCGCCGCTGCCGTCGAAGCGCGCGGCGGCGCCGAGATCGAGGCCGAGCAGGAAACGAGCGACCCGCAGCGCCTCGGGGCGGTACCCGGCCGCGGCGAAGGCGAGCGCGGCCGTGCCGGCATCGCGCGGCCAGACATAGGCCCAGCCGTCCCGCGCTCCGGCCGCGACCGCGCCGCTGTGGCGGTCGGTCAGCGCCCGCAGGGTCAGCAGCGAGCGCCCGTACATCCGACGCGCCCAGGTCGGCGCCCTTGGTCCGAGCGGCCTGGCTCGGGCGAGCCAGCGCCGATCGCCGGCGACCGCGGCGCGGAGGGTTCCCTGCGCGGCGCCGACCTCCGACCTCGAGGCTCCCGCATGACAGATCGACACGAGCTGCTGGGGACCCGATTCCTGGTCGCAATGGGGTCTCGCTTCCTTGTCGACCGCAAGCCCCGGCACCACTCGTACGCCGGCGGGTGCGTCAAGGTCGACAATCTGCGCCAGCCTCCCGCCAGCCGCCGCGCTGGTCACCGCGACCGTCACCCGCCCGAACCGGGCCACCGTCCGCACCACGTTGGTCCCGCGCCGGTAGTGCTGCGCGACCGAGTCGGCCCGCCACAGCGGCAACGCCGGCCCACCCTCGACACTCACCCGAGGCACGATCCCCGTATCGGCGGCGACGCTGCCCGCCGCCTGACGATCGGCAGGGTTGTCGATCAGAGCGGCACCGGCCGGCCCCGATGCCCTGAGGTCGACCACATCCCCGTAAGCATCGATCGCCGCCGTCAGTGCGCCGTTGCCGACCACCGCCGTGCCGAGGAATGGCGGCGGCAATCCGGGCAGCGCCGCCGGCGTCCGTGGATCGGCCCCGGAGCCGCCGGAGACGAGCGCCAGGGCCACCGCCCCGGCAACGACCAGCGCCAGTGCTGCACGAGTCCAGGCCACCCCCCAATGCAATCAGCCCTCGTCGGGCCTCGGTCGCTAGCCTTCCCGCTGCGCAGCCGGTTCGCGCACGAGGCGAGGTAGCTCAGTTGGTAGAGCACACGACTGAAAATCGTGGTGTCGCGGGTTCGAATCCCGCCCTCGCCATTCTCAGGACCCGGAGTCCCGCTCCGTCCTCCCTCCGCTCGTTACCCCGGCTGGGCCACCGGCATCTGTAGGTGGTTGTTCACATCTTTAACTGGCCAATTTCACTTTCCGAGTTCGTCACGACCTTTCCGATTCTGACTCTCTAGTCGCGCCATATTTGACAGCGAGAACGGCCATGTTTATATTGCTGGGTCTGAGGAATGAAGTTGTTCGCCGTTGCGGGCGTCATCTCTCGTCTGTCATGGATTGGGACCGGACGGAGGTCGAGCTTCGAGGGCAAGGCCGTGGCAGTCGTGGGCAGGCAACAGGGGACGACCGTGAGAGGGGGCAGCCGGTGAGAAGTCACGAGACGGCAGCACGCATGGGACCAACTTTGGGAAGGGGCCGCCTGCCGGTCGACTTCACTGCGGTCCTCTCCAACTCCTGCGACGGGAAGGCGAACCAGCAGCGCCGCCACCGCACCCACTGAGCGCCTCCCCGGCGCTCGGATTACGGCAGGCCGCGAGTCCCCTGGCTTACGGCACTGCCGGCCCGCGGACGGCCCGGCTCTGTCGGGCCGTCCGCCTATTTTCCGCCATCCGTCATGATCGGGCGGGAGCAAGTCCAAGCCCACGGGCTGGAGGAGCATCATGCTCGGATCGCAGCGCGCACCGCGTCCTCACCACCTCGTCTTCCTGCTCGTCCTCGCCTGCCTTGCCATCGTCGCGATCGTTGGACTCGACGGCGATGGAGAGAGTGATGCCGAACCCGCAGCGGTCCCCGCGACCTTTGACGCTCAGCAGGGCCGTGCCTTCGACGAGCCGGTCGAGCTGCGTTCGCGGGACGGCCGCCTGCGGACGACGTTCACCGTCGAGGAAGGTCCGTTCGAGGTCGCCGGCGTGTCCGTGCGCGGCAAGTCCTACCGGGGAACCTTCATCGGTCCGACTCTGCGGGTCAGGCCGGGGGACATCCTCGAGATCCACATCGTCAACCGTCTGGGTGAGCCGACCAACCTGCATGAGCACGGCTTCCACGTCTCGCCGGTCGGCATCTCCGACAACGTCCTGCGCACCATGCCGGCCGGGAGCGACAGCGCGGTGCGGGTGAGCATCCCGCGCGACATCGTGCCGGGCACCTACTGGTATCACTCGCATCTGCATCCCCTGGTCGAGGAGCAGGTCTTCTCGGGCCTCTCCGGCGTCATCGGTGGACGGCCTGGCCGAGCGCCTGCCACGCGCCCTCCGGCAGGTCCCGGACCGGGTGCTTGCGTTGAAGGACCTGCAGGTCCGCGACGGCGCCATCGTCGACGAGAACATCGACTCGGGGGCGCCGACCACGCGCACGGTCAACGGCTTGGTCGATCCGCTGCTGCAGGCGCGGACCAATCAGACGCAGCTGCTGCGCCTGGCCAACATCAGCGCCGACATCTGGTACCGGCTCCGCCTCGACGGCGCGCCCTTCTCCGTCATCGCCGAGGACGCCAACCCGGTCGGCCGGGTGTGGACGGCCCGTGAGCTGATCCTGCCGCCGGGCAAGCGCTACGACGTGCTGGTCCGCTGGCCGCGCCCGGGGACTTACCGGCTGCGGACGCTGCGCTTCAGCACCGGGCCCAGCGGCGACACCTACCCCGAGCGCCGGCTAGCCACGGTCCGCGTGGCCGGCGCACCGCTGGCGGATGTGCCTTGGCCGCGCTCGCTGGGGCCGCTACCGCGCTATCAGCGCGACCGCGTCCGCCGCGTCCGGCACCTGATCTTCAACGAGAACGCCGCCGGCACCAAGTTCTTCATCAACGGCCGCCAGTTCGATTCCACCCGCATCAACGAGGTCGTCAAGCTCGGCAGCACGGAGGAATGGGTCATTCGCAACGCCGCGCACGAGCAGCACCCGTTCCACATCCACGTCAACGACTTCCAGGTCATCTCGATCGACGGCAAGCCGTACCGGGCGCGCGGCCTGCAGGACACCGTCCCGCTGCCGGTCAAGGGAACGGTGCGGATCCGCATGCGCTTCCGCAACTTCCTCGGCCCCTATGTCTACCACTGCCACATTCTCGCCCACGAGGACGCCGGCATGATGGGCATCGTCGACGTGACCCGCAGCGGGCGTCGACCCTCTGGGCGCACGCTTCGCGCCCTTCGCGCAATGCGCGAGGCGATGGGGATGACCGCCCACAGCCACCATGTTCTTGGCAGAGTGCCGGGATGAGCAAGGCGAAATCCACCAGCGCCGGGCTGCTGCTGTTCCGCGTCCGCGACCGCCGTCTCGAGGTCTTCATCGGCCACATGGGCGGGCCGTTCTGGGCGAAGAAGGACGAGGGCGGCTGGTCGATTCCGAAGGGCGAATACGAGGAGGGGGAGGAGCCGCTGCTCGCCGCCCGT
>Ga0193743_1003241_pt1 | contig 10973 bp, 10 predicted proteins | sample L2c2metaG_FD_143038 | JGI IMG/M metagenome (GOLD analysis project Ga0193743, IMG submission 143038) | Soil microbial communities from a riparian zone of the East river system, Colorado, United States - L2c2 | ecosystem: Environmental > Terrestrial > Soil > Riparian zone | place: USA: East River...
AGGTGCAGCGCTGCGTCGACGCGGGCTTGCTGGAGAGCCCACTGATCCCGCACGACACCACCCTCGAGGTGATGGGCCTGCTCGACGAGGTCCGCGCCCAGATCGGCGTGACCTACTAGGGCAAACCGGCCCGGCGCGGGCCCGGCGCGGCGAAGATTGGTGAGATGCCTTCGCGCGAAGGGTGGTTGCCATGCAGGCGCTTGTCGGATCGATGAACGACGCTGAGCAGACGCTGGTGCGGGAGACCGCGGGCGAGGAGCTCGCCACGCTCGACGAGGATGACCTGGTCGCGCTGCACACCCGGGTGCGCCGGGCCAGGGACAAATACGTGAAGCTCTACCGCCGCCAGTCGGCGACCCGGGTGAGCGCCACCGGCGCGCGGGGCAAGGCCTTCCCGAAGGGCAGCCGCGACCGCAACAAGGCCGAGGTGTTCGAGGCTGCCCTGGCCCGGGTCAGCCGCCGGCTGGCCGCGGCTGCGCGGGCCGCGGCCCGGGAACTCAAGGCGGAACGCATCGCCGAGGCCCGCGCCGCCTCGTTCACCCCGCCACCCGGGCCGCCACCGCCGACCCGCCGCCGCGCCCCGCGCGACGACCAGGTAGCCGACCGCCGCCCACGCACGCCCGACCGCCTCAAGCGGCACGGCACCACCCGGGCGGCCACCAAACGCGTCCAGGCCCGCAAAGACGGCCGCTGACAGCCGACGAACGACACGGGCCACCCGAGCGTGCCGGCGTGTCGCGTCGGGCTGGGGTCCCTCTCGTCGCGCCGTACATGTTTTGGATGTACCTACATGCAAAAACATGTGGGCGTCGAAACACCCACCCGGGCGGTGGCGGTGCGGGCCTGCGGTCCTGTGTGTGAATCGTTGGGCCGAGGGTCGACCAAGGTCCGCGGTGCTGGCGGGTCAGCCAAGGGGGCCGGGTCGCCGAGACATCAGCGGTGTTCAGAGGGCGGCCCCGCGAGTTCGCAACGAGGTGCGAGCGTCCCGGACTTGGCGCGACCCGAAGGCGCGACCCGACCTTGGGTTAGAACATCGGGCGGACCGCGAAGTACGCGAGCGCGGCCATCGCGCCGGCGGCGGGGAAGGTCAGGATCCAGGCGCCGACGATGTTGCCGGCCACGCCCCAGCGGACCGCGGAGAGCTTCTTTGTCGAGCCGACGCCCATGATCGCTGAGGTGATCGTGTGGGTGGTTGAGATCGGGGCGCCGAGCACCAGGGCGTTGAAGTAGAGCACACCGCTGGCCACCGTCTCGGCCGCGAAGCCCTCCGGTGGGCCGAGGTGGATGATCCGGCGGCCGAGGGTGCGGATGATCCGCCAACCGCCCGCGTAGGTGCCCAGCGCCAGCACCGACGCCGAGGTCCAGAACGCCCACTCCGGGATCGTGCTGGTGGTGCCCTGGTGGCCGCCGACGTAGAGCGCGAGCACGATGATGCCGATCGTCTTGGCGGCGTCCTGCATGCCGTGCCCGACCGACATCAGGGCCGCGGAGACGGTCTGCGCCCAGCGGAAGCCACGGTTGAGCTTGCTCGGCTGACCGTTTCGGAAGATGAACCGGATCAGCTTCATGACCAGGTAGCCGAGCGCGAAGCCGACCAGCGGCGAGAGCACCATCGGCAGCACGACGCTCTCCATGACCTTGGCCCAGAGCACCGTGCCGGACGCGGCGAGGGTGGCGCCGACCAGGCCGCCGATCAGCGCGTGCGACGAGGAGGAGGGCAGGCCGAAATACCAGGTGATCAGGTTCCAGACGATCGCGCCGGCCACGCCGGCGAAGACCACGCCCAGGCTGGCTGAGCCGGTGGGCAGGTTGACCAGGCCGCTGCCGACGGTCTTGGCGACCTTCTCGCCGAAGTGCGCGCCGATGAAGTTGCCGATCGCGGCCATCAGGAGTGCCACGCCTGGGGTCAGGGCCCTGGTAGAGACGCTCGTGGCGATCGCGTTGGCGGCGTCGTGGAAGCCGTTGGTGTAGTCGAACGCGAGCGCGATGACGATCACCGCGAGAACGGCGATAAGGGGGGCGTCCAACGGTTCAGGATTCCTTGACAGAGATCGTCTGGACGGTGTTGGCCACGTGCTCGAAGGCGTCGCAGGCGGCCTCCAGCTCGTCGGCGACCTCCTTCATCTTCAGCACGGTCAGGGCGTCGTACTCACCGGAGAAAAGCCGGACCAGCAGCATCCGGTAGGCCTGGTCGCCTTCGTTCTCGAGCCGGTTGCACTCGATCCAGTAGTCCTCGAGGTCTTTCATCGACTTGAGCCGGGGCATCGCCTCGGCCGTCAGCTTGGCCTGCTGGTCGAGCACGTTGACCAGCTCGTGCATCTCCCGGGGCAGCGACGGCAGCTTGGTCAGCCCGTAAAGGTAGAGCAGGTTGCCGACGGCCTCCAGGTGGTCCATCACGTCGTCGAGCAGCGAGCCGAGCCGGTAGATGTCCTCCCGGTCGAACGGCGTCACGAAGGTCGAGTTGATCTTCTGGTAGAGATCGTGGGTGATCTGGTCGCTGTCGTGCTCGACCTCGGTCAGCCGCTCGCTGACCGACTGCACGTCGACGCCGGGCAGCGCCAGCTCCTGCAACAGCTCTGTGCCCCGCACATGGTTGTCGGCCGCTCTGCTGAACAGCTCGTAGAAGACGCCGTCGCTGGGACGGAAGGAGAACTTCACGGCACGGACCTCGTCGCGTCGAAGGGGGTGTCCGGACGCGCCGCCGGGGGAACGCGTTCGCCGAATGTTAGAAAACCTCAGACCGGTACTTTCGCCGGGCTACCGAGGTCTGCGCGACCGCAACCTCCCGTTCACCTGTTGTTCACCCAGATCAACCGTCCGCTTCCAACCGGCGCCGCTGCGCATCCACGCTGTAGTCCGGCTTGGGGTAACTGAGCTTCAGGTCGGCGAACGTCTCGCGGAGCAGGTTGGCCAGGGCCCAGTCGCGATACCACTTCCGATTGGCCGGCAGCACATGCCAGGGCGCCGCGTCGGCGCAGCGAGCCAGGGCCTCGGCGTACGCGGCCTGGTAGTCGTCCCATTTGGCGCGGGCCTCGAGGTCGTCGGGGTTGAACTTCCACTGCTTGGTCGGGTCCTCCAGCCGCCGGATCAGCCGCTCCCGCTGCTCGTCGCGGGAGATGTGCAGCATGACCTTGACCACTGCGGTGCCGGAGTCGACGAGCCGGCGCTCGAAGTCGTTGATCTTCTTGTAGCGGGGCCGCCAGACCGATTCCGCAGCCAACCCCATCACGCGTACGACCAGCACGTCTTCGTAGTGCGACCGGTTGAACACGCCCACGTAGCCGACCGGCGGCAGCGCCTTGCGGATCCGCCACAGGAAGTCGTGCCGCCGCTCCGCCGCGGTCGGCGGGCCGAACGCCTTGATGTGCAGGCCCAGCGGGTTCATCGCGCCGGCGACCCGCTTCACCGCGCCGTCCTTGCCGCCGCAGTCCATCGCCTGGAGCACCAGCAGCACCGACCGGCCCAACTCGGGCTCGACCGTGCCCCGCGCGAAGAGCATCTCCTGCTGGGTAGCGAGTTCGGCGCCGATGCGTTCGACCTCGCCGCGCGCCCAGAGCTTGGGGTCGCTGCCGGTGACCTTGCGGCCGGGCAGGCCGGGCGTCGATTGGGGGTCGACCGCGGTCAGGTCGACCGGGACGTCCGGGCTCTCGGACCCCACGCGCAACAGGCTCCGCATATCAGGCATTTCGGTCACTCCCGGTGCTACAGCGGCCGCCGGCGGCAATGCCGGCGCTGGCAGAATGCCCACAAGGGGAGGCCGGCATGCAAGACCTTGCGAGCGACTTCGAGGCCGAACGCGACCATTTGACGGCGGTCGCCTACCGGATGCTGGGCAGCCGCGCCGAGGCCGAAGACGCGGTGCAGGAGACCTGGCTGCGCTACTCCGGCGCGCTGGCCGACCCGGCCGACCGCGCCGAGATCCGCGACCTGCGTGGCTGGCTGACCACGGCGACCGCCCGGATCTGCCTCGACGTGCTGCGCTCGGCCCGGGTGCGCCGCGAGGCCTACCCCGGTCAATGGTTGCCGGAACCCCTGGTCACCCGGCTGGCTGACGCACCCGGCCCGGGTGGTTTCGCGCCCGACCCCGCGGAACGGGTGGTCCGCGACGACGAGATCGGCATGGCGCTGATGGTCGTGCTGGAGCGGCTCACCCCCGAGCAGCGGGTGGCGTTCGTGCTGCACGAGGCGTTCAAGGTGCCGTTCGACGGCATCGCCACGGCCCTGGGCACCACGGTGCCGGCCGCCCGCCAGCTAGCGTCCCGCGGCCGCCGCGCGGTCAGCGACGGCGCGCCCCGGCACACCGCCAGTCCGGCCGAGCAGCGCCGGGTGCTCGAGGCCTTCGTCGGCGCCACTGAGACCGGTGACATCGAAGCGCTGATGGCGGTGCTCGCACCCGACGTGGTCTTCGTCGGCGACTCCGGCGGCCACTTCCCCGCCGCGCGCAAACCGATCGAGGGAGCCCAGCAGGTCGCCCGCTTCGTCCTCGGCCTGCTCCGCCGGATGCCCACCGAGACGACCGACGTGCACACCGAGATCGTCGAGGTCAACGGCGACCTCGGCGTGCTGGTCGACGCCGTCTACCACGACGGCCGCCCGTTCCGTTCGGTGCTCTCGTTCGCGATCGAGGACGGCCGGATCACCGCGGCCTTCAACCAGCTCAACCCGGACAAGATGGCCCGGGTCCCGCAGGCCGCCGCCGACGCACCCGGTTGGCCACCTCGCTAGGGATGTATCAAACCGGCCGCAGCCGCCTCTTCTCAAAGCGTCTCTTCCTAAAAGGACGTATCGGCGACGAAAATTGGCGGACCGGCGCGAGCGGGGGAACGCGATGGAGACCTCTCCAGATGTCGACCTGCCTGACCTCATCGCGCGGGTCCGCGACGGCGACAACGACGCCTGGGTCGCGCTGACCGACCGTTACACCAACCTGCTCTGGTCGATCGCCCGCCAGCAGGGGCTCAGCACCGCCGATGCCGCCGACGCGATCCAGACGACGTGGTTGCGGCTGGTCGAGCACATCGACCGCATCCGCCAGCCGGAGCGGCTGGTCGGCTGGCTGGCGACCACGCTGCGGCGCGAGTGCGGCGACATCCGGGAGCGCGCGGCCCGGGTCCGCCCGGTCCCGCCCGACGACCCGACCGGCTTGGACCGGCCCGACCCGAGCGCCGACCCGCTGGATGCCGCGCTGCTGCGCGACGAACGCGACGCGGAACTGTGGCGCGCCTTCGGCGCGTTGCGCCCCGCGTGCCAGGAGCTGCTGCGGGTGCTGATCGCCGACCCGGCGCCGAGCTATCGCGAGGTGTCGCTGGTGCTGCGGATGGCGGTGGGCAGCATCGGGCCGACCCGGGAACGGTGCCTCAAATGCCTGCGCGACATCCTGCGCGGCGTCGACGAAGCGGCAGCCAGCCAGGCAGGGGTGTAGGGACATGGACAACGCGCGTATCGATCACCCCGCGGCCGGGCTGGGCGACGACGACCTGCTCACCGAGCTGCGCCGGGTCGCCGGCGACGCCGACCCCGCCCCCGCGCAGGTCCAGCAGGCCACCCGGTCGGTGCTGATCACCCGCGACCTCGACGCCGAACTGGCCGTGCTGATCGGCGACTCGCGCGCCGCGGGCTTCGAGGCGGTCCGCGCCGACCAGGGCGGCTGGCTGCTCTCGTTCGCCGGCGGCGGGATACACGTCGACATGGAGGTCACCGGCAGCGGTGGCCCGGCCCGGCTCGTCGGTCAGGTCAGCGGCGTGCCGGTCAGTGAGTGTCACCTCGAGCCGGCCGGGGGTTCGCTCCGCCCGCTCGACCTCGACGACCTGGGCCGGTTCATCGCCGAGGCGGTGCCGCACGGGCCGCTCCGGTTGCGATGCCGGCTGGCCGGCGGTGCGCTGGTGACCACGGCCTGGGTGACGGTGTGAGCCCCCGGCCCCGGTCAGCGGCCGAGGGCGACGAACGAGAGCGCGGTCGCGGTCGCGACCACGTCACCGCTGCCCCGGCCGCGGGCCGCCAGCAGGGCGTCGGCGAAACCGGCGCCGGCGCGCAGGCCGTCGTGGAAGGCGGCCATCAGCGGGGCCGCGGCGGCGTCGTTGACCGGCACGACGCTGGCCAGCAGGCTCGCGGTGCCGGCCGGGACCAGCGCGCTGACCGTGCCGAGCAGCTCATCACCGCCGACCGGGGCGGCCACACCGGACTCGCAGCTCGACAGGATCAGCCGGTAGGGCGCGCGCCGCAGGCGGCCCAGGTCGTAGACGGTGAGCGGCCCGTCGTCGAGGCGCAGCGCGGAGAACAGCGGGTTGTCGGGGCGGAAGACGCCGTGCGCGGCCACGTGGGCCGTCCAGGCGCCGTCGAGCGCCGCCAGCGTGTCGCGGGCGGTGGCCGCGCTGCCGGTGAGCACCACCGGCCGGGCGTAACGCTCGGCGATCCGGGCCACCTCCGCCACCGTGCCGCTCAGCCCGGGCCCGACGACCAGCACGGTGCGGCGACCGCGCGGCCCGGCGTCGCGGCAGGCCCGCAACCAGGTGGCGACCGACGGCGCGACCCGCACCGGGCGCCGCGCCAGCGTCGGCAGCATCGACCACGGCACGGCGTGCAGCCGGCCGGGCGGCACCACCACGACCGGCGCGTCACCGTCGAGATCGGACACGGCCGGGCCGAGCAGCACCGACTCGAGCCGCCACCCGGCGACGGCGAGGTCGGCGTCGGCACCGGGGCGGGCCCGGCCGTGTGCCAGCCGGCGCAGCATGAACCGCGCCAGCTCAACCTCGCGCAGGGCCGCAGCGAGCGGCCCGACCAGATGCGCGCGCACCCGGCGGCCGACCGCGGTGACCGCGAACAGCTCGCCGTCGAGCGCGACCAGCTCGACCAGCACCCGGTCGCCGAACTCGGCCAGCATCCCGGCCAGCCCGGCCCGGGACAGCTCCGGCCCTTCTGGCCCGCCGGAGCCGGCGGTGCGCCTGGTGCGGGCCCGGATGGCCGCCTCCAGCCGGCGCCGCTCCTGGTCGAGGCGCGCCGTCGGCGCGCCGGCCGCGCCCGCGGCGTCGAGCCCGCGCACCACGGCGCGCAGCGCGACCAGGTCGGCGGCGAGCTCCCGGTCGTCGGGCGGGCGGACAGCGGCGGGCGCGAGCGCACCGGCCCGCCAGCGCTCGCTCCACAACAGCAGCATCCGCGGGTCACGCCGGCGCAGCGCGTCGCGCTGGCCGATGGCGGCCAGCTCGGTGCCGTAGGCCGACGCGTGCGCCCGCAGCTCGACGGCGCCCAGCCGCTGCTGGTGCTCGGCCGCGGCGGCCAGGCCGCGCCGGCAGGCCCGCAGCGCCGCCGGGCCGGATCCCCGGGCCTCGCAGCGCAACGCCTGGGCCAGCCAGCCGGCCGCGCGCCCGTAGGACGGGCCGCGGTGCCGGAACCGGGCGGCCAGGTCGAGATGGCGGTCGGCGTCAGCCAGCCGGCCGGCCGCCGCCGCGAGCCGGCCCGCGAGCAGGTGCGCGGTGGGTGCCTCCTCGACACCCAACTCGTCGAGGCGGTCGGCCAGCCGCGCCGCCGCCGCCCGCAACCGTCCATCGTGGTCACCGGCGGCGTAGCGGGCCTGCAGCAGCACGAACGACGCCCGGGCCTGCCACCACGCGCGGCCCTGCGCACGGAACAGGTCGCGGGCCGCTCCGGCCCGCGCGACGGCCTGCTCCGGGCGGCCGGCCGCCTGTGCCGCCCGGGCCGCGGCGAAGAGCAGTTCGGCCTTCTTGACCGAGCGGCCGGCGCGCTGCACCGCCACGGCCGCGTCGGCCTCGGCGAGCGCCTCGGCCGCCAGGCCGGCCGCCAGCAGCACCTTGCACCGGTCGAACGCGAGGTCGGGGTTGACCACGCCGAGCGTGGCGTAGCGGGTCGCCGCCTCGTCGAGGAACGCCAGCGCGGCGGGCAGGTCACCGGCCTGCACGGCGACGTCGGCCCGGTTCTGCACCGCCATCGCCGACTCGAGCAGTTGGCCGGTCTGCGCGAAGAGGCGCTCGGCGATCGCCAGGTCGCGGTCGGCGCGGCCGGCCTGGCCGACGATCGCGTAGACGCCGAAGCGATGGTTGCGGGCGCGCGCTTCCCAGACCTGGTCGCCGGCACGGTGCAACAGTTTGATCGCGCGGTTGAGGTCGTCGAGCGCCTGTGCCCGGCGGCCGAGCCGGGCCAGCAGGGAGCCGCGGCGCACCAGCACCCGGCCGGCCAGCACGCCGGTGCTGCCGCTCGCGGCCGCGTCGAGGGCGGCGAGCCCCGCCGCAGTGCGGCCGGCGATCACCAGCGCGACGCCGAGGGTGGCCTGCACGTCGTGGGCCCGTGCGGCGTCGCCGGACGCCCGCGCCCGGCGCAGCGCCGCCCGCAGCTCCACCATCGCCTCGTCGAGGCGGCCGTCGTCGCGCAGCACGATCGCCCGGGTCTGGTGTGCGACCGAAGCGTCGTGGTCGCCGGGCCGCTCGGCCAGCACCCGCGTGGCCCGCGCGAACGCCTGCCGCGGCTGCGAGAGCGCCAGCCGGAGCAGCTCGTCGCCGTCGGGCATGTGCGAAGTGTAGGAGTTTGACCCGCCACCCGGAGAAGGAGTTTTCGCCATGCCAGACGAGAATTGGCAGCACTTCGCGAGCCCCGAGTTCGACCCCGGCGAGCCGGAGCCGTGGGGCCGCGAACAACCCGACAGGGCACCCCCGCCGGACGCGGCGCTGCGCGAGCGAACCCGCCAGCAGATCCAGGCATTCGCGCGGGCCTTCCCCGACGTGCGACCCGGTCCGGCCGACTGGCGCGACAGCGGCATCGCCTACCTGGTCCGCCGCGACGTGCTGCTGGCCGCCGAGGAGCGCGAAGACGACATCCGCGAGATCCTCGCGCCGATGCTCGCACCCGACGACGACGACCGCGACCGCGCCGGCGGTTCGGTCGTCTTCGGCGTACGCGTGCTGCGGTTGCGGTCCGGTCAGCTCTTCGATGGGCTGCGCCAGGTCGAATCCCGGCTCGGCCCCGGCTTGGTGACACCGGAGCACTTCGTCCACGTGACACCCAACACCGGCGGCTATTGCCAGGCCGACGAACCGATCCCGGTCGCCATGGGCACCCCGCCCTTCCCCGCGAGCGGCGCCGATGCCGCTGACGGCGCGGGCGTCCGGGTGGTCGTGGTCGACACCGGCTACGACCGGTCGGCACCGCACTGGTGGCTGCGCGGGGTGACCGGCGACCCCGACCCCGGGATCGGCGCGGCGCTGGCCTACGAGGCGGGACACGGCACCTTCGTGGCCGGCGTCGTCCGGTCTGTCGCGCCGGCCGCCGATGTGGTGGTGCGGCGGGTCTTCCCGCACGGCGGAGCGTTCGAGACCGACCTGGTGCGGGCGCTCGACCGGGTCCTGGCGCTGGACTCCCCCGACGTGATCTCGATGTCGGCGGGCACCAACAGCTACGACCCGACCGGTCCGATGTGTCTGCACCGCTTCCTGCAACGCCGGCTGCCGGCGCACAAGGGTGTCGCGCTGGTCGTGGCGGCCGGCAACGACGACCGGCGCCGGTTCTTCTGGCCCGCCGCACACCCGGGGACGGTCTCGGTCGGCGCGCTCGGCACCGACCAGCGGACCCGGGCGTCGTTCAGCAACTTCGGTGGCTGGATCGACGTGTTCGCGCCGGGCGAGCGGATCGTCAACGCGTTCCCATCCGGCGACTACCTCTACCGGCTGCGACCGAAGCGCGGCCAGCGCGCCACCTTCGAAGGGATGGCGAGTTGGAGCGGCACGTCGTTTGCCACGCCCGCCGTTGCCGGCCTGATCGCCGCCCGCATGTCGCGGACTGGCGAGAACGGCGTCACCGCCGCGGCGGCGTTGCTCAAGCAAGGGCGCCGGTCAGCCGTGCCCGGCGTCGGCGCGGTGCTGAAGCCTTAAACGACGAGCGAGAGCCACTTGCGGTAGGCGGTGGCGAACGGCTCGGTGCCGTCGCCGAGGGCCTGCATGAGCAGCTTCGCCGCGCCCTCGGCCGCGGCGACCAGGTCGTCGGGGTAGCCGAAGCGGGCCCGGTGCTCGGCGAACTCGTCTTCGTCGCGCAACTCGACGGTGCCGGTCGTGCGGCGGCGGACGACGTCGAGGTCGAGGTCGAGCAGGTGCACGGTGTCGCCGCGCCAGCGGGCCGGCGTGGTGATGTCGCAGTAGACCTCGCTGGTCCGCGGCGGGGGGTTGAACATGCCGGTCCACCAGGCATCGTGCGGCACAAGCACGACAAAGGGGATTTTCTCCACGGACGCCCGGCCGTGGTAGACGGACTCGGTGCCCAGGGTCACGCCCAGCCAGACACCCAACTCGTCTTCGGCGAGGCGGCGAGCGGGGTAGTCCCTGTGGGCGGATCCGTCATATTTGCGGTAGACCACCCGGACGATGTCGCTCGGCACGCAGACACCCTAACCGATCCGGGGTAACCGCTCTCGCGTCAGTGGGTTAACGGCACGTGGCGCCAGCAGGTTTGGTCGGGGGGTACGGGTACCGTCGCACGGTGACCTCGTCAGCACGCACCCGTCCGTCCGCCGAGGCATTGCTCACCGCCGCCGTCGGCGCGGTTCCCGGCGGGGCGGCCCGGCCGGGTCAACAGCAGATGACCGCCGCGATCGAAGAGAGCCTGGCCTCCCGCGAGCACCTCCTGGTGCAGGCCGGCACCGGCACCGGCAAGTCGCTCGCCTACCTCGCGCCGGCGCTGACCGTCGACGGCCCGGTGGTCATCTCGACCGCCACCCTGGCGCTGCAGTCCCAACTGGTCGACCACGACATGCCCCGGCTCGCCGACGCGGTCGAGCCGGTGCTCGGCCGCCGGCCCACCTTCGCCGTCCTCAAAGGACGCCACCACTACCTCTGCCTGGCCCGGCTGGAAAACTCGGCCGAAGAGGAGCCGGAGGACACGCTCTTCGACAACCCGGCTCCGGCCGCCTCGGCGCCGGTCAAGTGGCTTGGCGAGGCCGGCAGGCTGGGCAAGCAGGTGCTGCGCCTGCAGGA
>Ga0193743_1003242_pt1 | contig 10969 bp, 5 predicted proteins | sample L2c2metaG_FD_143038 | JGI IMG/M metagenome (GOLD analysis project Ga0193743, IMG submission 143038) | Soil microbial communities from a riparian zone of the East river system, Colorado, United States - L2c2 | ecosystem: Environmental > Terrestrial > Soil > Riparian zone | place: USA: East River...
AAGTTGGCCGGAAACATCCGGGCCCACGCCGCCGTCGACTTCGATGTCGATCGGACGTCCCGCGGTCATGGCGCGCAGGTCACTGATTTTGCCGAGCGCCGAGGGAATGAAAGCCTGACCGCCGAAGCCGGGATTGACCGACATCACCAGCACCAGATCGATCATGTCGATGACATATTCGATGGCGCTGATCGGCGTGCCCGGATTGATCGAGACACCGGCCTTCTTGCCGAGCGCGCGAATTGCCTGCAGCGAGCGATGCAGGTGCGGGCCGGCCTCGGCATGCACGGTGATATGATCGCAACCGGCCTTGGCGAAGGCTTCGAGATACGGATCAACCGGCGAAATCATCAGATGCGCGTCGAAGATTTTCTTGGTGTGCGGGCGCATCGCCTTGATGACATCGGGGCCGTAGGAAATGTTGGGAACGAAATGCCCGTCCATCACATCGAGGTGGATCCAGTCGGCGCCAGCCGCATCGACGGCGCGGACCTCTTCGCCCAGTTTGGCGAAATCCGATGCCAGGATCGACGGCGCGATGACGAGGGGGCGTGACGCAAATTGTTGAGACATGTGCGCTTCCCGGCAGTTTCAAAGTGTTGCGGAACGGCTCCGCGTAACATGCGCAACGCCCGGGGGCAATGCGGACGAGGGGCATCTTGCGGGCGGAAAATTCTGCCGCAACGGCATCAATTGCCGGGGACGGCGGACGTTCGAGGCGTGAAAAACTCAGGTTTTATTGGGCTTTCGCGATGGCACGGCGTTTGCTGATCCTTGAGCTGTCAAAGTAAAAGGCCGCGCTATGCGGCATTTGTTGGAGTTCTGCCATGCTGCTGGCCCTTGGCGCCGCGTCGTCCGCACTGGACGCCCTCAAATCGCTGACCTCATCGAAATCGTCCTCTCCGAAATCCACCGGTTCCAGTCAGGACTCGACGAATCCATTCGATTTTTCGGGAAGCACCTCGGCTTCGGGAAGCTCGACGTCTACCTCCGGGTCCAGCGGGGGATCGCAGCTATCGCCGGCCACGATGAGCGCGCTGCTTGCGGCGCAAAGCCAGTCATCGACCGGTTCAACCAACTCGGCATCGACCAGCAAGTCCGACGCCCTGAAAGACCTGTTCTCCCAGATCGATGCCGACGGTGACGGTCAGCTCACCAAAGCGGAATTTGAAGATGCGCTTGGCGCCGGCGGAACCAACATTGCGCAGGCCGACAAGGTGTTCGGCAAGCTGGATAAGGATGGCAACGGTACCGTCAGCGTTGACGAAATCTCCTCGGCGCTGGAGGGATCCCGCGGCAAGGGCCACCACCATCATCATGTCGCCAGTTCGGATGGATCGGATGGTTCCGCCGGCACCGGCGGATCGAGCTCCGATGCCCTGATGCAGGCGCTGCAGGGTGCTTCCAGTACGTCGGTCACCAACAGCGACGGCTCGACCACGACGTCACTGACCTACGCCGACGGGTCTAAAGTGACAATGACGTCAGCGGCGACCGCCTCCAGTGCGGCGACGTCATCCTACAATTTCATCGAGCAGATGATCCAGCGCCAGGCAAATGCGATCTCAGCCTCAGCTACCGCGTCGCTTTCAGTGAGTGCCTGAGACGCTAACCAGCGTGCGCGCGCGTGACTTCGCGATACGCGTAGCGGTCGCGAATTTCATGATTGAAGAACGTGCCTTTTGAAAAAGCTGCCCGGAACGCATCGAATACGTCCGGCGGCACGTTGTCATAGACGTAGCGTCGGCCCGTGACGAACGTTACCTGCAATTCGCACTTTGCTGAGTCATAGCGAAAATAGCGAATGGCTGTGGACGGCATGGCAGCATCCGAAATACGAATCCCGGAAAACAATGCGTTCGCCGGGATATCGTTGCTAACCGAAACGATCCTTCCATGCCGGCAACGCATCGGGGAAGGGCAGGGCCGTTGCGGTGTAAACCCCGCGCGCGATGGCGCGGGCAACGACATTGGCCGCGACCATGCCGAGTTCGGTAAGCCCGATCAGGGGATCGATCGGCTTTTCACAGGTCGCGGCGGCGAACACCACGTCGCCATCGAGCGGCGCGTGCACCGGATAGATCGCGCGGGCAAATCCGGTCTGCGCGATCATCGCAAGCCGCTTGGCCTGAGGCTTGGTCAGGACCGCGTCGGTCACGACCACGGCCAGCGTGGTATTCTCCACGGCGGTCGCGGCGGCGGCGCCCTTGAGGCGCATCGCCAGCATGTCCGGCGTGAATGATGGCGGCAATCCGCGCCTGCCATATTCGCCGTCGATCTCAAACGGCGCCGCCCAGAACCATGGACCATCGCCGACCGTGACGCTGCCCACCGCATTGACAACCGCGAGCGCGGCGACCCGGACGCCGCCTGGCGTTGCTGCCGATGCCGAGCCAATCCCGCCCTTGAAATTCGCGGTGGTAGCGCCGAGCCCGGCGCCGGCGCTGCCGAGCGCGAAAGCCGTGTTGGCTGCGGCGGCTGCAGCGTAACCGAGGTCGCGGTAGGGCGCGAAGCGGCCCCATTTCTTGTTACCGCCGTTCAAGAGATCGAAACAGATCGCGCCGGGAACGATCGGAATCACTGCGTCGCGTATTTGAAAGCCGCGGCCCTGCTCGGCGAGCCAGGCCTGAACACCGTCACCCGCTTCAAGCCCGAATGCCGAACCGCCCGCGAGCGCAATGGCGTCGATCCGTTCCACGGTGTTGGCGAGGTCGAGCAGCGCACCCTCGCGGGTGCCGGGCCCGCCACCGCGCACGTCGATCGACGCCACTGCGGGGGTATCGAAGATTACCGCCGTGACGCCGGACGCCAGCGCAGCGTCGTCGGCGTGACCGACGCGGACCCCGGCAATATCGGTGAGGAGATTTTTCAAGAGCACCCGGTTCCCTCTCCCTCTTGCGTTCTGTTTTCGGTAGAGGGCTTCCACAATCGCGATTCAGAGCGGACGTTCCACACCATGATTTTATGGTCGTGGACCGAATCGTGCGGTCAAGCGTCGGCCGACCGCACATTTGGATGACGATGAGGCTCAGGTGCAGCAAAATGCGGCATCAAGGGAACCGAGAGTCGACAAATGAGACCTTCGGAGCGCCAGTCGAACTCAGCTTGTCCTCCGAGTTGCGTTTCGATGCTGGCTATCACACTTCTTGTTCCGAATCCTCGTGATGCCGGTTTTCGAACCAAAGGTCCATCTCTCTCTTCCCACGCCAACACGAGACTATCCGCCTGTACTTCCCACTTGATTGAGAGACGGCCCGACAACGTCGACAGCGCGCCGTACTTTGCCGAATTGGTGACGAGTTCGTGTAACGCCAGGGCCAACGTTTGCGCCGTTGCGGGTTGCAACTGAATTTCCGAACCGAAAAGAGCGACCCGGCCGCTCACAGAGTAGGGCGCGAGCTCCTCATCGACCAGTTTTCCTATTTCCGCGCCCTGCCAACTCGACAATGAGAGGATGGTATGCACCCGCGCAAGAGCATTGATCCGTCCTTCCACCGCCTCGACGTAAGCCTGGACGTTTTCGCCCCGCGTTAATCGAACAATGGATTGCGCGAGCGCTAATGCATTCTTCGCGCGGTGATCGACTTCCCGGGCCAACAGGTTTTGACGCTCCTCCGCGTGCTTGCGTTCAGTGATATCGACGGTGACACCACTGACGCGCACGACACGACCGCCCTTGTCGACTGTTGCAGCCGCCGTGCCAACGCACCAGCGAATCTCGCCATCTGGCCGACTGATTCGAAACTCTGCTTCATATGATCTTGCACCCTTGGTGAACTGGTTCATGGCCTTGCGCAGTTCGTCAATATCATCAGGATGAAGCAACGCCTGAACGCTTGCTGGCGTCACCACAAAGGTTTTCGGATCGACCCCAAAGATATGGAATTGTCCTTCGTCCCACATCCAGTCCCCCTTGACCCAATCCCAGTCCCAGGAACCCATTCTCCCCGCTGCAATAGCCAGGCTACGGCGCTGCTCGCTTTCGACAAGTCTGGCGTTTGATTGCTCCAGCTCGGCCGTGCGGGCACGCACGCGATCTTCAAGTTCGGCATTGAGCCGCTCCAGCTGCCGGGTCTTGCGATACAGTTCGGCAAACACCCTGATCTTTGCGCGCAATACTTCCGGAATCACCGGGACAGGAACGTAGTCGACCGCGCCCATCTCGTAGCCGCGCAGGCGATCCAGATCGCTGACCTGAATTGCTGAAATGAAGATCATTGCCGTCTTCTGAAAGCGGGGGTGCTCGCGGATCATGGCAGCGAGCTCGAAGCCGTCCAGTTCCGGCATGCAAACATCGACCAAAATTACTGCAACTTCATTCTTGAGCAGATATTCGAGCGCTTCCCGACCGGAAGCGGCGACGACAAGATTTTCGCCAAGCTCCTTTAGAATAACTTCATAGGCAAGCAACTTAGCTGGTTGATCGTCAACCAGTAGGATGTTTACCTTTTCATGGTCCGTCATCGAAGGCACCAATCAGCGATGTAGCCACATACGTATAGCGAGAAGCAACTGCTCGGTGTTTACCGGCTTGGCCAAATAATCCGAAGCACCGGCCTCAAGACACTTCTCGCGATCGCCTTTCATTGCTTTAGCGGTAAGCGCAATGATGGGAAGGCGACGAAGCGATGGGTTTTCGCGGATAACGCCCATTGTCTGATAGCCGTCCATCTGCGGCATCATGATATCCATAAGAACAATTGCGATCTTGGGGTTTGATTCGACCAGCGCGACCGCCTCGCTGCCGGTTGTTGCGGTGAGGACGTTCATGCCGCGACGTTCCAGCACGCTACTCAGTGCGAAAATATTGCGAGCATCGTCATCCACAAGCAGTGCGGTCCGGCCAACAAGATCTTCGTCGGAACTGTTGAGTTTTTCGAGCATGCGCTGCTTCTCGATTGGCAGCTCGGTTATCACTCGATGCAAAAAGAGCGACGTCTCGTCGAGCAGACGTTCCGGCGACTCCACTCCTTTCACCACGATGCTTCGTGCCATGGTATGCAGCTCAGCATCCTCTTCGACCGAAAGCTCCCGACCGGTGAACACGACCACAGGTACGTTGGACAACGAATCATCTTCACGGATTCTATCAAGCACCTCAAAACCGCTCATGTCGGGCAGCCGCAAATCGAGTACGACGCAATCGCATGGGCTGTCACGCAAAGCGGAAAGCGCACCCGCCCCGGTGTCCGCTGTTACGATCTCAATGTCGTTATGATCAAGGAGCTCTCTGATACTCATTTGCTCCGCAGCATTGTCCTCCACAATCAACAAGCGTTTGCGGCGCGGCTTGGCGTATTCCTTGATTTGAGACAATGCCGCGCTAACGCCCTCGGTCGTCGTTGGTTTGCTGACAAAAGAAAACGCGCCACGCGCTAATGCGTGCTGACGGTCTTCATCAAGCGTGATGATCTGAACGGGAATGTGTCGCGTTAGGGGATTATGTTTCAACTGGCTAAGCACGGTCCAGCCGAGCATATCGGGCAAGAAGACGTCGAGCGACACCGCCGTTGGCTGAAATTGCTTGGCAAGATCCAGGGCTTCGGCGCCGCGAGCTGCGACCAGGACTTTGAATCCCTTATCGCGAGCCAGGTCTATCAGCACGCGCGCATAGTGCGGATCGTCTTCAACAATCAGAAGAATTGTATCCCCCGGCTCGAGATTCAACCGGTCGTCCGGGAGCTGTTCGATGGCACGCTCTGGCGCCGCGACCTGTAGCGCCGGCGCAGCGTTGTACTGGAGCAAAGCACTGACTCGCGGAGCGATCGTCGGTCCGGAGTATTTCAGTGGCAAATAGAGCACGAAGATACTGCCCTTGCCCGGTGTGCTCCGAAGATGAATTTCACCTCCAAGCAGGCTCGCAAGCTCGCGGCTGATGGCCAAGCCCAAGCCGGTGCCGCCATATTTTCGGCTGGTACCCGCGTCCGCTTGTTGAAATGCCTCGAAGATCAGCTTCTGCTTTTCAAGTGGAATGCCGATGCCGGTATCAGACACCTCGAAGGCTACGACGGCTGCAGACTGGTTCAAGACCGGATGCTCTGCGCTCCAACCGCCGACGGCTGCCGAAACGTTGAGGCGGACACCGCCTTCAGCCGTGAATTTGAACGCGTTCGACAATAGATTCTTCAGCACCTGCTGTAGACGCTTCGAATCAGTGACGATACTGCGTCCCAGGTTGGGATCGACGTCGATGTTGAACGACAACCGCCGGTTTTCCGCTTCATGCCGGAAGGGACGTCCCACTGTTTCCAGGAGACTGGATGTGAGAATTTCCTCAGCATCAACGGTCACGGTTCCGGATTCTATCTTGGAAAGGTCGAGGATGTCGCTAATCAGATTCAACAAGTCGGTGCCCGCGCCATGAATGGTTCGCGCAAATTCGACCTGCTTGGCGGACAGGTTGCCGTCCGGATTTTCTGTGAGCTGTTGGCCAAGAATCAATATGCTGTTGAGCGGTGTGCGGAGTTCATGCGACATGTTGGCAAGAAATTCCGACTTGTATTTCGACGTCAATGAAAGTTCGGTCGCCTTCTCTTCGAGCGCACGCCGTGCCTGTTCAATTTCCTGGTTCTTTCGCTCCACCTCAACGTTGCGTTCGGCAAGCTGTTGAGCCTTTTGCTCAAGCTGCTCATTTGTCTGTTGCAGTTCTTTTTGTTGCGTCTGCAACTCACCGGCGAGCTGTTGGGATTGTTTCAGCAGCCCTTCCGTCTGCATCGTTGCTTCAATGCTGTTGAGCACAATACCAATGCTATATGTGAGTTGCTCAAGGAAGGTCATTTGCGAAGTCGTAAATGCGCTGATGGAAGCCAGTTCGATGACGGCCTTGACCTGGTTCTCGAACAGGACCGGAAGCACCACGAGATTTTTCGGCACGACGCGCAAGAGTGCCGAATTGATTGGGATCGCATCGGTGGGGATGTCCGATACAAGCCGCTGACGCTTGTCCATCGCGCATTGCCCGATCAGGCCCTCGCCAAATTGCACGAGTAGCGGATGGGGATTGATTCCGTCGCCCGCATAAGCCGAAAGCAAGCGCAGCTGCGGACTGTCTTCGTTTTCGACCTGGTAGATCACACCCATGTGGGCGTTTACCAGCGGCGTCAGCTCGGTCAGAAGCAGCCGGCCCACGGTGGCAAGGTCACGCTGGCCCTGGAGCATGTTGGTAAATTTGGCCAGGTTCGTCTTCAGCCAGTCCTGCTCGGTATTAACATCGGTCGTCAGCCGGAGATTGCCGATCATGGTGTTAATGTTGTCTTTGAGTTCTGACACTTCGCCGCGCGCGTCGACCTGGATCGAACGCGTGAGGTCGCCCTTGGTGACGGCGGTTGCAACCTCAGCGATGGCGCGCACCTGAGATGTCAGATTGGCGGCAAGCAGATTCACGTTGCCCGTCAGATCTTTCCAGGTGCCAGCCGCGCCCGGCACGTTAGCCTGGCCTCCCAACCGGCCCTCCACACCCACCTCGCGTGCAACGCTGGTGACCTGATCAGCGAACGTCGCAAGCGTCTCGGTCATATTGTTGATGGTATCCGCGAGTGCCGCAACTTCGCCCTTCGATTTCACCGTCAGATTCCGTTTCAAGTCACCGTTGGCAACAGCAGTCACAACCTTGACGATGCCACGGACCTGTTCGGTAAGGTTGGCCGCCATGAAATTCACTGTGTCGGTCAAGTCTTTCCAGGTGCCGGCGACCCCGGGGACTTCCGCTTGCCCGCCGAGCTTGCCTTCCGTGCCGACTTCACGAGCCACCCGAGTGACCTCGCCGGCAAACGCGTTGAGCTGGTCCACCATCGTATTGATGGTGTTCTTGAGTTCGAGAATTTCGCCCTTCACATCGACGGTGATCTTGCGCGACAAGTCCCCGCGCGCCACCGCAGTTGTAACTTCGGCGATGTTGCGAACTTGCGTCGTAAGATTGGCGGCAAGAAGATTGACGTTATCGGTCAAATCTTTCCATGTGCCGCCAACGCCCGGCACCACCGCCTGACCACCCAGCCGGCCTTCGGTGCCGACCTCGCGCGCTACGCGCGTCACTTCGGCGGCGAACGAGCGAAGTTGCTCGACCATGGTATTCAGGGTGTCTTTGAGAAGCAGAATTTCACCGCGAACGTCGACCGTGATCTTTTTGGATAGATCGCCACCGGCGATCGCGGTCGCCACTTCGGCGATGTTGCGAACCTGGGCGGTCAGGTTCGACGCCATGAAGTTGACGTTGTCGGTGAGGTCCTTCCAGGTGCCCGCGACTTCCGGCACTTCGGCCTGACCGCCGAGCTTGCCTTCGGTGCCGACTTCGCGCGCCACGCGCGTCACTTCGGATGCGAACGCGTTTAGCTGATCGACCATCGTGTTGACGGTGTTTTTCAGCTCGAGAATTTCACCTTTCACGTCCACCGTGATCTTCTTGGAAAGGTCGCCCTTCGCGACCGCCGTGGTCACCTCGGCGATGTTGCGGACTTGGCCGGTAAGATTGCCGGCCATCGAGTTCACATTGTCCGTCAAATCCTTCCACGTGCCGGCCACGCCCGGCACGTTGGCTTGCCCGCCGAGGCGGCCCTCGGTTCCCACCTCGCGCGCCACGCGCGTCACCTCACCGGCGAACCGGTTCAGCTGATCGACCATCGTATTGAGCGTCTCTTTGAGCTGCAGGATTTCGCCGCGCACGTCCACCGTAATCTTGCGGGAAAGGTCTCCGCCGGCGATCGCCGTTGCCACCTCGGCGATGTTGCGAACCTGAGCGGTCAAGTTGCCGGCCATCGAATTCACGCTGTCAGTCAGGTCCTTCCAGGTGCCGGCAACGCCTGGAACCTCGGCCTGACCACCGAGCTTGCCGTCGGTACCGACCTCGCGCGCGACCCGCGTCACTTCGCCGGCGAACGCGTTGAGCTGATCGACCATCGTGTTCAACGTCTCCTTCAACTGAAGGATTTCGCCCGATACGTTGACGGTAATCTTCTTCGACAGGTCGCCTTTCGCCACAGCGGTTGCGACCTCGGCGATGTTACGGACCTGGCCGGTCAGGTTGCTGGCCATGGAGTTCACGCTGTCCGTCAGATCCTTCCAGGTGCCTGCAACGCCGCGCACCAGCGCCTGGCCGCCGAGCTTGCCTTCGGTGCCGACTTCGCGCGCCACGCGTGTCACTTCGCCTGCGAAGGCATTGAGCTGATCGACCATCGTATTGATGGTGTCCTTCAGCTCCAAAATCTCGCCGCGCACGTCCACCGTGATCTTCTTGGATAAATCCCCGTTGGCGACTGCGGTCGTCACCTCGGCGATGTTTCGAACCTGCGCCGTCAAGTTGCTCGCCATCGAGTTGACGCTCTCGGTCAAATCTTTCCAGGTGCCGGCCACGCCGAGCACGTTAGCCTGGCCGCCCAGCCTTCCATCGGTGCCGACTTCTCGCGCGACGCGCGTCACTTCGCCGGCGAACGCGTTGAGCTGATCGACCATCGTGTTGAGCGTTTCCTTCAACTGAAGAATTTCGCCCGAAACGTTCACTGTAATTTTCTTGGAAAGGTCGCCGCCTGCGATCGCGGTGGCGACGTCGGCGATGTTGCGCACTTGTGCGGTCAGGTTGCTGGCCATGAAATTGACGTTGTCGGTGAGGTCTTTCCATGTTCCGGCGACGCCGGGGACCTGGGCTTGACCGCCTAACTTACCCTCGGTTCCTACCTCGCGTGCGACGCGCGTTACTTCGGACGCAAAGGAATTGAGCTGGTCCACCATCGTGTTGATGGTGTCCTTCAATTCCAGAATTTCCCCACTAACGTCCACCGTAATCTTTCGGGAAAGATCTCCGCGCGCGACTGCCGTGGTCACGTTGGCGATATTGCGAACCTGCGCTGTCAGGTTGCCGCACATCGCATTCACAGAATCGGTAAGATCCTTCCAGGTTCCGGCGACGCCGGGCACGATCGCCTGGCCGCCCAGTTTGCCATCGGTGCCGACTTCGCGAGCAACGCGGGTGACTTCGGATGCGAAAGAACGCAGTTGGTCCACCATGGTATTGATGGCTTCCTTCAACTGCAGAATTTCGCCGCGCACGTCCACGGTGATCTTTTTGGACAAGTCGCCGTTTGCAACGGCGATGGTTACCTCAGCAATGTTTCGAACCTGGCCTGTGAGGTTGTTGGCCATGGAGTTCACGCTCTCGGTCAGATCTTTCCAGACCCCCGTTACCTCTGGAACCTGGGCCTGACCGCCGAGCTTGCCCTCGGTTCCGACTTCACGCGCGACCCGCGTCACCTCGGAGGTGAATACGCTGAGCTGCTTGATCATCGTGTTGACGATGTTGGCCGATTGCAGAAATTCGCCGCCCAATGGACGACCATCGACATCCAATTGCACGGTCTGCAATAGATCACCTTGTGCAACGGCGGCGACCGCTCTGGTCACTTCACGAGTAGGCCAGAGCAAGTCATCTATCAGGGTGTTTACAGAGCCCTCCATGTCAGCCCATGAGCCGCTGGCGAGACCGAACTTGACACGCTGTCGAGTTTTCCCCTCTCGGCCGACAACTTGACCGACGCGCTCCAGTTGCTGCGCCATCCGTTGGTTGGCGGCCACGATTTCATTAAACGTATCGGCGATCTTTCCCTCGATCCCAACGTGACTACCCGTCATTCGCACCGAGAAGTCGCCGCTTCGCATGGCCTGAAGCGCATGAAGGAGATCCTGCGCAGAATCAGGCTTTCCGTTCGCATGGGGTTTGCGTTTGGAAGCCCGACGAGAGGCGGCTGGCGAGGGATCGAGATCGCTCATGGTTTTCCCCTCAAGGCGAGTGCGCGCGAATCCGGGCAAGGGCAATTTTGCCTGATAAAATCGGCTACTTACTTGCAGATCAAGTGGGAATACCTGGCAAAGACGTTAATGCGATCACGCCAAATTCAGGCCAATCAAGCTAAATCCTCAGAAACGCATTTGTTCCCATTGACGGAAAAAAGATCGGGTCGGTATTCCCGTATGCGGGGTG
>Ga0193743_1003244_pt1 | contig 10964 bp, 11 predicted proteins | sample L2c2metaG_FD_143038 | JGI IMG/M metagenome (GOLD analysis project Ga0193743, IMG submission 143038) | Soil microbial communities from a riparian zone of the East river system, Colorado, United States - L2c2 | ecosystem: Environmental > Terrestrial > Soil > Riparian zone | place: USA: East River...
CCTGAATATTTTCTAACAGGGAAGGCGGGAAAGCCGATACAACTCGGGTGTGCTCAACGTAGCCCTCCGCCGCAATGCCCCTGTCGAACCCACCGCCGCTCCCGCAGTCAGGACCACATAAATCAAAGGCCGGGGCGTAAGCCCCGACCTTCCCTCTTCGGAACTGTCCAGCCTACTTCCCGCTCCGGAGCCTGCGGCTTCCACTGCCGCCTCAGCTCCGCCGTGTCCTTCATATCGGCTGCCGAGTCAATACCTATCCAAACCGCCATCAGATGAGATCAGTCTGGCGTTAGACCGCTGATCTAAGGGATCAGAACCTGAGAGCTGGCGCAGGGTTCTTACGTATCGCATCGGCGGCTGACCGAAGAAACGGCTGTATTCTCTACTGAATTGGGTTGCACTCTCGTAACCAACCTGAAGCGCTGCACTTCCTGCATCGTAATTCCCTGTCAGCATCAACTTTCGGGCTTCCTGTAACCGCAACTGCTTTTGATACTGCAACGGACTCATTGAGGTCATAGCGCGAAATTGGTGATGGAGAGTGGAGACACCCATCTTGACCGATTTGGCCAATTCGTTAATTCTCAGCGGTTGAGCGTAATTACTCCGAAGCCAGTTCACAGCCAGGGCGGTTCTATGGCTCTGACTGCCTAACGAAGCGATTTCACGGAAGCGAGTGCCTTGCTCACCCGTGAGTGGCCGATACAAAATCTCTCTGTGTATGAGGGGGCCGAGAATCGGTATGTCCTTAGGCTTGTCAGCAATGGCCAGCAAGCGCGAGAACGCGTCGAACAGTTCAACAGTTGCGGAGCCCGTTGAGATCCCTCGATCTGAAGACTGCCTGCTTGGCATCGGCAGATGGTGATCAACCACGAGCTGCCGTGTCGCAACCAGATCAAGCTTCAGAAAGAAGCAGAGATAAGGTCGCTCCGGGCTCGCTTTCACCACTTGGCCTATGACAGGAACATTCACAGACGTTAGAAGATAGCGGGAAGCCCCGCAGGCGAATGCCTCCTGCCCGAGCATCACACGCTTGCTGCCCTGCACTAGAAGGGTGAGGCTCGGCTCATATAGACCGAAGATTGGTCCTGTCGGATTGTCTCGACGATAAATCGCGAGTCCTGGAATGTCTGTTGCCTGATCTTCGTTGTTCCCGACATGAAGAAAAAAACAAAAACCACTTGACGCCAGTGACCTGCTCATAGAAAGCCGAACTTCACAGGTATTTCGCGGATTACTTCCAGGATGCCCGTCATGCGCGATCTGACCGGACGATCATTCCCGGTAGCCTATACGCTTGTCGATATCGCCGACCTTCAGATGTGCCACTTCCGCCCGAAGTGCCCCGGTGCCATAGAGCCAGAAGGATCCGATAAAAGGGGAGTTCGGCGGCATCGATCAGGCGCGCCACCTATTCCGGGCTGAGTATCTCCAGCAGGCGAATCGCATTCCGTGGATAGGGTGTCTCGACGATGCTCCAGTTCTTCATCAAAACCTGGAAGTAGAAGAGCCCAGCGCCTAGGCGCTAAATTACAGTGTTCGGACTGACCGAGGCGGCGATGAAAGTACTGGCTGAAGTGTTCAACGCCGTGGATCTACGAGCGGATCGTTGTCTCGGCGAGGTTGCGGCGCTGCAACTCCTCTAACATGAGCTGATGTAGGTGGGTCACAGAGATTCCCTTCTTCTCTGTCTCCCACACTATGCCGACAGCCTGCAATGTCGGTTCCGGAACACGCTTAAGCGCCCGCCACCGCTGCGGCTTCGTTCAAGTCGGCTACTGTCTACAAAAGCCGAATTCAATGTTGAGGTGATATTTTCGGCATTTCTCCAGAGTCAGACGAGCTGACGCCGCTCGCAAAGTGGCAATAACGACTTCAGCTTTGAGCACGTTTGAAATGCCTGTCTATGCTGCCAGAAACTACGGGATATGCCTCGACCTCCGACAAGTTCTCGCGGACGAGGTCGCTCAAAGCATGACCGGGCGGCATTTCCAGAAAAAGCTGGCAGCCTAATTCTTGCGCCACACTGGTAGCGTCGTGCCATCGCACTCCGTGAGCGATGTTGTCCGCCAGATCTGTTGCAATACCGACTGCGGAACGAATAGCTCTCGCTTTGACATTGGAGACATAGACGAACTGCGGATCACGAATTTGCATCGATCGCAATTGTTCCCGGAGAGATTTTGCGATCGGTTGCAATAGCGGGCAGTGAGATGGAACAGCGACGTGTAGAAGCTCAGCTTTGCGTGCTCCCAGCTCAACGGCTCGGCTTAACACCTCTTTCATCCCGTCGATAGAGCCAGCGATCACGATCTGTCGCGGAGCATTGATGTTCCCCACGAACACTGGATGAGTTTCGCTGCTGACGGCTTTGACGAGTCCACTGACTTGAGTCTCATTCAGACCAACAAGCGCTGCCAGACCGTAGCCGCTTGGATACATCATCTCCATCTGTTCGGCACGAGACCGTACCAGTTTGGTGGCATCGCTCAGCGAGAGTGCTTCGGCGACCACTGCGGCAGCAAAGGCTCCGATCGATAGACCAGCTACCGCGGTGGGTCGCACCCCACTCTGTATCAGGACGCGCGCCGTGGCGACCCCTGAGGCCAGAAGCGCGAGTTGAATAGATATTGTGGACTTGAGAGCATTCTCCGAGTCGATGACTCGGACGTCGAAGCCCAAAGTTTGACTCATCTCCTGCAACACCTCTTCGGCCGCTCGATGGGATATGAGATGGTGAAGCATCTCAGGCTCCTGAGAACCCTGCCCTGGGAACAGGAATGCGACCTTCATTCATTCCCCCCTACCGGTTGATTCCATGGGTCAGTTGTGAGTCTGGGGCCCACCGAAGTACGAACGAGGAGCTTTTCAGAGTTTCTGCAAACATATTCCTCCAAAGAGAACCCACACCAGGGTGCCTCAATTCGCACGTCAACCTTAGCCGGCGCTAGAGCGATCTTCTTCAACAAATGTTGAGCGAAATCTCTATCAAAGCGCTCTAGAGCACTGATTACGAGGTCAAGGTCACTTTCTCGTGTGACGACAGGTGCACGGCTGGCTAGCTCATATCCGACGCTTCCGCCTGGCCCCCAATCGTTAGAGAGCGAAGCCAACTCGATCTCGAGGAAACGAAGTGACTGCATTGCAGGAAGACTAAGCCTCACCGTATTCGCCAGACCAGAGCGCAGATGCCATGGAGCGATTACCTTCGCTATCTGATCCTTCCTCACGAACCCACCCCACCGTTGTTGCCGCTCCTGTCCACGTACTCCAACAGCGATTCGATCCTCTGGTGAAATAGCACGTCGTGCGACGACCCACGGATATTTCGCTAACGCAGGTCTAACCCATGTCGGTTCGGCCATGCATGCTTCCTCGATTGTCGTTGACTTCACGAGAAGAAGATCATGTGCATACGAGATTGGAGATCGCATAGACATTAGGCTCACACGAATCGGCTCAAGATCAGAATCCATAATGGCAACGTGACGATGGCGAAACCATAGGTGGCAATTAGTCCGGAGCTCGCAATCTCAGGTGTTGCATTGAATGATTTTCCGAACGCAACTCCGAAGAATCCTCCGGGGATCGCGCTAATGAGAGTGATACCGCGAATCTGGTCGTGGCTCATATGAAGCAGCAGCGTGATGCATAGAGCCAAAAGCGGCTGAACAATCAGCTTGGCGGCTGTCATAGACAGCACAGCAGGATTCATGCAGAAGGGCTGCGCTGAGATTATTAATCCGGTGAGTACAAGCGCGCTGCCGCTAATCGCACTGCCGAGAGTATTCAGGGCTCTTATTGCATATGTGGGGAAACGTACACGAAGGCACGCAAACAGTAGAGCGATAATTGGAGCCCAAACTACCGGACGGGCAAATGAACGAAGGACTCCTCGTAATAGAGCCCTCGCGGTGATCTCGGGTTTAACGGTTTTACTTCCTAGTTCCAGTAGGTCTAATGTGATTGGCACTATGGTCATCGAGCCGACGACTATGGATAGTGCCGCCGGCAAGGATGCTTTCGGTCCGAATGTGCTTGAGAGAAGGGATACGGACATTGCAGCACTATTAGGAAATCCGAAGGTCAAAGCGAGCACAGCGCCATCGGGGATGGACATGCCGACACGATAACGCGCCCAAAAATAACATCCCAGATATATCCCGGTAAATACGAGAGCAATCGCAAACGCCGTCATTAGCTGCTGCTGAAGAACTTCACGAGAAGTTCCGATGATGATCGAAAAGAGGGCGCATGGAGCAGAGAAGTTCATCACGAAAACGATCAGGTTGTGGATGTTGACGCCATCCATTAATCCTCGCCGTCCGGCCCAATAACCGAGCAGCAAACCGGTAAAGATTGGAACGAGTGCGTCAGCGAGTACCTTTGTCATAAAAGATCCTTAAACGGTCACCCATTGTTTTTCCATCAGTGCCCGCACGGTCCGACTGGCCTTTCGTGTCTCTTTAGCGGCAGGTGAATTCAAACGGTTGCCGAGGTCTTCAGCCCCCGTACGCGCGTCGGCGATGGCATCGGCAATGGCTTGTTTTACTTCAAAAACCTCTGACTCCGTAGGCTCAATGGGATTGTTTACGTAAAGCAATTTGTGAAGAGTGCCGAGCTTTGCATAATCCCGAACGTCGTATGACATCGGAGCAATTTGGTGTCCCAAGCGCTCCAAGTCGGAGACGGAACGGCGGGTGATTCGCGCGGCGGCCTCTTTGTGCATAGCGTGGATCGTCACTCCCGAATCGTCGAATGCGAGGATTCGATTCGCTTGATAGCCGTGGGTCAAAAAGCCGCCGGAAAACGCGTGACCTGCGACCAGGGATATGACTGGATGTCCAGCCATTCGAGCTGACGCGTAGGCATCGGCTGCAGCTGCGGCTGCGAGGAAGATTCCGGCTGTCTCTTCGCGACGACCGTATGCCTGACTCTTTACATCGATAATGGCAATGATTGGGCGCTTCTCGGGTTTCGGCTTATCACGGTCATCGTCAATCGTTTCCCGTATCCGGTTTGCCAAGGCATAAGCTTCTTCAAGACCCACCTGTCCGTCTCGCGCACACGGGAATCGACTGTCTGGATTCGGCACGACACAAAGAAATACTGCGGTCTCACGACCTACTTGCCCGTCTGCCGTTAGTACTGAGCCGGGATCTCCGGTTCGCGGTTGGTCATTTCCCGTCAGCGTCCGGAACCAGGCCCTGCCTCGCAATCCTACGTACTCGCTCATCGTGCACCTCCTTGGGAGTCACGTAGGACCCACTGCTCTCGCAGGGTCAGTGGATCAATCTGTTTCGAGGTATCAAGGGCGGCGATCCGTTCACGGTATAGTGGGACCTGTTCGCTTCTGTGCTGCGCAGGTTTACCGGCGAGCACGTACCTGCGAACCACTGATGCGATCTCGTCAATGCTGTCCTCAACAAGCGCATCTGCCAGGCCCATGCCCACTCGCTGCTCACCGCCGTGAACTGCCCATATCAGAGCCCTGTCTGAAGCATCGAACTCTTCTATGCCAGACTCCTGCTCGATGACTTCAGGACCGTTCAGACCAAGTCGTGCCTCACGCGTCATGACGACATAACTTGAAACACCAGCGGCGAGCGACATTCCTCCAAAACAGCCGACGGTTCCAGCTACGACAGTGATCACGGGAGCATGTTGACGAAGGGAGAGAATGGACGCGATTACTTCCGCGATAGCCGCAAGACCCAGGTTCGCTTCCTGCAGCCGGACTCCGCCTGTTTCGAGTAGGAGTACAGCAGCGGTTGAGATTCCGGCAGATGAATCTCTCGTAGCCAGATCGAGCGCTGCCGTCATCTTCGCCCCAGAAACCTCTCCGATGCTCCCGCCCTGGAACGCGCCTTCGAGTGAGATGACAACCGCCGGATTGCCCGCGGTGCGCCCTTTCATGACAATACAGCCGTCATCAGCCTGCGGTACCGCATCCTGCATCGGGAGCCAGGGCGATTCGATGCGGTCGAAGGGACCGACCAGCTCTTTTCCGGTTCCTTCATCAAGCAAACTCTGCGCTCGCGCCCGGCCATCTAGTTCGATGAAGCTTCTGCGATTGACAAACGACGGTACAAAGGTCGATTCGCTCATTGCTCGATCACCTCCACTGCCTGCTCTAATCGCAGCAAGACACTTCCTGGTGTTGCGCCTGCATCATTTATCTGAATACTTGTGGCACCATCAAACTTGGAAAAAAATCGATCAAAGACGGACTTCCATGTGTCACGAAATCCATTCACGCTCGTTGTGATCGAGACATGCGCGCCCTCTGTTGTAGATGGTTCGAGAAGGATCTCAAGGTCTCCCGATCCCACCACGCCAACGTGGGCTCTCTTGGTTATGCGGCGCTTTGCCGCTGGATAGTCGAACTCAATCTTCTCCATAAGTCTCCTCCCCAACACTTTGGTCCTTTTGAATCGCTTCACGACGAGATTCCAAGCAATCCAGGAAGAGTGAAGCTGCCAAAAGATCAGCGCTGCCTCCTGGAGATATCCGTTTCTCAAGCAGCTTTCGACCAAACCGCCGTAAAGCCGCATCTCCCTCTTGGCTTCCGGGACCGCCAACTGCAAGCACGGCCTTCGCACCCGCTTTGACCACTTCGCCGCCTTCGAGACCGCTGCGATAGAGAACACACGTGTCGTCAAGTTCGGCCATGATGCTCAGCAATGAGAAGAGTCGGCTTACCGTCTCGGATTTTCCGGTAACACGCGCGGCTCGAAGCGCCGGAATTCCAACCCTCAATACGTGAGGAAAATCTGTATAGGCCTCGCCTCTCGCTCCAACCAACCCGTAACGCTCTCGCACAACATCGCCATGCGAAACCAGCTCAGGGCATACAAGATCTGGAAGACGGGCAATAGAACCAGCCAATCCCGCTACTCGTATAGGGTTCAGGTGTTTGGTCTGGCTCGCAGCGGCGACCAACAGCCCGAGCACCCAGATTGCTCCCTTGTGGGTATTTGTCCCGCCAGTGGCAAGAAACATGGCATGTTCAGCTTTTCGCCCGGTCGCGCCCAGCTCTTCACGTAACAAGCGACTCAGTGGGCGTTTGCTGGATGCAACTGCCATTGAAGCGAAGAACGGTTCAATGGTTTCAGCCGAATGCCTCATCAGGTCCAACGACAGATCGGTGTGTGCACCTGATCCGCGCCGATCAACCAAACCAGGCTTTGGAGTTAGCTCCGCTTCGGCGATCAGCGTCTGCTTCGCGATGGACGCGAGATGATGGGGATGCCAACGACTGGCTTGCCAGACGATTCGATTTGTGGAGATCACGTATGGCACTACCAGTTCCTAAACTTTGCAGGTGGTTGATAAAGGCCGCCGGACCAAGCCACCAGATCTCCCATGCTGCGGGCCGCAAGCAGCGAGCGATTGGCCTGGAGCCGGTGAACTCCAAGGTCTTCCGGATAGGCGACGACACCTTTGCGCCGAAGCTCCGCCGTCTCGATCGCCTTGGCCTTGAGGCCAATTGGACTGACACCCGCCACCGCAGCGAGTGCCCGGCGACGCTCCTCGGTGCCCTCAGCTTTGTAAAGGTAGGCGATGCCTTCTTCCGTGACGACGTGGCTCACGTCATCTCCGTAAATCATGATCGGAGCGAGTGGCATTCCTGCTCTTTGGCCGACTTGGACCGCATCTAAAGTTTCGACGAATGCAGGAACACCGCCACTTGTGAATGTCTCCAGCGTCTGCACCACGATCTTTCGGCCCCGAGCAGTCGGACCGGGAACAGTCTTCAGATCGAGCCATGCGGCACTGGAGTGCCTGCGGCCATGCGGGTCGTTTCCCATATTCGGAGCACCTCCGAACCCAGCAAGTCGTCCGGTTGTCACAGTGGAGGAATTAGCGTCCCCATCCATCTGTAAAGTGGCGCCGACGAACGCGTCAACGGCATACTGTCCTGCTAACTGACAGAGGATTCGGTTGGAGCGGAGACTTCCATCGCGACCGGTGAAGAAGATATCTGGACGCGCACGGATGTACTTATCCATACCAACTTCGCTTCCAAAAGAATGAATGCTTTTGACCCAACCGCTCTCGATCGCGGGGATCAAGGTAGGGTGGGGATTCAGAGCCCAGTGCTCGCAAATCTTTCCGCGAAGGCCAAGAGACTCGGCGTAGGTGGGAAGTAAGAGCTCGATGGCTGCCGTATCGAAACCGATGCCATGATTTAATGATCGAACTTCATGCCGCTCGTACACGCCTCGAATCACCATCATCCCAGTCAGGATCTGGAGATCGTTGATATGTCGGGGATCTCGCGTGAAAAGAGGTTCGAGGGCGAACGGCTTGTCTGCTTTAACAACGATATCAATCCAAGACCCAGGGATATCGACGCGGGGCAGTTTTTCGACGATCTCATTCACCTGAACGATCACGATCGCGTCGTGGAAAGCCGCAGCCTCCACGATGACAGGTGTGTCTTCTGTATTCGGTCCCGTAAAAAGATTGCCTTCGCGGTCCGCCTGCTCTGCACACACAAGGACGACATTCGGGATGAGATCGACCAGCAAGCGAGCGTACAACTCGACGTAAGTGTGAACCGCGCCAATTTCAAGGACCCCGTCCTCGAGTAGCTGTGCAACACGAAGGCTCTGAGGTCCTGCAAACGCGAAGTCCACCTTCTTTGCAATTCCGAGTTCGAACAACGTGAGGTGCTCGGGACGGCTAATGCTAGAGATGATTAGATGCAGGTCGTGTATCTTTTTCGCATCAACTTTTACAAGGGACCGCGATAAAAAGTCGGCCTGCTTCTGATTGTCTCCCTCCAAGACAATTCGATCTCCCGCCACCACCAGGGCTTCAAGGGCTTCAACTGTCTTGTCGGTAGGAAGTACGGGGCCTCTCATCCACGGCATCACCGCCTGCATTCGGCGCTCCTTCTCCTCACGCCGCCTAGTCCACGAGGATGCCTGTTGCAGCCTTTGCTCGCTCATCGTCTCTGTCTCCCTCTTGCCTGCACAAATGATTTGATACTGACGCATCATTTACGACGATGAAGTGTTTTTATAATCGTGATAGCGTCAGCTAATCAGGAGACCGCATGGAATTCCGTCACATCCGTTCATTCTTGTCCGTCGCTGAAACTCTTCATTTCGGCCGAAGCGCTCGGCTCCTCAACTTGAGCCAGCCTGCGCTTAGCCTTCAAGTCAAAGCGCTTGAGGACGAATTGGGTATCCAACTCCTAAGTCGAAACCGACAGGGTACGGTGCTTACGGAGGCTGGGCGGGCGTTTCGGGAAGACGCGGCGGTCGCTCTGGACAAACTTGAATTTGCCAAGAGGAAAGCTCAGTGGGCGTCAGCAGGCAAACTCGGCCATATTCGCATCGGTTTTATATCAACTGCCGGTTTTGAGATCGTCCCGAACTTGATGCGGCGCTTTCGGAAGAGCTATCCGGATGTTGAATTTTCGATAAGAAACATCCTGACGGGCGCTCAACTGGAAATGATCGACGATGGTTTGTTAGACGTAGGCTTTCTTCGTCTTCCCATTGAAACTCGCAAAGAGATCGAGGTGACAACGGTTCACAGGGAACCATTTATCGCGATCTTGCCTTCATGGCACTCGCTTTCCACCAAGAAAGAGATTCGTCTGCGCGAACTCAAAGGGAATCCATTTGTCATGTATGCGCGGGAGCACGCGCCTGGATTCCATGATCTTTTGACTAGAATTCTGAGCAACGCTGGAGTCGTCCCTAAGGTGGTCCAAACAGCAGGAGAGATGCCTACACTCATCTCTCTCGTCGATGCCGGCGTGGGCGTCTCGATTGTCCCAGCATCTGCCGCAAAAAGAATCGTCTCTAAGGTGGCCGTGTGCTCGATTGCGGATCGACTGCCGGAGTCCGAGATTGGGTTGGCGTTCGCACGTCACAACAGTGCGGCAGTTGTACGCCGATTTTGTGAGTTCGCTCGGACGTCGCTGGATCATTGATACGCCGATAGATCCATCGACTACATTGGCCAGTGCGTGCGTTTTCGCACGGCTCTTTTGGGTCCACTGTCCTCAATTCGACTCTTAGTACCGAATTCCTTTCTCTTGCAATTTGACTGCCTCCCCAGTTGAGCAGAATTGCCGGGCGGCATCGACGAGTCTTCCGCGACAGGGCTTTGCCAATCGGAAGATTTTATTCGCGCCAATCCCGTTCGGCGAACTGCTTGGGACCCATGATTAGTCGTCCATATCACGGTCATAAGAATAAACAACAATCGCGAATCACCTGTGAAGAGTCCAACGTAGCGTGAGGGACAAAAACACATCCGCTTGATGAGAGCTGCATGGAGTCCCATCCCGAGTTCCAAATGGAGTCTCTATCGTGACGAAGCCGCCTTCCGCCGGCTGTCTTCACACCAGTGATTAACTTCGAGGCAACTTGCCGTAAGCAACAAGAACAGGGAACGCAGGGGGAACAGTGAGAACACACCGGGCGGTCATGAAAATGAAGGAGCTTGAACCGAGGGAAAATGAAGGCCGCAACGTATGAGGCATCAGAGGCAACCGCTGGACGAGTGCCTCACCGGCAGTGACGGTTCTTAGTCTTTGAAACGCGCCGCAGAACTCAACAAAAAGGAAACTCGAGACAGGTATGTTCAATCGATTCGCCGTATTCACCACAATGTTGTGTGCTGCCGTGTCGAGCACACGAAACTTACAAGCTCAGAAGTCCGAAGTGAAAAATATCGTTCTCGTCCACGGTGCCTGGGCGGACGGTTCGGGCTGGAGGGGCGTTTACGACAACCTTGTCAGGGATGGCTTCAAAGTCAGCATCGTCCAAGAGCCGGAGACATCCTTCCAGGATGATGTGACGGCCGTGAAGCGTATCCTTGCACTGCAAGACGGACCGAGCATCCTTGTCGCGCACAGCTATGGGGGAGCCGTAATTACGGAAGCGGGCACGGATCCATCCGTTGCTGGATTGGTGTACGTTGCAGCGCACATGCCCGAC
>Ga0193743_1003245_pt1 | contig 10960 bp, 9 predicted proteins | sample L2c2metaG_FD_143038 | JGI IMG/M metagenome (GOLD analysis project Ga0193743, IMG submission 143038) | Soil microbial communities from a riparian zone of the East river system, Colorado, United States - L2c2 | ecosystem: Environmental > Terrestrial > Soil > Riparian zone | place: USA: East River...
GGTGATCGACAAATCCACGGACGGCGTCCCGCCGGCCGAGGCGACCGGCACCCTGCGGGTGCTGATCCCGTCCTTCCCGGCCAGCAACACCGGTCGCGAGGAGTTCGCCAAGGTGGTCGCCGACTTCCAGCAGACCTATCCGAAGATGAAGGTCGAGCCGGACTACGCGACGTACACGAACCTGAACGAGAAGCTCTCCACCTCGATCGCGGCCGGCATCCCCTACGACGTGATGGTCACCGGCGTCGGCTGGGTCCAGACCTTCGCGTCGAAGCGACTCTTCGCCGACCTCGCGCCGTACGGCGTCACGCCGGAGGTGATCCAGGACAAGAGCATCGGGGCGATGGTTCCGGCCGCGATGTACGACAACAAGCTCTACGCCTACCCGGTGGTCGCCGACGCCCGCGCCGTCGCGCTCCGGATCAGCGCCTTCAAGGAGGCCGGGCTGGACCCGGACAAGCCGCCGACGAACATGACCGAGCTGAAGGCGGCGGCCGAGAAGCTGACCAAGCGGAACGCCGAGGGCACCATCACCCGGTCCGGCTTCGACCTGGCCGCACCGACCAGTTTCCGGCAGACCTACACGACCCTGCTCGCTTCAACCGGTACTCCGCTGTACCTCAACGGCGAGCCGAACTACAGCAACGCGAAGGGTGTGGAGACGTTGGAGTGGATCAAGTCGATGATCAACAACGTCCAGGTCTACGGCCAGAAGAATGCCGCCCAGCAGCCGCTGGTGTACACGGGTGAGGCGGCCATGGGCATCACCGGTGGTGCCGTCGACTGCTCCGACAAGGGCATCGGCCAGGCCAACTGCGACGACCTGAAGTTCTTCCGGTTCGACAGCGGCAAGGAGGTCGAGTTCGTCGGTGGCGACCTGGCCTCGATCGGCTCCCGCAGCCGGCACAAGGACGCGGCCTGGACCTTCATCCAGTCCCTGACCAAGCCGACGGCGGTCGACGCGATCGCCAAGCTGAACAAGAAGATCCCGGCCTACAAGGACGCGATCAACTCCCCGCAGGCGCAGTCGAACCCGCTCAGCAAGTTCGTCGCCGGCGGTCTCGAACTCGCCATCTACGAAGGCGGATCGGCGAACTGGCTGGAGATGCGGGGCAACTTCGACACCCAGCTCACCCAGGCGGTCCTCGGTCAGAAGGATCCCGCCAAGACGCTGGCCAACCTGGCAGGACAGTCACGATGAGCGCCACGCTGGAACGACCCACTGCTGCCATCGCGACTCCTCGTCGCGTCCCTCCGTCCAAGGACAGCCGCAAGCTGATCCGCAGTCAGGTCCGGGCCGGCTGGATGCTGCTCGCACCCGCGCTGCTGCATTCCGCGATCTTCCTGGTCATCCCGGTCGCCTTCGCGGTCGCACTCAGCTTCACCGACTACAGCTTCGGCGACTCGTGGGCCTGGGTCGGTTTCGAGAACTACAGCGAGCTGTTCGGGGACGCGAACTTCCGCGCCGCCTTCGTCAACACCCTGCTGTACGCCGTGGTGGTGGTCCCGGTGTCGATCGTGATCTCCCTGGTGATCGCGCTCGGCCTGAACCAGAAGATCCGCGGGCTCGGCTTCTTCCGGACGGCGTTCTACGTGCCGACGGTGACGGCCACAGTGGCCATCGCGACTATCTGGCTGTGGATCTACAACCCGGGATCAGGTCTGGCCAACGGCTTCCTGAGCTTGTTCGGGTTCGCGCCGAGCCAGTGGCTTTCCAACCCCGACACGGCGCTGCCGTCGCTGATGGCGGTCGGCATCTGGCAGGGACTCGGCACGAAGATCATCATCTACCTGGCCGCCCTGCAGAGCGTCTCCCGCGATCTGATCGAATCGGCGTCGCTGGACGGCGCGAACCGCTGGCAGCGGTTCCTGAACATCACCTGGCCGGCGCTGGGTCCCGTCCAGTTCTTCGTCCTCGTCACCACGATCGTCGGCACCTTCCAGGTCTTCGACCTGGTCTACGTGATGACCGACGGCGGTCCCGGCACCGAGACGATGGTGCTGGTGCTCGACATCTACACGAACGCGTTCCAGGACCTCCGACTCGGCTTCGCGTCCGCCGAGACGGTGATCATGATGATCCTGATCGCGATCTTCATCGGTCTCGGACGCCTGCTCCAGAAGGCGGATGTCAATGACTAGCGCAACGGTGACCGGCCCGATCGCCGGCACGAAGTCGTCGGGTCCGGGGATCGGCAGGATCCTGTTGTACGTCGCGCTCAGCATCGGCGCGTTGCTGATGATCACACCGTTCCTGTGGATGGTGCTGACCGCGTTCAAGAGCAACCTCGAGATCGCCAAGTTCTCCTGGCTGCCGGACGAACTGCGCTGGCGCAACTTCACCGAGGCGATGCAGACGGCACCGTTCCTGCGGTACTTCCGCAACAGCCTCTTCATCGCCGTCGGCGAGACCGCCTTCACCCTGGCGGTCTGTACGATGGCCGGGTACGCGCTGGCGAAACTGCCGATCCGCGGGTCGAAGGCACTGTTGAGCTACTTCATCATCCTGCTGCTCGTACCGTTCCAGATCATCCTGGTCCCGTTGTTCCTGATCGTGAAGTCGATCCCGCTCTTCGGTGGCAACAACATCCTCGGTCAGGGTGGGATCGGCTGGCTCAACTCCTGGTGGGGCCTGATCATCCCGCTGGGCGCGGCTCCGTTGTTCACCTTCCTGGCCCGGCAGTTCTACGTGTCGGTTCCGAACGAACTGGCCCAGGCCGCCCGGGTCGACGGCCTCGGTGAGTTCGGCATCTTCGCGCGGATCATGACGCCACTGGTGAAACCCGCTCTGATCACCATCGCGGTTTTCCAGATCGAGGCCGCTTGGAACGCTTTCCTCTGGCCGCTGATGATCACCACATCGGACTCGATGCGGCCGCTGCAACTGGGGCTGGCGATCTTCGCGCAGAATCCGGCGGAAGTGCAATGGCCGTATCTGATGGCCGGTACGGCGCTGGCGACCTTGCCGATGATCGTGATGTTCATCTTCGCCCAGAAGCGCTTCGTCGAGGGAATGGCGCACGTGGGGATCAAGGGCTGAAGGAGATCGAGGACTGAGGCGCCCCCTTCGCAGGTGCTCACCCCGCCCCGGGCGAGCACCTGCTGGGGCCCCCTCCAAAACCGGCGATCCCGAAGAAGCACCGGAGCGTCAGCCAAAGCCCCCCAGCCAGGCCGCTCACCCTTTTATCGTCACACTGTGCGCCGCGTTACACCTTTTCTCCGGTCTTTTCGCTGAATCCTCCGGCATTTCCGGCCATCCGGCCCGATGGCCGGACTTTCTGTCACCTGCTGAATTCACCCCATGACATTACGTGAGCATTCAACCGGTTTCGTTCGGCCCAGTCGTACTGGCCCGGAGGGCGCTTGAGGCGGAGGGGCGGTGGCGGGCTTGCGCGACGACCTGATCAAGCTGTTCGAGCGGTGGAACACCTCAGGCGAATCCGGGCTGGTGCTTCCCGCGCAGTACCTCGTCATCGAGGGACGAAAGGGCTAGGACAGCAGGTGCGGGGCGTGGTCCGGCTGGTGCTCCCAGCGGAGCCGGCTCGAGCCGAAGCCTGCGGCGTGTACGCCGTCGTGACCGCGCGGCCGCCGGCAGAAGTAGTGCGGCGAATACAGATCGCGGCACGAGTCCTCGTACGTCGTGTAGGCGAACTCGAGGTCCAGCCTGCTGTCACTGCTCATGAGAAGTCTCTCTCGTGACGGTGTGGCCCCCTCGCCAGCAGTATGACAAGGAGGTGTAACCGACGTATTTCACAGCGAAGCAGCGGGAGCCGGGCTGGATGGCCCCGCTCCCGCCGGTCGCGGTCTACCTGATCATTCCGTGCGGGTCGAGCACGTACTTGCGAGCCGCGCCCTTGTCGAAGTCGGCGTACCCCTGCGGCGCCTGGTCCAGCGGGATGACCGTGGCGTTCACGTTCTTCGCGATCTGCGTACGGTCGTTCAGGATCGCCATCATCAGCTGGCGGTTGTACCGCATCACCGGGCACTGCCCGGTCGTGAAGGCCAGGGACTTCGCCCAGCCGAGGCCCAGCCGGATCGACAGCGAACCGGTCTTCGCGGCGTCGTCGCTCGCGCCGGGGTCTCCGGTGACGTAGAGCCCGGGGATACCGACCGCACCACCGGCCCTGGTGACATCCATGACCGTGTTCAGTACTGTCGCCGGCCGCTCGGACTTGGCGTCGTCGCCGTGACCGTGTGCCTCGAAGCCGACCGCGTCGACGGCACAGTCGACCTCTGGTTCACCGAGGATCTGTTCGACCTGGTCCCTCGGTTCGCCTGCCGCGACGTCGACAGTCTCGCAGCCGAAGCTGCGGGCCTGCTCCAGCCGCTCCTTCTGCAGGTCGCCGACGATCACGACGGCGGCACCCAGGAGGAAGGCGGAGGTGGCCGCGGCCAGCCCGACCGGACCGGCTCCGGCGATGTAGACGGTGGAACCAGTCCCGACGCCGGCGGTGACGCAGCCGTGGTACCCGGTCGGGAAGATGTCCGCCAACATCGCCAGGTCGCGGATCTTCGCCAGCGCCTGGTCCTTGTCGGGGAACTTCAGCAGGTTCCAGTCGGCATACGGCACCAGCGCGTACTCCGCCTGGCCGCCGACCCAGCCGCCCATGTCGACATACCCGTACGCCGATCCCGGCCGGTCCGGGTTGACGTTCAGGCAGACCCCGGTCTTGCCCTCCTTACAGTTGATGCATCGTCCGCAGGCGATGTTGAACGGGACCGAGACGAGATCGCCGACCTTGATGAACTCGACGTCCCGGCCGACCTCCGCCACCTCACCGGTGATCTCGTGGCCGAGAGCGAGTCCCGGCGGTGCCGTGGTCCGGCCGCGGACCATGTGCTGGTCGCTGCCGCAGATGTTGGTGGCCACGACCTTGAGGATCGCCCCGTGGGGGACCTGCCGACCCACGTTGGCGGGGTTGACCCCGGGACCGTCCTTGAGTTCCAAGGTCGGGTAGTCGATCGACTCGACCGCCACATCGCCTGGTCCCTTGTAAATAACCGCCCTGTTGCCTGGCACGAGTACTGCTCCTCTCCGACAAGGTCCGTCGCTGTTCAAGCCGTGGGCCGCGACCGCCCTGTGAAGGAAGCGATGCGGTCGTCGCCTGCCCCGTCCAGGTGAATCCGCGCGTACGCCATCAAGCCTTGCGTGGATTCGCGAGGCCGGCGCCGATAAGGGATTGCGTACGACGCTAGTCCCGCCTGCGGAACCCGTCAACGGATCACCAGGCCGCGGACGATCAGGGCGGCCACCTGTTCGGCGTACCGGAGGATCTCTTCGGGGCCGGTCGGCGGGGTGGTGCCGAGGAGGCGGGTCTCGGCGGGGCTGGCGAACAGACCGACGGTGCCGTGGGTGATCAGGTAGTGGAGCGTGGTGTAGGGCACCTCCTCGATGCGCCCGGCCTCGGTCAACCGGGTGAGCCGTTGCTCGGCGACCTCGCGGATCGGGTTGACGAAGCGGTCGACGATGAAGCGGATGCGCTCGCTGTCGATGCCGCCCTCGTGGGCCATGATGCGGTGGATCTCGGGGCGTTCGGCGCTGAAGGTCACGTAGCCGATGATGGCGAGCCGCACCGCCTCGAGATCGTCCATCTCAGGGTCCAGTCCGACCGCGAGCAATCGTTCCTCGAGGTCGGTCATGCATCGCTCCATGGTCGCGAACCACAGATCTTCCTTGCTGCCGAAGCGCGCGTTGAGCAGGGCGTGGCTGACGCCGATCTCACGACCCAGTTCGCGGACGGAAACCCCGTCGAAGCCGCGCTCGGCGAATGCCTTGAGCGCCGCCTCCAGCACCGCCGCCGAGTCGAGTCCCGTCCCCGCCGGCGGCCGCCCCCGGCCCCGCTTTCCTGTCTCCCGCACCGATCCTCCTCCGTACCAGCGTCCTGACCGTCGTTCCGTGCTTCGCGGCGCTTGCAATAAATTACCAGACGTCTATTATCGATGAAGAGAGCCGCCCGGCGCATTCTTCACCGAGACAGGGAGACAGGGAATGAAGACCGAGCCCTTCCGGATGGCCGAGCAGGCCGCCGACTACCAGCAGCTGGGGATCGCGCGCGGGGACATCGCCCCCTGGGAGGACGGCTTCCGCACCAGCCCTGGCGGCCCGGGCACCTTCGAGTGGTGGTACTTCGATGCCGTCCTCGACGACGGAGCGACCTTGGTGATCAACTTCCTGGTGAAGGACATCCGTGGTGGCAAGGGCCTCGACCAGCCACCGGCACCGCTGGTCACGTTCGAGCTGGACCGGGCGGACGGTACTCATGTCGAACGCTCCGTCCACGTGGCCGAGGATGCGTTCTTCTCCTCGACCGGGCACTGCGATGTGCACATGGGAGCCAACACCATCTCGGGTGACCTGCACACGTACAACATCCGGGTGGAGCTGGACGGTGTGAGCGCGGATGTCAGGCTGACCGGCCAGGTGCCGTCGTGGCGTCCGGAGACCGGCCACATGTACTTCGGTGACGGGGACAAGCGGCGCACCTTCGCCTGGCTGCCGTCGGTGCCGCAGGGAGAGGTCGACGCGATCCTGACGATCGACGGGAAGACCGAGCACCTCAAGGGCATCGGCTACCACGACCACAACTGGGGCGACGCGCCCATGAAGGACCTGATCCACCACTGGTACTGGGCTCGCGCCCGGGTGGACGACTACACCGTGATCGCCTCGTACATCACCGGCGAGAAGAAGTACGGGTACGCCGAGACCCCGATCTTCCTGCTGGCCAAGGAGGGCAAGATCATCGCGGACAACGCCTCGCTGGTGCACTTCAGCAAGTCCGAGGAGCACCTCGATCCCGTCACCAGCAAACCCGTCGCCGACGTCGTCGTCTACGAGTACGACGCCGGGTCCGAGGGCGGCGAGCATTACCGGGTCACGTTCCGGCGCGAGAAGACCATCGTGCAGAACCCGATGATCAACTCGGTCAAAGGCCTCAAGCGGTTGCTCGCCCGGTTGGTCGGCTTCGACGGCGCGTACCTGCGCTTCACCGGTCAGGTGACGGTGGAACGGCTCTCCGGCGAGACCGCGACCATCACCGCTCCCGGTCTCTGGGAACTCATGTACTTCGGCAAAACCTCGACGCCTGAATAACCCCGAACTTTGCGATGGGACTTTGCCTGACCCGGTATATCGCCTAAGCTCTTCTCCGTGACTACCGGGTCGGCCTTGAGCCAAGAACGAGTTGGGTACCCGGCTGCGCTCTGAGCGCCGGCAGGGCCGCTAGAGGCCCGCCTTCTCCTTGATCTACGTGCTTTCAGCGCGTACTACGTATCCCGCGACGCCACGGTCTACCCCCTGGGTCGCGTCTCCCGGCAGTCCTTCGTGCTGCCGCACACCACCTTCGCAACGCAGCGTTCAGTGCTGCGCTGAATTCTTACCGGGCGCCTTGTGCTGCCCATTTACCTGTCATTTATGGAAAGAGGAGAATGCTCAACGATTTCACCCAGCAGATCATCACCGAGTTCCGCGCCAACGCCGGCCAGGTCGGCGGCCCCTTCGACGGAGCGCGGCTGCTTCTGCTCACCACCACCGGCGCCCGCTCCGGCCGACCGCACACCACGATCCTCGGCTACTACCCCGACACCGACGACCGCATCTTCGTCGTGGGCTCCGCGGGTGGTGGTCCGAAGCACCCGGACTGGTACCACAACCTGCTCGCCGACCCCGTCGTCACCGTCGAGGACGGCACCTTCACCTACGAAGCTCGCGCGGAACCACTCCACGGCACGGAACGCGACGAGATCTTCGCCCGCCTGACCGAAGCCGATCCCGGCTGGGGCGAGTACCAGTCCAAGACCACCCGCACGATCCCGGTGGTCGCGCTGCGGCAGGTCGCTTGGGGACCGCCGAACACCTCGTCCTTCGGCGAGATGCTCAAGCGCATCCACGGCGCGTTCCGCCGGGAACTCGCCCTGATCCGCCGCGAGGTGGCCACTTCCGGGCCAACCCTCGGCGCTCAACTCCGGATCAACTGCCTCACCCTCTGCCAGGGCCTCCACATCCACCACACCCACGAGACCGATGGCATGTTCCCCGCGTTGCTGGCCCGTTATCCCGAACTGGCTCCCACCATCACCCAACTCCAGTCCGACCACGACAAGATCGCCCTCCTCCTGGACGACCTCCAACAGCTGATCTCAACCCCCACCGCCACCTCGGTCCTCCCCGAGCTCGACCACCTGATCGAAACCCTCAACAACCACCTGGACCACGAAGAGGAACACCTGGTCCCCCTCCTCTGACCAACACCCCGGGCGGCTCCCTCGCAATCGGAGCCGCCCGGGCTCTGCGGAGCGGCGTACGGGCACGGATTCTTAGGAGTACACTTCTTAAAAGTATAGTCCTAAGAATCGGAGCTGCATGGTCGACGCTGTCATCAAGCCGCCGCACGTCTTCGGCCGGGATGCCGAGTGGGCAGGTCTCGCCTCGTTCGTGACGAGGCCGGCCACCCACGCCATGCTGGGTGTTGTCAGCGGACGCCGACGGATGGGCAAGACCTACCTGCTCCGTGCCCTGGTCGAGCAGCAGCGCGGGTTCTACTTCGGAGCGACAGCAGCGACCGCAGGAGAGTCGCTGCGCCAGTTCGGAACGGCCTTAGCCTCGTACGCCGGGTCGCCGTCGCCTTTCTCCTTCGCGACGTGGGACGACGCGATCAGCTATCTGTTCAGTCTGGCGGCGCCGAATCGTTCGGACGGCCCGCTACTGGTCGTCATCGACGAGTTCCCCTATCTGGCCAAAACCGCACCGGAGCTCCCTTCGGTGATCCAGCGCGAGATCGACCGCTTCCAGGTCGAGCCGAGCTCGATGCGGCTGATGTTGTGCGGATCGGCGATGTCGGTGATGGGCGGCCTGCTGGCCAGTACTGCGCCGCTGCGCGGGCGGGCGCAACTCGAACTCGTGGTCCGGCCGTTCGGCTATCGGGACTCGGCCGAGTTCTGGGGTGTCGCGGACGACCCGGCTCTTGCCGCCAGATTGCACGCGGTCCTTGGCGGCACTCCTGCCTACCGACGGCAGTTCCTGGCCGACGACGCTCCTACGAGCCTGCAGGACTTCGACGAATGGATCTCCCGGACGGTGTTGTCGCCGCTGAGCCCGCTCTTCCGGGAGGCGCGGTATCTCCTGGCCGAGGAGACCGATATCAGGGACACGGCGCTCTATCACTCCGTGCTCGCCGCGGTAGCGGAAGGAAACTCCACCCGCGGCGGGATCGCGAACTACATCGGGCGCAAGGCCGTCGACATCTCGCATCCGCTCAATGTGCTGGAGGACAGCCATCTGCTCGAGCGTGAGGAAGACATGTTCAGGTCAGGCAGAGCGCAGTACCGGATCACTGAACCGCTGATCAACTTCTACGAGTCGGTGATGCGGCCGGCCTGGGCACGACTGGAATCAGGCCAGGGAAACGAGGTCTGGGCGCAGTCGGGCGAGCGCTTCTCCGCGCAGGTCGCCGGCCCGCACTTCGAGACCATCTGCCGTGAATACATGTTGGGTGCTGGTCAGTCCCTGCTCGATGGCTCCTTGGGACAAGTCGGCCGCGGCGTTGTCAGCGATGCAACCCGGCATCAGCAGATCGAGGTCGATGTCGCAGTCACCGAACGGCCCCGGGGGACCGCCAGAGTCAGAGTGGCGATGCTCGGCGAAGCCAAATGGGGCACCGTGATGGGCATCAACCACCTTGACCGTCTCACCCGGGCCCGGGAGCTCCTTTCTCACCGTGGCCTCGATACCGCCGGATGCCTCCTGACTTGCTTCAGCGCAGAGGGTTTCAGTGATGCCCTGCGAGCTGCGGCCGATCGGGACGACGTCCAGCTCGTTACCCTCGAAGACCTTTACCACTGACAAACGACCTGCACCTCGGTCTTGGTTTTCATACCCTGGCGGTCATGCAGGTTCATGATGACGAGGCGTTCTTGGGGTATGTGAGTGGGCGGCTGGCGGCGTTGCCGTGGGTGGAGGCGGTGGCGTTGGGGGGTTCTCGGGCGACGGGGGCTCAGGGGCCGGGGAGCGATTGGGACTTTGCGGTGTACTACCGCGGGCCGTTCTCTCCTGAAGATCTGCGGGCCGTCGGCTGGCCGGGCGAGGTTTCCGAGATCGGGGGATGGGGTGGGGGTGTGTTCAACGGGGGCGCCTGGCTGCAGGTGGATGGCAGGCGGGTGGACGTGCATTACCGGGACCTCGACGATGTCGAGTACCGGCTTGCCGAGGCCCGTGAGGGGCGCTTCGAGATCGAGCGGTTGCTGTTCTACCTAGCCGGTGTCCCTACCTATCTGGTCGTCGCCGAGCTGGCTATCAACAAGGTCTTGCACGGGACACTGCCGCGGCCCGACTATCCCGACGCGCTGAAGCAGCGTGCCTCGACGTTGTGGGCCGACGTTGCCCGGTACACCCTCAGCTACATCAGGCCCGCGTATGCCGAGCGCGGTCGGCTGACCGAATGCGCCGGAGCCATCGCACTTGCCGCCTGCCAGACGGCGCACGCAGTACTGGCTGCGCGGGGCGAGTGGATCACCAATGAGAAGCGTCTGCTGGATCGCGCCGGTCTGCGGGAGATCGACCGCGTTCTGAGCAACCTGACGCAGGACCCCGATCGGTTGACTGCTGCTGTCGACGAAACGGTCGACCTGCTGGAGACCGCCCTCAGAACTGCCCGTCATTAAGGCTGCTGTCCGGAATCACCGGACGATCAGGTATCTGAAGGCGGCCTGGATGTTGGCGTTGGAGGCGGTGACGAACTCCGAGGACGGCGGGGCGAGATTGCTGGCGTAGAAGGTCTGGGGGCAGCTCGTGCCGCTGATCTGGACCCTGGCGTTGGACACGAGTCTGCCGGTCCGTACCTCGTAGACCTTCAGCGGAATCGCGATCCGGTAGAACGTCACGTCCGAGGGGAAGGGGAAGGTATCGCTCGAGTAAGAACAGGTCTGGACAGCGGATCCGTTCTCCGGCGGGTCGGCGCAGACG
>Ga0193743_1003246_pt1 | contig 10959 bp, 12 predicted proteins | sample L2c2metaG_FD_143038 | JGI IMG/M metagenome (GOLD analysis project Ga0193743, IMG submission 143038) | Soil microbial communities from a riparian zone of the East river system, Colorado, United States - L2c2 | ecosystem: Environmental > Terrestrial > Soil > Riparian zone | place: USA: East River...
TCGTTTATAGTCCCAACCCCCACCCACCATGACTTCTGTCGAAATGCTCGCCAACCTTCGTCCTAGTGATGTGATTATAGCGTATGTGTTCACGTCAATGCCATAAATGCCTTTTTTTTTTTTTAACCTTTTACGAACTCATAGTATCATGGGCGCAACTGGGACTGGTACGTCTAGCTGTTATGAATATATATCCTTCAAAGTGGTATCTGAGATCGAACCTCTCCCTTATTCTTAGGCAAGTCCACGGTGAGCATCAAATTATTAGATGATGTGAGCTTAGTATAACTAAGAGATCTGGTATACAAGTTCATCAACCTTCTTACAAACGACAACAATGTCGTTATCGGCCATAAAATCGAATCCCAGACGAGTAATGTCACCGTGTCTCGCTATGATATCGACAATGACCGTTCTGTGTTTCTCGTGGACACACCTGGCTTTGACGACTCTCGTGAAAATGTTACCGACACCGATATCCTTGAGAAGATAGTGGATTTCCTGCAGCCTAAGAAAGGGTAAATTGCTATCCATTTTTTTTGTTTGATCCATTGCGATTGCTGATGACTTGACATTCGGATTAGCGCTAGCAGAAAGCTCAATGGCATCATTTATATGCATCGTATTTCTGACCCTCGGCTGGGAGGCGTGTCCAAAAAGAACCTCAGGATGTTCAGCAAGCTCTGCGGCAACGACCAACTCCATAATGTTCACATCGTCACCACGTTTTGGAGTGAAGTCGATAAGAAGAAGGCGGTTGCCCGAGAGACAGACTTGGCTTCTACCGCTTTCAAGCCTCTCATCGAGTCCGGAGCCATGTTGCTTCGTCACGATGACACAGCCAAGAGTGCTCTATCCATCATATCCGAGCTCATCATCAAAAAACCAGTGATGATGCTGATCCAACAGGAACTGAACGAAGGGAAGAAGCTGGCAGATACGTCGGCCGGTGTCGTCATTACCGAAGAGATAGTGCGACTCCGGCAGAAGCACGAAAAGGAGATGGCGTCCTTGATAAAAGAAATGGAGGAGGCAGCGGAGGCGAAGGACGAGGCTTTGAGAGCTGAGCTGGCTGAAGAACATCGAGAGCTGGAAAGGAAGATGGCGCGTGCAGATGGTGATAGGAGAAGATTGGAAAAAACCCTCCATGAGGCACGCGCGGATTTGAAGGTGGGGGCGGGAAGAGAAAGGTTGGCTATGGTGGAAATGGAAGCCATGATGAAGAAGGCGGAGATGGATCGACTGGACATAAACAGGAAAGCAGAAGAAGAGCGCAAGAGACACGAGGAACATCTTGAACATCTTCGTAATGCGATGAAGCGAGCGGATTCCGGTCGCGCAGATATGCAGAGGACGTTGGAGGGGGCGGGAGAGAAAGAGAAGGCCGAGCGCGCTAGAATGATGGACCGGCAAACAAAGCAGGCGGCAGAAGGGAACAAGGGGAACGAGGAATATCTTCGTGAGACGATGGAGCGAGAGGCTAAGGATCGCACAGAAATGCAGAAAAATGTGGTTGCGATGCGAGAGCAAGGGAGAGCAGATAGCGCTCGAGCGGCGGAGAAGGGGCGCGAGCCGCAAGCGAAGCAGGCCGCAGAGCGTCATATCCTGGCGGGAAAAGCCCCAGAAGCCGAAGGGAATATTCGCGAGCTGGAGAAAAAACTTGCCAAGGATGAGCCGAAGAAGAAGAAGAGACTTGGAAAGCAAGCTGATCAGGGAAACATGTATCCGAACGAGTTCGGCGACACGGTGGGTAGCTGTGCCAAGGCTGACGGGGACACTGGGCCCGGAGTTGTTGCAGGATCCATGGTTGGCCTGGCGCTCGCACTGGTTGTGGCATGGAGAACGGTCTTTGGCAAATAAAGATTACGTCGACAGCACGCAAACTCGTTTCGTTTTAGATGCCCACTTCCATCTATCTATTTCCCTATGTATTAGTCCGCCTAGATATTTACCCACCTCAGTTATTTTCTTAAATTATCAGCCTACATACCCAGTTCTCTTCCGTTGCAGAGAGAGAAGTGTCACGTCACATCTCTCAACCACGACGCTGTGTATCCTCGTCACTCACTCATTTTACTCCAAACGATAGATTATATACTTTACATCATACTGCTCATACAAATCATGCCAAGAATGAATAAAGACCCCAATCTAGAAGGATTACCTAGAACTGCGCACTCTACTGATAGACACTGCACTTACGGACCAAGAAGTCGTTGACCAGGCTTGATACGACATGGCATCGAGACCATGCACACCATGCCACCACAATACAGGACTGGGATCGACGAGTCGAGGAAGACACCCAGGCTGAAGCTGAATTAAAAGGCAACCACTTCAAACGGATCAAGAGGCGATGCACCCTTTTTCGCAGCAGACCACATGGAGAATGTATACTCGTCCTCTATCAGGCGAAGGCGTGGCGTGATTGGCACGACAAGTTGAAGCCGAAGCAAGTGTACAATTCAACACAGATCTTTTATTAAGGTCCGTAACTGAAGAAGTTTGGGTTCATGTACGAGTCAAAGAAGTGAAGGAGGTCAGTCAATTAATCATATAATATCTAGTTAATTTTTGTTTGATCATATTCATCTCACCTACATGCACTGCCATGCACCCACACACTATCACCTCGAATTTTTTTGGTACGTCCGTTTCCTTGTTATACAATAATAATGACGCTCAACGAAAAGCTCTAAGAAAAGGGGTTCATCAGTTGATTATCACGTATCAGCATATGACTCACCGTTTCAGCCATGTACAGAGCAGTCGTCCTCAGAATGGTGTGACCGATGGTGCTCTCTCCGTTCTTGATTTGATGTCAAATGTGGGGACCTTATATCATATTGAACGAAAGAACAGTGGAGAAGTAGCGAAGTAAGTCGAGAGATACCATGGATTGGGAACTGTCTGTCCAACCCGGATTTTTCTGACTGGATCCATTAAGGGTGTCGTTGAAACAGTCAGACAGTCAACGATGAAAACATATCGGATGCAAGGAACTCAGTGTGGAAGGTGGGGTCTGATAGGCAGCCTTTGAGCCGGTCTGGTTTCTTCCCAGTCCAGACGTCTATACCGCTCATATCCAACAAACGCGAGATTGGAATTTGGAGCTGGTCGTTGAGATCGAATCGCTGACTACTAGACCGCTGACCGTCTGTATGAGAAGGAAATCTGCTTTATACAGACCGGTAGTTTTGAATCCCCATACTGGTCATCAGGCCGTCAGGTCCAACTCCTCGGGATTTCTTCTCCCAGTACTACTTGTGTCTCCCAAAAGCACCGCCGATATACTCGCTTCGGCAAAACCTGGAAGAGTCAATGCTCTTATTTCTGACAAGCGTTTCGCCAGATTTTCTTTGACTGCGACCGCTTCTGCTACCAACATCCGGGTCAGCGGTAGACCCCATTCTAACTGATGTGGGACACTTCTGGTTAGGGGACTGCACGGGTTTTCAGAACGTCAAAGGCAGGCAGATCTTGTGTGTTTTTGGCTAAGTTTAAAATCCGATAGAGGCGCGTCGTCCATGAGAAAACGCGTCGTGAGTACTGTCTTCAACCAAACGAGATACATTGAAACACGTCTGCTGTTTTGCGCGTGTAACGTGGCCATATTGTTTAGGGTAGGCCAAAAATCTTCTGGACCAAGGGATTTTAAGCTCAGATGATACTAATACTCATCATCACGTGCTGCTTGGTGCCTAATTTTAGATAATTAGTAACGCATTTACCAACCAAATCTACGCTGGGTCTCGTCCAGTGGGATGCTAGGTCACCTTAGAAGCCTTCTCCTCTCTCGTCCCATCGTCGACAATACAAAATTCAGAGCCTCCATGTCCAGTAAGTTGTCAAACTCAGAGCCTACAGATAGCTAAGTAATCGAAATCTCAGCTACAGCCTCATCTCAAATTGCCATTTTCGCTGCGGGCTGTTTTTGGGGCGTCGAGCATATTTTTCTTAAGCATTTCCCGCCTTCTGAGAACAAAGGAATCCTCTCCACGTCTGTTGGCTACACAGGCGGTAATCCCCTCGTCACGAACCCAACCTACAGGCTCATTTGTGAGGGTGCGACGGATCACGCGGAAGCTGTAAAGATTGAGTTCGATCCTGGTGTCATAAGTTACGAACAGCTTGTAGGTGGGTGAACCGTCGAAATATGCGTCATCATTCAATCTGATTCAACCCTATAATCCGAAGAATTTTTCTATCGCACACATGACCCGACAACGGTAAATCGTCAAGGGGCTGACGCTGGCACACGTAATGTTCTCATTTGAAACGTTGGAACCAACCCTGATCAATTTTCTATAGAGTATCGCTCAGTCATCTTTACAACCTCTGAAGCTCAAGCTGCGGCCGCCAAACTCGTTACAGCAGAGATCCAGGCCCAGCATTTTACTCCTAAGGGTAAGTCTTCCTTTCGGTCATCTCCGGCTTTTTTCGCCTGCCCCAAACAGGGAGTTTCTCCGTCCTTCTTTGAACTCTCGGCGATTCAAACAAGTCAGGAGATTTTCCTGACCCCTGAACTGCGCCTTGTGTTTCGGGTTTCTTCCATATTCCGTTCTCGCCAGTCAGTTTGACAAACAAGGGTTTTGGCTTGCCAGCCTCTCTTCTAAACAGCGAACCCCACACTGCATGATTGCATGATTTATAAAAAGAAAGAAATGCGATAACCGAGACTTCCAAGCCTGGCTTGTGTGATTATTTAAATTCGGCTCTCGTTTTCCTATTTCTCTTTGCCTTACTCTCAAACACCTTCCCTCTTCATCGGTTGCTGACATCGAGTTCTCCGCAGGCAAGAGAATTGTCACCGAGATTCTACCTGCTGGCCAATGGTGGAATGCCGAAGACTATCATCAATTGTACCTCTTCAAGAACCCTAACGGATATCAGTGTCCAACCCATCGACTTCACTGGTAGATATTTTTGTAACTATGTGATAGGTTTTGATCGCTTATAGTGTCACAACGCGACTCTGTGGAAATAATTATAAACGTCTCCGTCCCCGGGATATACGGTCTTGCAACTGGAGAGATAGTGGTGATGTTATATGAGCATGTTTCTCGATACCTTCTTGACTCTGAGCCTCTCCAGGTTTCCCATCAAATACCTCATTTTATCCTCATTGAAATTGAGTTTAAGCGACGGTGGACCACCGGTATTTACAAATGCTGTTTACTGGGTATTATTTTCTTGAATGGATGATGGGTTTTGAGAACCCCGAGATTCACCATGTTGAAACGTCGTAAGACCCATGAAGAAGGGAGAAAATTCAAGAAAGCAGGAAAGCAGGAAGATGAGACCGTGGATCCGAAGCCGCGAAGGAAGTACACAGACATTGATTAGCTAGAGAAAGCGGAAAAGATGTTCGGAAAAGAAAATAAAGTCAGGTCTTCATGAACTTTGTATCCGGAAAGTGAGTGTATGTTTAGAGAAAAAATCTTCCGTAGGCAGGCCTGTTCAAGTTGTCCCTAATGTCCGAGTGGTGTAAAGAGTTGAAGTGTGTTACTTATAACTTTGGTCAGACCCAGTTTTCTGTGACTTCATACCAGGTGTGACCATACTATAAAAGATTTAAGAACCGAAGATCCTTTTCTCTGAAGATTTATCCGTGCAATATCATAAATATCAGTTTATTATTTTACAAAAGTACTGAGGGAAAAAAGGTCATCAATTACGCATCCCATCCCGCTGACGCCCGGGAGTGACAGTTGTACATCACAGTTTCCCGAAAAGTCATAAATTTGGATTCTATCAAAATCTACTGATATCTACGTGCATAATCATGGAGACGTTGTTGCATGTGTTTCCCTCGAGGCGGGGTGTCCCGATTTGTCCACACGACGCGACGCGTTAGCGCCTCCCCCATGACAGTGCTCCAAATTTTCATGCGGCTGAGAAGGCGTAAATGACGACCACAACGTTCATTTGTACGCGCGAACAGGGTCACTGAGTGATTCTTCCACCGACTAAAGCAGGCATCTCTCAAGGTATAAATTTGATATACTTATCTTGTAGAATAATATTCGTTTCTACTCACTTCAAGGAGATTGATGACAATTGATGACACGAATAGAGGAGAAGCAACATCGAATACCGAAAGCGCCCACCAGAGGATTTAGCTCTGATTGTTCGCCAGTTTTCTAGCTCTGAGCTTCTAGCTTCGCTCGCAATGATCGATGTGTGGGTCAATGTTTGTAATTTAAAAATAGAGAGTGTTTCGGCTCGGTCCGCCGGCCGAGCAGATGCCGATATTTTTACGTTTTTCCTGCGCCATCGGCTATGTCGCACGTCCCGCCCTTACCACTCCGCCTTTCTCTTCTTCCCATCGTGTCAGGTTTTGGCCAAAGTTTAGACCTCCTTTGAACCATCAGATGTCAGAACGAGATCCGCTCCTTCAGCATCATGAACAACAGCAAGGTGAAGGCTACAGCCGGAAAGGCGTCAATCGTGCGCCAGGACCGTTGGACATCTCTCGCTCCACACGTTACGGTATTCTCGCAGGATTGTGGATGGGGACGTTCCTCTCAGTGAGTCTCTAGAAAACCTTTCTGGGTTAGAACGTTATAAAATGACTTTCGATAGGCTCTGAACCGTAATATTTCTATCACCTTCTGAGATCTGTAACTGACATGTGTTTGACAGAAACGTTAGTGCCTACTAGTTCGTCCAATTTTAACCTTTTCCTTGATTCTTTAGGTCTAAAAGAAATGCCTATCAGTGTTACCATCTATTTCTTCGGATTTCAATAAATCCAATCAGGCGAGTTGGCTTGGCACATCGTGAGTGACCAAGATCTGATTATACGCCGCTACGCCCACTGACAGCACATCTAGATATCTACTTGCGACATGTAGCTTTACACCACTGTACGGTCGCCTATGCAATTTGTTGGGTCGGAAAAGGGCCTGCCAAATGGCTCTATTTTTTGCGGGTCTAGGCGTACTTATGTGCGGTCTATCAACCAACATGGAGATGCTCATCGCAGCAAGATTTGTATGTCTACATTTATCTTGTAAATGCAAATGAACTCAATTATCCCTAGTTTTCGGGCATTGGTGGTGGTGGCTTGTTCACTACTGCATCGTAAGCCTCCAACACCTTTCGTTCGCTGGAGATATTCATAAATATTCTTTGTAGTATTATTGTCAGCGATATGTATAGTATTCGGGTGAGTATTGCTAATGCGTTAAAATTTGGAATCGAAGCTTATGTCTCCTCTAGAGTAGAGGTCTGACCCAAGGGGTTGCTAGCGTATTTAATGGGGTAAGGTTACACTCTACCTCGTACTTGCTGACACTTCATCGCCTCCACAGCTTGGTCTGGGTTTAGGCGGACCAATCGGCGGTTTGGTTACCGACTGGTTCGTTCGTATACTGAACACCTTTCATCCGATTGATTTTATAATAGGCTGGGTTGGCGATGGGCATTCCTAATCCAAATCCCCTTCTTCTTTTTATCGTTCGTGATCACGGCTTGGAATCTCAATTATGTAACAGAGGTAAGTTATTCAAGTTTTTCTCACTCATTTTCTGACATATGCCTGCACAGGGAAAAGGAAAGAGTGCAAAAGAAATTTTGAAACGGATTGATTACCTCGGGAGTCTTTGTGTTTTGCTAGCTGTGCGTTTTTGTATACCTTTTATCTTGTTCAAGTTCAAACTCATTGTGGTTCAAAGGTTGGTGCAACCCTCGTATTTCTAAGCGTGCATTACAACGAAAGTCTTCCGGTGAGTAATCTTCAGCAGCATATCGAACTCCTTATATCTAGTACTAACTCCTATCTAGTGGTCAAACCCTGCCGTCATCACATCCATCGCTCTAGCAGGGATATTCGCCATCCTCTTTCTCTTCGTCGAATTTTACATTGCTCCTGAACCGGTCCTCGCCCCATCCCTTCTCAAACAAAAAATACCCGTCTTGGTCGGGCTATCTAACTTCCTCGTCGCAATATGCAACTTCTCGATCATGTACTTCTTCCCTATGTGGTTCCAGACGGTTATATTGACCAATGCATCCACAGCTGGTATGCAAAAAAATATTATTGTCTCATTCCTGAAATAGCATTAAACCAATTGGAATGTATTCCCAGGTCTTCACCTCCTCCCAAATAGTCTTTCAATGTCGACGGGTTCAGTCTTTGCTGGATGGATGATGCATCTGACTGGGAGATATAAAACTCTCAATCTGGTTTTCGGAATCTTTCCATTTATAGGCACCACCTTGATATACAGGATGAGAGAGGACTCAGGACCTATTCAATCCTGGTTGAGTATAGTACGTCATTGTTCTTACTCACATTTCCTTGCAATCTCATCTCAAGGTTTAGATACCTCTTGGTTTCGGAAACGCTGTTGTGCTACAAACTGTGCTCAGTATGACAGCCGTTCTTTCAAATGTTTCATTTTTTTTAATGATTTTCCCCAGTTGCTTTGTTGGCTCATCTGCCTGGTAAGTAGATTACACTTCTAATAAATTATTTTTATATCCTGAAAAATTTCAGACGACCAGATGGCTGTCGGCACTGGATTCGGTCAACTCTTCAGAGGAGTAGGTAAGTGCTTTCGTAGACCTTGCCTCTAAAAGTACCCAAACCTTCTGACTTAATCATGTCACCAGGCCAAGTTGGCGGAGTTGCTATTTCATCAGCAATTTTCCAGTCAAACCTGGAACGCGAACTGCGAAGTAGAATTCATCGACCCGATGCGGAAGACGTACGTCACTACGACCCAGACCCATTACACAGTGCAGTTCTAATTGTGTTGCCCATGCAGTTAATCCGAAGAATAAGACAATCCACGCGACTTATATCAAGTCTACCACCTGATTTGCAGCGGATTGCTCGAGATTCCTATTCTGTCAGTTTGAAATGGGTTTTCTTTTTCGCAACCTGCTCTACTCTGCTTGCCTACCTGGTCCGCTTGCCTGTACGTTCCTTTCACCTTTCCCATCCATCACTGTCCTTACTTCAGCGTATATACTCCCTGCTCATTGATAATTTACAGATCCCCGATAAACTCCTAGAGCATCGTCCTCGTGAAGCTATAACTTCCCAGTCCCCGCCATCCGACAGCGAGTCAGAAAATTACGTTATACACGACGACAGCCATACAGGACAGAACGGGGTACCTGTGGCCCGGCCACGACGACTGTCCACGTACGAAAATGTTGATGCTGTGATGGATCCAGAAAGTGTCAAATCTGGTACCAGTACATCCCGGCGTGATCGTTAAACTATCAACTTTTTCGAATGATTTTTTTTTATGTAAACGAAATACGTATCCCTTCACTGCCGACTTGGAACCCACTGGCATGCATACCATGAACACTCTTTTTTTTTTTGTTTGTTGGTTTTTTGGTATATCATATACGTAATATCGCCTTCTCGTTTCCCTTCGACACGCTTTGCCTTGCATTGGTTTGCTTCTGGATACATACACAACGGATCGCATCGTCCTTTTTAGATTATATTGATTCGGTTTGGCAGCTTGTCCCGAATTCATGGCATGAAGTTGGGGGTTTCCGACCAATCTATGTTCATTCGGACATGTTAGCTGGGCCACAGACGTGGGTTCTTGCGATGTGTCATATGTTCGTTTTTTTGTTTTGGCAACTGACGTATACTAACATGTACGACCTTCTCCTGATGGAACGGTCATTTATCGGGCGTTCCATTAAACTCTGGTCCAGCTGGGCATTTTGAAAAGATCACTTGGTAAAACCCAGTCAGCTATATATATATATATATATAAATCTAAAGTTCACGCTCATTTTGTTGTGCTTTTATTAATGTGACGGTGGCGGTCCTCGTACTTCATCTAATGTCGGTTTAACTTACTTTTGGATAGTAGGGCAAGTGATCCCACTTTTTGAATTGAAAGCGTAAACCTTTCAATCTCAACTGGAGCTATAGTATAATTATGACATGTAATTGGGAATGACTATGGTGCCGTGCGCTTAGTCACCGCTACTTTTGTACACACCCTGGCAGGAGACAGTACGCAACAACCATGTACCGTTAAGCGCACAGATAAAAGTAGTTTAATTACGCAATAGGTTACAGCCTTGTCCCACAGAAAAATAAATTATTTTGCTGCGTGCTTGCATCGTACACAATTAGGTAGTCAAATAACACACCTGGAAAGTATTCTGACTGTGCGCAGTTGCCAAGGGGATTACAATTGGTTGCCTTAGTGACAGGTACGCAGTCAGAATACTGGAATGACTTCCCGTAAGGATTTGGAACGATTTAGAAATTCTAAATCGTTCCAAATCTCCATCAGCCGAGATGCCGAGCTCGGATCATTGATCATTTGGAAATCAAAGGTGATTTCAGACCTTTCCAAATTGCATGATCTGTAGAGGCCTCCTGACCCCTCCACAGACGCAAAATCATTTATAAATGTTTCCAGATGCTCTCTTGGCATCTCAGCATGCCCCTTTTTGGAAAGTAGTCCATAGACACTTTTTTTTCCCATCTGTAGCTTGCCTTTGTCGTTCTCTGGCCATGAATCCTTCTCAGAATGAAGGCGGCCACCCTCCTAACACCCCTAGACCTCCATCACACATGTCTAACAACACACCAGTCCAGCATAACCCTCAGAATTTTTATTTCCCTCCTCAAAACAACGTGTATTCCCATGTCAGTTCTTGTCTAAAAAAAATTATTGAAAGGTTGTGACTCTAATTCTGATACTAGATGGACTCTGTTGCCACTCCAGGAAAGGGGAACAACTATGGACACCCCTACATGTATCTGGGACTTGGAGGTGAAGAGAATCAGGCCCATCAGCCTCAGCAACTACAATTACCACCTTGTCGTCGTTGTCCTGATTGTTAGGGCAACTGCGGACGACTTAGTCGAGATCTAGCAGGGGATCCTAAACATATATATAAACATAAAATACGACAGGAAAGCACACCTAGCAGGGGATCCTAAAAGAAAAGGATAAAGCCCTG
>Ga0193743_1003247_pt1 | contig 10959 bp, 5 predicted proteins | sample L2c2metaG_FD_143038 | JGI IMG/M metagenome (GOLD analysis project Ga0193743, IMG submission 143038) | Soil microbial communities from a riparian zone of the East river system, Colorado, United States - L2c2 | ecosystem: Environmental > Terrestrial > Soil > Riparian zone | place: USA: East River...
TAGAGGAAGCTTCTTTTTTTTTTTTTTAACTGAGGAATCACAAACTATTTTCGTCTTAGTTTTGTATTTGAGGAAAAGTTGAAGAACAGATGTTTGACAAATGACATACAGTTTGTAAATTAGTTTTTTTCGACTCCTTATTTATTTAATTGAAGATGACATACAGTCGCCTGTTTTCCAATAGCTTTTTCTGGACGTCCGTTCGCCAAGGAGCCGTGTAACCGTTTTTCTCCAGAGCCGATAACTCACCTATTACATACAGGAGAGAAGCGGCGTCGACATTGAACGACATGATATTTAATATAAGTGCCTTTAAATATGACGGAGATGAAAAAAAAAACTGAATCTATGTCAGGAATCTGACGTAACGAACGAAAGCGTGTCAAACACCATATACATTAGATATATACATAACAAACAAAAAAAGGAAAAAAAAGCAAAAGGCTGGTGCTGCTAGTGTAACCACATCATGAAGCAAGAGAAAGATTCAGAAAAGCTAGTAGATTAGATACAATACACCGAAGAAGGGCATCCACGGCAGGCCCAGAATGGCCAAGTAAAGAGTGATGGTTTCTACAGGAAGTAGTCGGCGGGAGGACGTTTCGCAGGAATGGATCGCACATCCTGTAAATGGATTGGATATTGTGATGAGAATTATTTTTTTGTGTTATTTGATACAAAAGAAAGAGAGAAGGGAAAGGAGAGATAAAACGATAATTTAGACAAAGATGGAAATTGTGGTATCCACAAACGGGAAAGAGCCAAGCGAAAGAACGTGGAAATGATTGATAGGTTTTGTCGGAAGAGAAATCACATATCGTAAATCTGTGATCAAAGACAAATTTTGACTTACCACAGCTGCATGGTTGAAAACTTTATATTCTTGACCTAGGTGTTCGTCCAGCTCCAGAATCGAAGCTACATTTCCACACCTAGACATCCAAAAAACCACGAAATAAGCGGAGTCAGCAATCAATCATTTATACGTTTGCGATGTGTGTAATGTGCATGGTGTATATGACAGATAGATAAATATCTAAAAAAAACAAGAAGTTAAGATGTTTCCCGCCATCAGCGGTTATGAACGGAACCAAATTTCTCTTCGGGGTGGGGGGGTGTACACATAATACTGCAAGCGTCAAGCAGAGAGGCATTATTATGTCATAAAACCCTGAGATCAAGGTGAAGAAGTCCGGACAGACGAAACAGACGTAAAAAAACAACAACGGAAACGAAAGCCATGAAGATGGAGTGTGGGGATCGGCAGGCAGGAAAGAAGCGAGAAGAAGGAACGATTGAAAAAGCAAACAATACTCCCCTACAACGAGGGACCTCCAAAAAAAAAATTGAAGATGGAAGCTCGCTTACCTGTAACAATAATTCGGAGCACTCCAGACAGTAACGATCGTCTGATCAAACATGAGTTTATAACCCTCCATGGCAAGTTGATGAGCCCTCGCTATTAAGTCAATAGCATTGTTATGAGCAAAGTTCTTCGTTATATCGGCACCAAAAAGAAAGCCGGCTCCTCGAGGCGATAGTCCCCAACCTAGGATATCTATTACAACATAACCAAGAAAAGTCTCGTTGTCTCTTTTTTTTTTTTAGCAGAGTGAGATGTGATTTACCATCTGGGTCGGACCATAGGAGGTCACACATAGGTCCGTCGTGTGGGACTTCTTGTTTTCGATCTATTGCACGTATCTAGTAATAAAAGAACGGCGGTATGGTCAGCAGGGCATTCGATAGAGACAGACATACAAGACATAAATGATACATATCGTTCCAGATGAACACATGACGAAAGAACGAAGGGACAAGGGCAGCCACAACAAACGCACCTGATCAATGTTCTGTAAATTTGGACTCAACCCCCCGTGAACACAAAACACGCGACCATCGACTATAGCTCCCAATGCGAGATAATCAAACACCTCACAACACCATCTCCAAACATGACTACTTCCATACTTTCTCTGACATTCATCGTAAAAGCCGTATACCTGTGTAATCTGTCTGGATTCGTGGTTCCCTCGAATGAGAGTTATTCGTTCGGGATAACGGACTTTGAGAGCTAGTAAGAGCAGAAATGTTTCGACACTGTAGAACCCGCGATCAACGAAGTCGCCTATGTGTGAGCAGAAAAGATAGTAGTGAGCGCCTGGGTTCATGATAGAAGGGTTATGTGAAAGTCGAGAGAAGAGGGGTTTATACCATACCGAACGAAAAAAAACAGAAAGACTCAATGAGAAAGTGAAAGAAAATCAAATACGACTTACCCATGAAAAGATAATTGGTCTCCGGACAAAATCCTCCCATTTTGAACAACTCCATCAGATCAAAGAATTGGCCATGTATATCTCCACATATCTAACGACCCAAGAAAAAAGACCAGGAGAGAGTAACCAAGAACCCAATCAGACAGTTCCGCAAACAACGACAATAACCGGATGGAGTAGTTTTGGGATATCATCCGTCAGGTACGCCAAATGATGGATATTCAAAGCAGCGCAATTGCATAAAAAGACAGTGAAATGATGAATGGACCAGGGTGAGCGTTTGTATACCGCAGAGAGATGAATGGGGGTAATGAGCAAAACAATAATAATAATAATAATAACGGTTCAAAAAAAAAAATCCAATCAACCTTACCGTCACAGGTGAATCTACGACTTGTACATTCCCTTCCTCAATAAGGATTTCTCGTGCCATGAGACAAAGTCTTTTGACTTGTTCTTCTGATATAGGTTGGCAGCGAGTGAGTTGTTCGATCTGTCTGAAAGGGACGCGCGCCAGATTGTAAAAAAAAGAGACATTGTAAAAACAAGGAGGAAAAGAAAGCCGAGTGATATCCAAGTTTCCGAGCCACCCCCCGGGACCCACTGAGTGTTTCTATAAAATTATCAAACAACTCACCTGTCCAAATCACTAGACATGTCGACAAACCGTCGGCTAAATCGCGCGTCCAAGTAAGAAGTATGTTGGTTGACAAAAGAAAAAACCCCTCAGATCAAAAAAAAAAGGTATTTCGCCAGTTGCCGCTTTCGAATAATTATTGATCAAAAAGTCATAAAAAATCCACAAAGAAATCAAATTTCAAAGAAACCATACAAAGAAAATATCCCAGAGATACTACTGTTACTTTACGTATTGAGACAACAATGGTAGGTAGATAGAGGCTACCAGACATCCAGTCGCCTTTTTTGATAGAGAAAGAAAGGAGGTACAAAATCACAATGTCTCAGAAGGATAGTAAGCGAATAGATATGGGCACGTAGAAGTAAAGGCTAGTTGCGACGATGGACTATGTGGGGGGAGAGAATGGGAAGAAATCTAGGTATAACACAAGAAAAAAGAAAAGGAAGCGGCAATTACAGAGATTTAGACATGGCCAGTGGAGGGGGGGAAAGTAAACAAGAAAAAAAAAAACAGCCGCCTTCCATCTCAAACCAGCGCAGCTCCCAACCCTTTTCTCATACCACTGTCCGCTTTCCATGCTCCATGCCCCAATCCCATCCCTTGATGATAAGGGTAATCACCTACAGGCTGAGAATGAATATAGGGAGACGTGCTATGATTCTGGGAATGACGCGAATCGTCTCGACGGATAAGACGTTCACCTTGGATAGGTGCTAGCGTTGGAGGCGGTGAATTGAAACGCCCAGCACTATGGCCGTTGGAATGGTAGTGATTACCACTATGTTGGGGCAGGAGGTGAGATTGAGAATGATGTTGTTGCTGATGCTGCTGCTGGTGTTGCTGCTGCTGCTGCTGTTGCTGGTGATGATGATGGTCATTATTCATCATCCCATTTCCATGATGCTGCGAATGCTGGTGATGGTGGTAAGAATGAGCATCGTCGTGGAAGACGGGATAGTTAGGTGTCGGCGGCCCTGAATTATGTGATGAAACAGATTGAGAAGATGCTGGTGAAGGAGGAGTCGCACTTGATGATTGATAAGACGATTGTGGATGTGAGATATGTGAGATAGAATGGCGTGAGGAGATTGACACAGGAGAGTTGTCTCGATGTTGATTTTGGTTTTGAGCCTGCTGAGGCTGAATGGGTGAAACATTGAAATTGTTATGTGAACTAGAATATGAAGAAAATGAAGTGCCATTCGAACTCCCAGATGAAGGATGAGTGATAGGAGTCGTATGAACATAAGTATATCCAGGCCCCTGTGATTGCTCTTGGTAAGTCGTCGTTCCACTTCTGTAATTATAGTTTGGAGAGTTGGAGAGCCCCTGGGATTGCAAAGACACGAGGTGGTGGTCGCTTGGTGGGTAGGGAGTGTCTGGAGAAGAGGAAGGTGATCGCCCAGGACTGGATTGTTGCATACGTGAACCGGTAAGGGGGATAGAAGCAGTCGCTGGCAATGTCGCTTGTGCTAGTGGTGGAGGGGAATCTGGGGGTGTAGAATGGTGACTGTAGATTCGGGCCGTTTCCAGAGGTGGTGGCGACGACAGGGGTGGCGGCGCCAATGGTGGCTCAGTGGTTGGAGTGGCATTGTTGTTTCCTTTTTTTCCGTTCATCGATTTAGGGGCAGAAGAACGTGCGGAACTTCGTCTTGATCCAGGAGACAAGTGAATTCGATAGCTGGAAAGGTTTTTAAAAAAAAAATCCAGTCAGCGCTCAGGAGGCGAAGAAGAAAAAATCCCCCCCAGTCGATAACGGGCAAACATCGGTGTATCTACTACGAAAGCCAATACTAACTGTTGTTGGAGATTATCCTGACGAGAGCACCGCGTTTCGCAGCCAGGGAAAGGACATTTGTGGTTTCTTTCCCCCGTGTGCACCCTGGAATGACGAGCAAGGTGTCCGCTAGTTGTAAAGGCGCGTTCACAGGTACTGCAAACATGTTTCTTCTTGGGAGCTGACGTCGCCGCAGGTGTAGGGGGTTGAGCAGTAGATTGGGACGTCTGTGATAGTAGTGGAGAAGAAGCGGGAGAGTCTGGGAGGTACGGAGAGTTTGGGAACTGGGAGTGATAAAACTGAGTCCCTAGATGTTGTTTAGAATCTGCGCGAGGCATGGAAAAGGTTAGAGACAGGGTAGAGTGGTTTCTAAGGGTACAAGGATCTCGAGGGCGGTCCTTAGGGAAGGAAACAAAATGCTCTGAAAATAGTCCGGGTTATGAGGGAGACCTCGCTTGTTTGTCTTGGCCTTCAGCATAAATTTGGCCATATGAATCGCGATAATACGGATCCATAAGGTCTGAGTTTAGACCCCATTTCCATTTTCAGCCATTGTCATTTACAACAAATCTATTTATTTCCTATTTAGGACACCACCGAACCCCCCCAAAAATTCTTATACACGTGCCAAAACCACAATCGCTCCATGGCATATTTGAATAAAAAGGATATCCAGGAACACACAACAACCCATACACGTAAAGGAACGTTTTTTTTTTTTCTATTTAGTTCCAAGACATTTCTTGTCCAAAACAAAAACTATATTATCATAAACACAACAATCTGCTTTTGGGGTCGGCAATTTTCCAGATCCCCATAGAACGATTTAATCATATCTGGAGATATCCGATCATTTTTCACAGCTTCGATCACAACTTGAAATTCGGGTCAGGTGGGGCTCTAATACACCTCCAGTAGACTAGTCCTCTTTAGGTTGCCTCAGCGCTCCGGTTCTGACATACGGTACCGACAACATTGTAACAAGCACGCAGTCTCGTCGCAGCCAGTTGACTCATTCTAATCATTGAGAAGAGCTCGATAATTACAATGTTACAGAAACAACAAAAAAACACTTCTGCTATCAACTTTGCAGGTAATAGGTTAAATTAGGAACAGGGTGGGAAATTCACGCATTGATTTAACAAAATGCCGGAAAATGCGGTTCCCGACAAGAATGGCGTGGGACAGTTGCTAGCAAGGAGGCTTTTAGATCGGGGGACAGTGTGGCATGCAACCCTGAATGGAGATGTACTAGAAGGTCGCTATCTTTTTTACGTGTCAAGTGTAACTTATAGATAACACACAAGATAACAATCCCTGTAGCCTGGTCGTTATGTAGATCGAATGCATTATTTTTTTGACTTGCTTATAAAGGCCGAGTAACTTCTGTATGACGATGTATATTATACCCACTTTGAAACGCTTTCGACAGCTTGAGCTTGAAACAATCCTCACCCAATAATACGGCGAACCGACGCTTGATTATATAATGCCGACCAATTTTATATATACCCTTTCGACCACCGGAAAAGGCTCTGGACGTTGCCCGTAATAAATAATAAAAAAACACTTTCGAATTGGAAAGAGAGAAAAACTATAGTTGTTTAGCATTGGATGAAATTTTTTTGAAAAGAAGGTCAGCTGCTTGGAATTCAACTTCATTTAGTTCGTTTCAAAAAAAAAAAAACCTTGCTTATTAGGCATAGTTCTGATGGCTCTCTCGATCATTCGTGCCCGGACTTCAAGGGTTCAAAATTCCTTAAATGGACCTTGGGAATCCTGCCATACCCCCTCAAATTTAATAACCTTCCATATCAGTATATCAGGTGATGTGAGGTATGGAATCGCGTAAAACACCGAAGGTATGATGGAATCCGAAAGGTCCTGTTTTTCATTATTCATGTCCAATCGTGATCGCCGATCGGATCATTGCCGGTTGATTGGGTATTCGTATAATTTATGCATGTTTTTTTTTCAAAATTCCATTGACGATATATTCGTTGCAATTATTGTTATTATACCAGACAAGGATGACAATTTATTCACTTGGATCCGTAGTAAAAGTTGATCACAAAACAAGGACAAACGTCATCAATGGAGAGTATAGTTTGTGGCTATGCATGTACGTTGAAGTCGTTTGATAATCAAAAAGCGCCACTGTAACAGTGTGGAATCCTTTGGATGTTTCATGATTTAAATTGAGTTTTCTCACAGGAATAAAAGCAGGAGCCTCTCTCTGTTCACCATCCTCAAAAGACCAAATGACAGGGCACTAACCCGCCGCGGCGCGGGAATCCGATATCTCATCTGTGCGCAGAGCAGTGAACTCACATTTCAAAAAAGGTCGGGTACTAGAAAAGGGGCGATACTACAAACACATTGACTGCACGTTCATTGATTTCTTTATGTAAGGGCCGGCTGGCGTCAATCCCATGATCAATACTTATTGTTATGAAAAATACAGGCGGGTAACGGTCGCGACTTGTACATAATTATAACCCGAGGAAATGCTTCGAACTCTGGGCCCAGGTTAAGCGATTGGCTTCTCGATTACTCATTTAGAGCTAAGCAGTCACCGTCGCTTCGCTTTGAAACTTGAAACATATTTCACATGATCAAAGCTTTCCTCAAACCTCGAGGTCTCGATAGAAAAAAAAACAACCAATTATTCCAGTCCTCTCAATGCATGCACAGCCACATCACCTAACTATGCGGGTAGGTACTATGATAATCTTATCGTGTACCTGACAAACTAACCCTAACGAACTACGTAACTTTTTTGAGTATCCCAAGGGTAATAAATTAACCCTGAACGAAGGATAATTGATGGGCACATATCTACAATCGGAACTTTCTCATCCCTGCTTAATGATAAATGATTCCTGATTACTGTGATAGTGATCCTGATTCTCCCTGAAGGGTTAGAGGAAAGGGTTGTTTAGAAAGCCGAGAATGTCTTGATCTCTGTTTTTGGATCTTGCAGGGTTGAAAGTCGACCTTAAAAATTTGGGTCATTTGACCAATACCTTTATCTTACTTAAACTGCAGTCAGCTTTCCAGAGTCTTTTTCTACACTTGTATATAAAGTAACGCAAATCCAACGGCCAAGTGGGCTTGTTTAGGTTGAACCCCGCTGAGATCGCATTCACCACGTCGTTACGCAGTTTTGGAACTTGATTTCCTTGGGTAAGTACTAGGTCAGCCGCTTTGGTGGAGTAACCCCCTGCATGTCCTCTTCCCAGCTATTCTGTATATAGAGCAGAAATTCCTCATAAATATCTCACCTCGGGACGCATTCCCGAACAAAATGGAAAACAAATAGCCGTAATTGCCTGAGCCGCAGCCTGGCCAGGATGGAAAGTGGTCCGTTTCCTTTTTTTTTCTTTTTTTTTCACATGACATGTCTTTCATAATTCCCATGTCAAATTCGTCTTTAGATGTGGCAAGGCTAGTCGTGTAGTTTGTCACTGAGTTTTATACGCTGCCGTGAGGAGAATCGTTTACACCGAGGTCCGAGACGACAGTTGGAGCAAGCATCAGAGATGTGGCGGGACGTACCCATGACACCATAATTCTAGCAGTAAAAATTCTTGTCAAGTAGAAACTCGGCGGGTTATTTATCACGCTACGAGTTCAAATAAGGCTATATGGACTCAGAAAAAGGTATTTGTTCACGAGTCATCGAGCCCGCCCTGGCGCCCAATGTGGTGACAAGCCTGTTGAACCGGTGATGGGACTCTTTGGTTATAAATGAAATCAGGTCTGTCCCCGATATTACTTGGAGCCTTATACAGGAATAAAGAGGCGCAGAACCATCGGCCAACGACAACCATACCTTAAGGAACGGATATTCGAAGATCAGGGAGAATATGTGTTGAACGATCCTGCCAATGCCAAAGGTCGACCAGAAACTCTTTTCTATGTGTCGCAAAGGTCACAATCCATCTTGACATTGCTCCCGCACATCGGAGAGAAGTTGACGACATTGCTGGACGAATTGTTGAGTAGGTCTAATTTAACGTTTGACAAGGGGTATAGTCTTGGCACGACAATCGGGACAACCGTCGATAACCACCGCAGGTCGAAAGAGCAGGTAGGAAGGGCGTGAGATGCGTACCCTGCAAATCCTGGGGCCTGGAGGGATCCTTGACTTCTCACCCCATTGGCATAACGTGCGAAGACGACATTGTCGAACGGAGGCCAATTGGACACGCATTTGTGAGGCTGTATTTTTAGGGATCAGGGTAAACGCACTTCAAAACTTTCTTTTCTCACTTGCATCATTTTTCAATCAAATGAATTGACTTCGCAGTGTTTTGATGGATTTCCAAGGTTTTCCCGCTACTTTTTGAGAGAGTCTAATTTCAGAGGAAGCAAGAAAAAAAAGAAGAAAAAAAAAAAGAGGTTAACCCACATTGATAATGATTCCGGCGGAGATCTAGAAGCAACATCTGTATTACCGAAGAACTCACAGAAGTGCCTGCGAGTAGTACAATTTGCCTCATGATTTCCGAGTGTCGGGACTTGGAAACGCAGTAGAAGGATATCAATCCATTGATTCCGACAAACGTTGAAATTGATCAAGCCTGTGTGGAAATGTCACGACTAAATTTGAGGCAAGAAGTAGGCGATCACGCTATTAGAACTGTACACCGGACTTTCCCAGCGTCCGGGGGATGGAAATCTCAGAACCTCACTTGGTTGTCAAAGCAGTTCATTTCATGAATGCGGTCTTCAATGTACAGAGATTCTGAGAACAGTCAATGTACGTACCAATTGCTATGTAGAATACTTCGCGGAAATCGATAGACCTCGGTAATTCCCCGCCATTGTTGATTGTGTCATATTCCCAAAAGAGAGACGGCGAAGTGGTTGATGAGCTTTTAAGGAAAGCCATGAGGACTTGGGGAATTTCAATAGCAAGTTCGACTCTTCCAAAAAAGAGGGGATGATCACTACCAAGACGTGTGTGATGTTGAAAGTTCAAGTGAAGGTGGAAGGGAGTAGAGTAGTCGCGGATTCGTTGAGCATTCACTGCCTCTACCCTGCAACGCGAAGGACTCAAAACGCCATGTGTATGTCTTCCTTTCAGTGGCAAGAGCAGGGAAGAGTGATCAAGGTGGGATCACAAACCCATCCGTATCGTATGTGATTTTCTCGTGGAATAACGGCCATCGCAGCACAGCCTGAAATATCCAGTATATGTCGAGATCCAGGGATTTCTTCTATGCGTCGGCGTCGCGTAGCGTCGTGCGTCATTGAAATAAGATTGTTGCAGGAATGAGAGTAATTTCTGGTCAACTTGGGACCGTCATCATCGATAGATTCTCAACACATGGTTGCAGGCGCTTGCGAAATGGTCGAAATTCGAGCCCAATAAATAGCAGCTTCCGAAGTACGGCTTTGAACCAGATGATCTCGAGAGCTGTACGCCAGCTCAATCTATCGGTGATCCACAATTCTCCGGCCATTTGCGGAGCATATGATATGAGGACCTGAGAATACAACTTGAATTCGAGCAAGGCTGATAACAGTCGTTCCCTTGTTGAAAGTTTGCCCCGGACTGTCGTTTCCCAAGACAAAAACCGCATGATTATGTGATATGCCTTATTCGGGACGGTTAGGGCTCCGACGGTTAGGTCGCCATTTGTCATAAACGTTGATGACAATCTGGGGCTAACCTGTTACGCGAGCCATTGCTTACAGGGCTTGTATGAGTGTTTTTCTTTTCTGCTCCATAATGTAATGCAACCGCAGTTACTCTACCTTCTTATGTAGACAAACCTTGAGTTCCTTGGGTTTCCCCCTGTTCACCATCAATGTGACTGCCAAAAAATTCTGAAAGAAATTGATTCCTTCCTGAAATGGAATGTGTGATGTGATTTGCTCTCATATCCATTTTCACTCAAATTCAGCAGTTCTGCCATTTTCTGGGCTCTTTGATGATTCAAATAAAATCTGGAACAGTGGAAAAGGCAAAGAGAGTCTATTTAAAAAATAAAACCACAAATCCTGTTTTCAATATTAATAAATTCCTTAGATCAAATTTGATCTATCTGTAAATATCAGAAGATGTGAAAGGCTGGGACCTTAGATACTCTGTATTACAATAGATAGTAAAATAAATCAAAGAAATCTACTGAGACTTGAGTCTGGAATATGAGTTGTATCTTTGACTGGTCAATGACTGTAACTCTTGTTGAATATATACGAGTTTAGCTTGTTTATATTATCTTTGTATGTTTTATCTCTTTTGTTTATTC
>Ga0193743_1003248_pt1 | contig 10956 bp, 12 predicted proteins | sample L2c2metaG_FD_143038 | JGI IMG/M metagenome (GOLD analysis project Ga0193743, IMG submission 143038) | Soil microbial communities from a riparian zone of the East river system, Colorado, United States - L2c2 | ecosystem: Environmental > Terrestrial > Soil > Riparian zone | place: USA: East River...
TGTGCTTTATACTGCAGCACAACCACAGCCCCACCATGCTCCACACACGTTCCATGTTCCAGGCCAATCACATCATGCACGCACCAGTCTCGAGGTCATGAGTTGCAGTCACCACAAGGACCTGTGAGGATTTACGTTGGCATCCTTCGGCACCATCTGGAATACGAGTCTCCTTGTTATATGTTCATTCTTCTACCATATGCTTTCACGATAACTCCTTTTATGTTTATGTTTTGCTTCAGTATAAATACTCCAGTTTGTTGTATGTATTTCGCTAGTTTGAATATCAACTTAGCAACCTACTTCTCCTTAACTCACTCTCATCTTCTTAAGCTTCTTCTCAGCTCGATTCCGGACTCTCCTACTCCGTCCAGACCTCCGAAATTTGAGGCATCCAGCAAGAGAGCAGCGCAACCTACAAGTTGAAGCCAACACCTCGCACGACTTCGGACCCGACATCTCCATCCGAATTCCGAGCTTAACAGATATTTGACACCTGATGCACAAGCTACAGATTTCCGCAGATGTGAAGCCTCTTTCTGCAGTGCAGCAAGTTTAGAATTGGCCATCTCCAATTTTGACTGAGTCTTGTCAAGCTGTGATGTCCAGCGAGCCATTGGATTTGAAAGTTCCATCTGAAGGCCATTGTTGGCTTTTTTAAGTAACAAAAGAGCCTGTTTGGAATTCTTTGAACTCTCTGAAAGGCAAGCAGAAACTTTTTTTTCTGCATTCACCAAGATTTCCTTCTGCTGCTCAAGGCAGTCAATCTTAGTAAAGCCATGTTTCACTGTCTGACGCTCCATGCAAAGACTATGATATGTAGCTTCTTGCTTTAATCGCCAGTGAAACACTTCATCTGTAAGCTAGGTGCACTTCTGCCTGAAAGTCTCCAGCTCAGAATGCAGGCTCTCACACTCTAAACTCTTCTGAGAAAGCTGCTGCTCTAACTCCGTATTGTTAGTGAGTGCCTCTTGCAATTGATCCCAGAGATCCTCAGCTGCAGTTTCAGAACCAAGAGCAGCACACTTCTGAGATTTAGTTTCAACAGCTTTTATTTGAGATTGCTCTTGTTGCTGGCGAGATTTTTTGGGAGGCATCACCAGGCTTTTCTAACATGTAAGTTGGAGAATGAGTCAACAGATATTATATTTAGCCAAAAATATGAGTCATACCACATATTCTGGGGAAAATAATGGATATGTGATGATGTTGTTGAATATCTGTGCCTAATTAATGAGCTAAAAGTACATATTAGTAGTAGGCAAATGCATGGTAACCATTGGGTATCTTGGTGCTTACCCATACCCAAACATGTGAGAACCCTTACGTGTGACCTGCACAGCTTTACCCACCAAAATGAGCCCAAAAACATGGAAAATGGTGGAGAAATGGATGAGATACACCTAATTTCGATGATTTTCACAAAATTAGCTGTATCTCATTCAGTTCTTTGCCAAAAAATATGTTCTTGGACATGTTTTGAAGGTCTTGGGTAGAATGATTGCTACCTATACCTATTCCCCTGATATCCTCACCTGTGACCTGTGTAGGTACAAAAAACCTGTGCATTTCCCTAATGAGTAGGAAAATGCACAGGTACAGTGTACCTGCATGGGTTACAGGTAGAAATTCTGATGGGTACAGGTATAGGTAGCAGTTAACATACCAATAGCCTTTAAAATAAGCCAAAGAACATGAATTTTGGTTTAGAATTGAATGAGATACAGTCAATTTCGTGAAAATCATCGAAATTGAGTGTATTTCACTCATTCCTATACCATTTTTCGCATTTTTGGACACATTTTTGGTGGGTAAACCCATGCACGTCATAGGTATGGGTGCTTTTAGGTTACACATGCATTTTCCTACATATTAGAGCCTGGTAAAGGCTTACAACAGTGAATTTAATGGTTTTCTAGGCCAAAAATATGAGAAAAGGGGTAGAAATGGCACAGTTATGTGATCTAGAGCAATAGGTAGTGGTGGAAAGTGTGTAAAAGTGGTTCATATACAAGCCAGGAGTGCACCATTCACGATGCAGAGCCGTTGCTGCATGTTTTGCAACCATTTCGGTGCCTGCAGAATGCATCAGTGGCTGTGCCATGCCAAATTGGTGCCCTGCACACGATTTTGAATAGAACTCAGCAACCGCTGCACCTATGGATATGATTTGTAGGAGTGGTTTTCTCAGAATTTTAATCTGAATCGAACTCCAGAGCCCGAATATTTAATTTCGGACCATATGTCTGAGATATAGGTCAAAAAGACGCCATTAACATACATGAGGGCTGAAATTAAAAATTCTAGTTCTGGAGTTCAATTCATATTTAAATTCTGAGCAAAATAATCCTATAAATCATATCCATAGGTGCTTTGGTTGTTGAGTTCTATTCAAAATAGTGTGGAGGCACAGATTTGGCAGGGGAAACATACTCATTTCCCTTTTGTGACAGTAATATTTAGTATTTAAAAATTCTGATCATCTATAAACATCTAAAACACATTTATAAACATAATGGCTGCAGCAGAATTACCATTGTTATGTTGTGGAAAGCCCAAATGCAATATCTCATAGAAATTATGGCGTCACAGTAGTCACACATGTGTCACATGCCATCACCTTTACCGGGGATTGGTCACCCCCAATTATACAAGTCCATCAAAGGCATGGGAGCGAAATGCGACGGCTGACGGCGGCCAACTTGGAACCTCCCTAATAGCTTTTGTTGTTGTGACCTCATGGTCTCTCATGGTCCCTCGTGGTCCCCGTCCCACGACAACGATGGAGACATTGCGGTTAGTAAAAAGTTAATTGTAATGGTTACAGGTTTACAATTCCAATGTTTAAATTTACCTTATTTATTCAACCGACCCTCACAACTACAATTGATCTTGAAATTTCGAAATCTGACAAACGACGTGACGTGGGTGGACGTGGGTGGTTGGTTGGGAGGAGAACACATGTGTACGTGGCGTATGTTCTTCCGGAAACAGAACTGTCAAAACACTTGAAGATGCGTTTGTCCTTGGAAACACGGTGTCTCATGACCAACGATGAAGACATCACAGGTAGAAGTAACTACAAATAAAAAAGTTAACTGTTAAGGTTACAAGTTAGTAAAGGCAATTCAAGTTCGACTCCTAAATCGACCTTATTTATTCAACCGCCATAAGCCATCCCTCACAACCACCAAGCCCTCCCTCCTAGCAGCCTCCATAAACAATGCCAGCTGCTCGATCGATCTATCATACCCAGGAGCAAACTTGAGCATTGTTTGGATCCGAGCAAGAGGAAGCATTCCGATATTGGTAAGCATGCCTTCGATGAACTTTGTAGATTGTGGTAAGTTTCAAGATCAATTATCAAGAAGAAAGAAAGGTGTAGGAGAGAGGGACCATACGTGGGGCAACGCAAACGGCGAGACAAACAAGATGAGAATCGAAATACTAACCTTCCAATAGATTCGCATCTGTTCTGCCTGTTGCTGTTGTATACTAGAAATCGGAGGGTTTTCGGGTACAGCAGACGCTAGATAAGAGATACAGTTACGATGAGCGCGTCCATTCTCATCAATGGCGGATTGCCCAGAGAGACGCAAACAGCTGCGAAAGGGACACAGGAAAAAAAAGAGAACGAAGAACAAAACGAACCTAATACTCTCGCGTCCCTAGTTGAACCGCGCCCACCCTCGCCTTCGAAACCTCCTTCTTCCGCCTTCTCCAACAATATAAACATATTTTCAGGGTCTTCTTTCAAAACTCCATGATCTACCCAAGTAGCCAGAGCCTTGATAGCAGCCCCACGATCGATCGAACCAACAGAAGATATAAGTTCTTCTAAAGTCCAAACGGCTAACGGGAGAAGGAGTTAATCAAGGCGGGGTGAGGGAGCGGAGGAACAGACCTTTTTGTGAAAATAGCTCAATAAAGGCTGCTTCCAGTGGAGGCACGTCTACATCCACCACACGATCTTCTAACTGGAGTTCAAGCTGCACGGTGCCGAGGTGGGGTAACCATTTCAGTTTTTTATCAGGTTTGAACGCAGTAAACTCCCGAGCATAGTCCGTTTGCAGTCTGGGCAAAGAAGACAGATCGGTTTTTGATTTCTTAGAGCATGGAAGAAGTTGAAGGTTAAGATACGAACTGTTGGAATTGTCCAGGCATAATCATCTCGCTTGTCTCTAACGAAGGCCAGAAATGTCGCGATATAATAGTTGGATGGACGATTGACTACAAAATGAATTTATCATGTCAGCTTGTACTCGAAACCGGAGGCCAGGACGTAGTCGGCCAAAAGATTGACTTGCAGCTTTTTGAGATTGAACACGGCCATCTATCCGTTTTGAATCAGTCATATCTCTCAACATCACCTCACACACTTGTAAGGCAGCTTCTCCGAAACGAATCTTGAGGATTTCAATGTTACGGCGCTGGTCGTAAAAAGGATTTTTTTGTTGTTGAATAAACGCACAGCAACAGAGTGGGCATGGAAGGATTGTAAGGAACGCGACGGTGGCATGAAAGGACAGTCAGGAAGAAAAAAAAACTCACCTCCCGCTCCACCCTCTCTGTATCATCTTTAGTCAATGTCAATAATCGCTGAGCAAGGAGGACTTGAAGTTCTTTGACGAAAAGATCCTTTGAATCGTAGATGCTGACTAGAGTGCTTATAACGTCGCTTGGTTTGTTTGCACGGAATGCTAAACGGGAACGGTTGTGATCAACAACAAAAAAAGACAAGATCGACAGGGAAAAACAATTACCAGGTCCCGCATCAATAGGCTCTGGTTCCCAATTTGGGTCCATATAATCTTCAACTTCAGGTTGTTGAAGTGGCTGGATTGGTTCGTTCTCATCTACCAGCGAGTCGCCACTATCATCATCTCCTACAAGATTGGCGACGATACTTCGGATAGTGTCAGGTCGTTCTCTGAATAAATAGGATCTGTGAGCGGTGCTAAAGAGATGAAAAATATCAACGACATTCACGAACCTGAGATATCTCCGAATCGGGTCGGCGACTTTAAACAGCAGCACACCAGGAGGATCTATGATGCGAAGACATTTTATAGTAGCAACATACTGTGACAGTATGAGTTTGGTATCTGCGCCTGGATGTAGCAATCGTTTGTAATTCCTATGTATGGGCGTAATAATTGAGGTAGGAAAGGAGAGCATTAACGAAGGCAAACAAAAAAAAAGAACTCACGCTTTACGTAGAGTTTTAACTAGATTCGCTCGTTGATCCACCCTCTGCAGGCAATCCTGTTAACAACGAAAAGAAGATGAGGATAGACTTCGAGAAAAAAGGTTATGTACAGAAGGAAGTACCCGAAGATCGTGCAGCGCCCCTATCGAATCTGGAAAATCGATGATAATATCAAAAATCTCCCTCGTCCTAAGATACATAGGTTTAATAAGAATCAAAAAACATTCAAAACAGACAAACCGCAAATCACACAACGTCTTATTGATATGAAAATCGAATCGGGAACCAACACCTTGAAGCATACTCCTGGCCTCTTCAGCTAATCAAATCACTCATCAGCACGACCATCCCCGATAGAAAAAGAAACACACCATTAGCAGCACCCCTAGCATAAACATGCAACATCCACGGAACCACTTTATCAGACATCCAAACTCTCAGATCATCCAGCATCGGCTTAGCCCATTCACCCGTACAAGTCTTCAAAACATGATCCTCTATAAACTCGTACCCCACACTTGCGATAAAGCTTTCATAACGGTCGATGAATCCTAATACTTCGAAGTTCTTCCATATTGAAGCATTGATACTGGGATCGCAGTATGAGACAGTTGATGGGACCGTAGGGGCGGAAGTAGAGCCAGGAGAAAAAGTATCTTCGGAGTCTTCCGAAGGTGGAGAAGGAGGAGCAAGGAGACAGGCACATAGATGCTTGAAGCCTGCTGAGAAAGATGGAGGAAGTAGGGAGAAGAGGCGCGTTTGAAAGTTAAGGGTGTACGCCGAGTAAACGGTGGAGCCGAATCTGTTTCGTGTTTAGCCAGGTGATTTTGGTACTTGGAAAGAGAATAACTAACTCTAAAGGCGGTGCCCAGGATTTATACCAAACCATCAGACGAGCAACGAGGAACTGGATATGTTCCGTAGAACGGTCGAGCTGCAGAGTTGAACAGTCAGAAATGATGTTTCAAAACGAACGGAATTATACGTTACTTCATAACGTTCCATGTATTCCTTGATCTCATTCTCTATCAGATAGAAATTGGATCTCAAATCGTCTATAGTTAAAATTTTCGTCACCCATATAGTAAAAAAAAAGAGGATAGCTGGGAAGATAACTTACCCAGAAAAGTTTCCAATAAAGCGGGTAATCTCCTACATTGATTGATATGGTTGAATGCTGCTTGTGCTTCAATTACTTTCTTTTCTATCTTTCGGACAAACAGACAAAGATCAGAAAAAAAGCGAACAGAACCATCCAGTTGCTTAATTTACCTTGACGTACTCCCTCCAAACCAACTATCCTGATATCCCTAGGATACAAAAACTGTGTCGCGATCCTCCACGCCTTGTGATGTTTCCAAACTTTAAATATTTGTACAATGACCCTAGAGGAATATAGAAAAGTTACCTCGCTAAAAGTTAGAAGCCCTGATATACCAGGAGCACTCCCGTTCAACCTATTGAATGATTCTTGCCATTTAGCCGCGACTTGGGAACGAACCGCGTCTGTGGCCATCGTGATTTCGACAAGGTTCTTATTATGAAGATGGTAGGCAGTACGTGGTTGGGATGGTACTTTAACGAGCAAGATAAGAGGCATGTTGCATGTATTCGCCCATCACGTGAGTCCGAAATTTCTCAACGTTCGGGATAAATAGGTACGATTTTGAGCTCTACTAATGAGAGGCATACATAATCATGATAACTGAAATATAAAAAAGATCAGAATAAGTAAAATCTTTAAATAGGAATTTTTGAAGATTTAAGAAAATGAAGAGGAGGGAAGAAAAAGAGACCATGTAACGCATGGGGACTGTGCAAATACAAAAGAAAAAAACAAATGGAAAAGGGAGTCGTGAATCACAATAAATCAAAACAGAAACGGGGGTTATATACATATCATAATAAGATCGCGTTGACAAAAAAAAAAAGATGGAAGAAAGGAAAAGGGGGCTTTTTGTTTTGAAAAAAAGAGAAGGCTGGGCGTAATCGAAATGCTTTGGATTTGATGGGGAGAGGAAAGGACAGCCGTCGGACCAGGTAGATGGGGTTTCCAGGGATATACAAATGGTGCCAAACTATATAGGAGCGTTGGAGAGCGCTGTATAAATCAGTATATGGATGAGGGGTCGAAAGCTATCAGCGGATAAACGAGTATGAGGGTGATATGCTATTAGGCAGATAGATACAGTCACAGTTTCACAATTTTGAAACGCCAGTCAAGAGTTCATCTTCAACGTTGTTTTATCTATGATGAAATTCTATTCGTCAAAAGCTCAATTAACATAAGTCCGAAAAACACAACGCAAAGAAAAAAAATCACATTTTTCAATACGCCATGGGGGGTTCTCCATAACTGCTGAGCCTCTTTGAAGCAATAAAGGCCGGCAGCTCCTGTCCGGGTTTCCTTAGGCAATCAACTGGGATTAGCCCTTTCGCACTCTCTCCCCCATCCCTTCTCCCATTCCCATGATAACCTTGAGAAGTCCTCTCAACAAGAGCCCACCCATCATCGAAGTTATGCAACACCCTCACAGAATCCCCCGGAATCACGGATAGTTCATCTGATAGAGTAGGTATGAACGGTCGACGCACTACTTCGGTTTCAGAAAACCCAGAGTAGATGGTGGTTGGGGTGGTATTTGAGGTGCTGGGGTCTTCAAATGGGTTGTTGTCAGCGAAAGGATCCACAGACCGAGCCATAATGGTAGCCGTAGGGCTGGGAGGGTCGCCTTTGTTGAAGGGGGTGAAAGGCATAGTAAAAGGGAGGGAAGGAATGACTGGAAGACCAGGGGGAGGACTCGCGTTCAAAGATGTCGTGGAAAACTTTGCACTCATAGCACTACTCGAAGGTCTCGATCCCGCCACAGAACCAGCAGCAGGTTCCGGCGGTTTAGGGAATGCGAACGATTCAGAAGGCGAGAAGGGACGAACAGACATGGGAGTATTTCCTCCTAGTATATCAGGGTTCGCGCTATTGCGGTTATGGACAATGAGATATTGTGAGTGGTCAGAGCCTGCGCTACCAATGGAGAACCGGACATCGGAGGAAGGATCCTTGTCCTCATCGTAAGTATTAATGATGAGAGCAGGACGCAATGCGTTTCCTCGTCCCATTTCTGCCATGGCAGGAGGAAACGGCGGGATAATATGAGTGGCATGAGCGTGGGCTGCCTCTGAGTGGTCAACGGTAGTGACAAAGCTACTACGCGCTGTCCGGGTACCTGCATGCACGATTTCTGCAGTCGTGATGTCTCCGTATTTCTGTGGGGGTCGGTTAGTGGCGAACCACCACTTATTTCTACGGTCGGCCCTTTGCATCTTAGATCGGCGACGCAAAAAGAATACGAGGAGGAATAGGAACAAAAGTATAACGAGGACGACAACAATCCCTGCGATTGTGCCAGAGGCTAGGCGGTGTTTGGTATTGTTTGAGAGGGCAGACGAGCCGCCTCCTGCAAGTGGGACATTTGTCGAGGTTGATTGGGCTGCAGCGATGCCGGAGGGCGAGTTAGGGCTAGAGTTCATACCACTCTGAATTGTATCTGGAAGTGACTGGTTTCCATCGTTCACACCATTGGGAGCTTGGCTACCAGAATGGGAAGTGGATTGGCTACCAGCATTTTGCGCTGTCGAACTCGAAGACGATGAACCATTAACCGTCGAGACAGAACCACCAGCAGTTCTGGAGGCAGAATCAGTAGGCTGTGAAAATCCCGTGGATGTTCCAGTATCTGTAGATGGAGAGGAAGGAGTGCCTGCTGTAGTCGGGGAAGGATTCCCGCCACTTCTACCGCCACCGCCATTAACGCTTGTACTACCACCCGACGATGAGCCCCCACCGCTGCCTGGAGACGGACTTCCGCTACTACTGCCTCCGCTACTACCACCAGTCGAGCTCGGGGGGGATGCACTTTGCGGCGTAGGAGCAGAAGGAGGGGCAGGGGCAGGTGAGTTACCACCCCCAGAAAGAACAGGACCAAGCAAGGGTAGAGAACCGACAGCTGACGGTATAGAACCAATAATGCCGCCTAAAAGCTGTCGCACTTCCACTGTTTTACCTGGGACCAGAGCGGGACCAGCTGCATTATGTCGGATCCCGGTATGTCGTACTAAACGTACGGCCATATCCTCGAGCGCAATAAAGCGTCTATCTAGAGAGAATAGCAAAAAGAATGTGGGCGTCTACAAGACGATGGTAGATTATCAAACAATCACCAGTGCTGGCATAGGGGTGGGTAAAGACAGAAGTAAAAGTTGAATCAGGGTCAGTCTTGTCTCCATGATAAATTGAACGGTGATGATAGTGGGTTGCTATGACATATCCTAAAGGAGACAATGTCAATTCCCACGAGTACTCCACACATCCACAGGCTTGCCATGCATGTGCATTACCGGCTCCACACCAGCCATATGTCAAGATATCAATACTCATAAAGTCTTTTGCATATTAGGCGCATCACAGATGCAGTTATTAAAACTCTCGCTTCACTCTATGCATGACGCCAACTTTGCTATACCGTGACTGCTTAGGTTAGACTTGCCCGCCTGAATTCTCTGTGCCATGCGGCGGGTTCCTGCTTTTCACATAGTTTTGGGTCCTACGACCCAAACGCCGGCCTTGACACTTGTGATCAACAGGACGACGAATTCGTAATTCTTATCAACGTTCACAGGCATTCAAATATTCACTCGTATGTGCGAACACCTGGCGGGAACTCTACGGCTATTTTGCGTTGGCTTCTTGTAACTCCCGCGGTCCGTCATATGTGGATTACTGTACTTGAATATTGAAGATGATAACTCTGACTGGCTGTCAGTCATGGTCGCTGTTGAATACAGACCCCCATGAGGATAGTCCACTAACATAGCATGTCCTGTTAGTAGACCGCGGCTTCCGCACAGGAATGGCTAGCATGTAGTACACGTTCTTGAACCCTCTCAAACAATCCCCAACTTAAATACAGCGTGGCCAAGGAGTTCCTTTTTTTCTGGTACATCTACTTTGCGCCCTGTGGCCGTAAAGGTGCGCAACTTATTACGTGGAATTCAAAAGTTCGTTGGTCAGACTCGGATTCCAGAAGATGTTGGGGAAATACTGCAAGGGAGAATTTTATAGCAAGTAGCTATGATTTGTGTCGCTGGGACGTCGAAGAGAGGGAACCCACTGCAGCACCAACATTCCCACGTCACAGTTCTAATTAGACCTGGATTGACCCGCTCTCAAGGCTCTGATAGATCCTCCCCCAGTTCAGTAATTGTTTAATTGTTTAAATATCTCCTGGGGATCTAGACGAAAACTAGCGAAAACTCCTCCCTCCTAACCGGTAACCACAGCCCATTGCCGGTGTCCTTCCCACGCCTATCACATCTATTTCGGGAACGCCAGTGAAACGTCGGCGGCGTTGATGGACGGACGTCTTGCCATACCAAATCACTGCTGGAAGGGGACTATTCTGCGGTGTGCAGAATCACAGTAGAATGTATTGCAAAACCATTAAAATCTACGCATAGCAGAATAATTAATTCTTATTTAATTCTGCCAAAGTGCAAAAGATAATTAGAATCTGGCGAGATTTATATGTTCTGCCTCAATTTTGCATTTAGTAGATTATTACCTTTTATATCAATTTTGAGACAATTAGAATCTGTACAGAATGTAAGATTCTACCTAAATTTAGCCCAATATGTAATGTATCCTTCTGCATATCATTCTGGATTAATTCTCACTAGATTCGGCAAACTGC
>Ga0193743_1003249_pt1 | contig 10954 bp, 10 predicted proteins | sample L2c2metaG_FD_143038 | JGI IMG/M metagenome (GOLD analysis project Ga0193743, IMG submission 143038) | Soil microbial communities from a riparian zone of the East river system, Colorado, United States - L2c2 | ecosystem: Environmental > Terrestrial > Soil > Riparian zone | place: USA: East River...
CGTGGCCACCAGCGCGACCCCCATCACGATGAGGAAGACGGCGATGATGTGGGTCCGGCGCTCCCGGATCCAAGTTTGCAGCTGCAGCATGGCCGCTTGGGTCTTCGCCGGCCGCACCAGGTAGGTGAGGAGCGGGATCTCGATGACCGCCAACGTCACGACGGTGAACACCATCGCCGCGCTGAACTGGGTGCCGACGGCAGCTCCCGAGGCGAGGATGGCCGTGAAGACGATCACCGTCTCGATGGGCGGCGTCGCCGACCCGAGGCCGACCACGAATGACACCCACAGATTCCCGCCCTCGAGCGAATCTCGGACACGAGATGAGACCCGCGATAACGCGTTCGGTGCGTTCGGCTCCAGCATCGGCGCAGGCGCGTCGCCGACTGGTACCAGCACCGGGGCCTGCCGGCGCGCCGAAATGGCCACGACGATCTTCGCCCCGATCAACAGCGCGACCACGCCGCCGGCGATTTGAAGTGGCGCCACGATGGCGCTGTTCGCCATGGACGCGACGTGCTGGCTCACCGTGGAGGCCACGTCGCGCAGCAGCCAGAGCATGGAGAGGGCCACGGTGATACCCGTCGCCATACCGCCGAGCCAGAATGCGAGCAAAGTGAGGACGGGCCGAGGCCGCGAGATCAGGAGGACCGCGATCCCCATCCGCATCGGGTCAAGGCACGCCCCGAACGCCATCAGCAGCACCATGCCCCACATGGCGGGAAATCTACGGCATCGCGCCGGATCGCACCGCGCCAAGGCATCCGTCGGCTTCCGGGATGCGACGGCTCCGCAAAGCATGTTCGCGTAACTGATCGTGTGTACATCGGAGAGTTCTCGTGAGTTGCAGCGTCGACACCCCGAGACAATGGCGCGGTGTCGCGCAATGCTCTGCAATTTGTTAGCTGATCACATTGTTTGCCCGCAGTGCATCGAGTTCATTCGCAACCACCGCGGTCGGCTGCGGCAAAAACGACTTCGTCGGCCAACGCCGCTGCCATGAGTCGAGATGCAGTCGAAGTCGCGGATACGAGCAGTCCGCAGTTACCGGTTGAAACATCTGCTACCCACGGTATCGTTCGAATTCGTGATCGAGCTAAATGGCGTAGCCAAGACGTTCGGTGGTGCGGTAACCGCATTGCAGGATGTGAGCTTTTCCGTTCCCACGGGATCGATCTGCGCTCTGCTCGGTCACAACGGCGCAGGCAAGACCACTGCCATCAAGATCCTGTCCACGTTGCTGCGGCCCACCGCTGGCCAAGCGATCGTGGCCGGATACGACGTCGCCCAGCAGCCCGCGCAGGTACGCGCCAACATCGGGGTCACCGGACAGGACGCTGCGCTCGACATACTTCTCACTGGCCGCGAGAACCTGGTGTTGTTCGGCCGGCTGCGGGGAATGCGCCGCAGCCAGGCCCGGCTGCGAGCCGACGAATTGATCGATCAGTTCGACATGAAGCACGCCGCCGACCGGCGAGTGATGACCTATTCGGGTGGCATGCGGCGCCGTATCGACATTGCCGCTGCACTGGTGGATCCACCGAAGGTGCTCTTCCTCGATGAGCCGACGACCGGGCTTGACCCGCGCAGCCGCCGCGACGTGTGGGCCTTGGTGTCATCGTTGTCCGCCCAGGACATCACGGTCCTGCTCACCACCCAGTATCTAGAAGAGGCCGACGTTCTGAGCGATTCGATCGTCATCCTCGACTCCGGCCGGGTCATCGCCAGCGGGACTGCCGACGACCTGAAGCGTCGTGTGGGGTTCAGCTATTGCCAAGTGACGCCAGTCAATCCGGCCGACCTGTCCCGGATCTTCGCCGTGGTCGCCGATCTCGACGGCGCCGAAACCGATCAAGAGGCGAACACCGTGTCGGTGCCTGCGCCCGATGGGGTCGCGACGCTCGTTGACGTGTTTCGCCGAATCGACCAACTCGGCGTCGAGCTGATCGACATATCGCTGCGCAAGCCGTCGCTGGACGAGGCGTTTCTGCACCTCACCCCGCCGACTGTCACCGCATGACCGCGCTGGCGGCGCTGACCGAGCGCGTCATGGTCGCCACGCTGCGCGACCAAGACCTGCTGTTTGCGATCCTTGCGCCGGTCGCTACCTTCGTCGGCTTCACCGTCACGCTGCGAAATCTGATCGACACAGGCGGGATGAGCTACCCCCAGTACGTCCTGCCTGCCGTGATCGTCCAAGCAATGCTCTTCGGCGCACTGACCACCGCCGAGCGGGCCGCCCGTGACCAGCGACCCGGCTTCGGCGTTCGGCTCCGCACACTCCCGATCTCCGCGGCGGCGCCTCTGATCGCCCGCATGCTGTACTGCCTGATTCGTGGTGCCCTCGCCCTGGCTGCCGCGATCGCCGTCGCGTACCTGTTCGGCTTCCGAATGACCGGCGGGATGGTGTACACGGCGGCGTTCGTCTTCATCGTTCTGATGTTGACGCTGGCGCTGTCGCTCGGCGCCGACGCAACGGGGTGTCTCGGCTGGAAGATGGACGCGGCGAGCCAATTGCTCCTGGTTCCCCAACTTCTGCTGGTCCTGCTGTCCACCGGAATGGCGCCGATCAACTCGTTCCCCGACTGGCTGCAGCCATTCGTGCAGTACCAACCCGTTTCACAGGTGACGGAGACCCTGCGTGGGTTTACCAGCGGCCATTTCGTTGGCAGCAATCTGGCGACCAGCTTGGCGTGGTGTGTTGGGCTGTTGGTGATCTTCGGTGTCATCGCGATGCGGATGCAGAGGCGGACGCAATGACCGCGGAAACACCGCCGCAGTCCTCACTGGTCGTCGAGAGTCTGCTATTCGCCAGCCGGCAATTCACCCGCTGGCGGCGCTATCCGATCGTGCCGCTCCAATCATTGCTGTTCCCAACCTTTCTCCTGATCACCTACGACTTGCTGGTCGGCAAGTCGATGATGAGAATCACCGGCACGGACAGCCTCTACGGCCTGGTTCCGATGTGCGCCGTGGCCGGTGGGATGTTCGGGGCGCTTGGAGCCGCCTTCGCCATCCCCCCTGAACGTGACAGCGGGCTGCTCAGCCGCTTGTGGACGTTTCCCGTGCACCGGGCCAGCGCCCTCACTGGCGCGCTGCTCGCCGAGGCTGCCCGAACGCTGGTTGGTGCCATCCTGGTCACGGCGGTCGGCGTTGGGCTCGGACTTCGATTCCAAGGCGGCTGGCTCGCGGTGATCCCGTTCCTTCTGGTGCCCGTGGTGGTGGTCGTCGTCTTCGCGACGGTCGTGATGACCGCCGCGCTCTCAGCCAAGTCCGAGAGCGCCGGAACATTGTTCACCTGGTTGGGGACGGGGTCCATCGGCCTAGTGTTCTGTAGCGCCGGTGTCGCTCCCGTGGCGATGTTTCCGTCGTGGCTGCAGCCGGTGGTCGAGTTCCAGCCGATGTCGCCGACGATCCAATTCATGCGGGCGCTTGCCGAGGGTGGTCCGGTGCTCTGGCCGCTGATGGTGACCTTCGGATGGGTCCTCGGTTTCGCCGTCATCTTCGGGCCACTGGCCGTCCGCGGATACCGTGCCGCAGCCGAATCCGGGTAGCAGGCCGCCGACCGCGCTTTTGCGGAGCAAGCACGTCGGGCAACCGACCCGAGACCGTAGCGACCCTCATTGCAGCACTCATTACCGCTGTCGAGCGTGACTTTCTGCCAGGCATCGCCATCACCAGCACATTTGCGGCGGCGTAAATCACGTGAATACTGTTCGGCTAGGTAACTTGCCAGCAGCACCCATGATTTCATCCGCAAGAACCCGCAGGTCAGCGTTCGGATCCTCGACTCGACAACTATTCGGATCCTCGACTCGTCAACTAACTGTGAAAACGCCAGCCATCTGGTGTGTGGCGGCCTATGCTCACGGCATTCGCAGGCCCTGGGGAGGAACAATGCGCGGAACAATGCGGAGCGATACCAAGTCGACGAAAGTCCCGTTGTATTACATTCAACCGCGACCCGAGATGCTGCCTTTGGTGCCCGAGAACGCGCACCGCGTGCTCGAACTCGGCTGCGCGGAGGGCGCATTCGCGGCCACCGTCAAGAGGAGAACGGGCGGGGAAGTCTGGGGTATGGAATTCAGCCCCGAGGTCGCCGAACGCGCAAGTGCCGTCATCGATCACGTCGTCGTCGGAGACATCGACGAGAACATCGCGGAGCTTCCCGACGCCTACTTCGACGCGATCGTGTGCAATGACGTGCTGGAGCATCTGGTCAATCCGGTCGTCACGCTCGCGCAACTTCGTTCCAAGCTCACCCCCAACGGCGTGGTCGTCGCGTCGATACCGAACATCAGATACACACCAGCGCTGAGCAAGATCGTCTTTCGAAGAGACTTCCCGGCCAAGGACTACGGCGTCTTCGACCGCACGCACCTGCGCTTCTTCACCCGGAAGAGCATGAGGCGGATGTTCAAGACCGCCGGATTCACGATGCAGCGAATGCAGGGCATCAACGCTTACTACGGCCCTCTTAGCCTGATCCTCACACTGCTCAGCCTCGGCTACTTCGCCGACGGCTTCTATCAGCAGTACGCCTGTATAGCCGCGCGGGACGGCGGGAGCGGCCGCGCATGATCGAAGCGCTCGGCATCGCGATGGTGAAGAACGAGGCCGACATCATCGAGGCTTTCGTACGGCACAACTTGGCGTTCATGGACGCTTTGGTGATCGTCGACAATGAATCGGTCGACGGCACTCGCGAAATACTCGTCGAATTACGGCGAGAGGGATTGCCGATCATCGTGTTCGACGACCCCGTCGTTGCTTATTTCCAGGCGGAGAAGGTGACGGCGGTGTACCGCAAGGTGGTACCGCTGTTCAAACCCCGATTCGTCTTCTTGTTGGACGCCGACGAGTTCATCGTGACGCCATCACGAGACTCGCTGTACTCCCAACTTCGAGAATTGAAGCCGGGAACACAGGGGTGTTACTCCTGGCGTACCTACGTCCCCGAGCCAACTTCTCCGGCCGCGGACACGTCGGATCCACTGCGAAGCATTACCCACCGCAGGGTGACCGAGCATTCTTGGTTGAAGTCAGTCATCGCCACCAAACCGATGATCGATACGAAGCTGAGGATCCAGCAGGGTGGCCACGACGTGACGTTGGCAGGCATCTCGCTCCGAAAGGTGCCGTTGCAGGACGTCGCATTGGCTCACTTTCCCGTTCGGAGCGTGGATCAGATCACCGCCAAGGCCCTGGTCGGGTGGATTGCCTATCTCGAGCGGAATCGGAAGGGGACGTTGCGGGGTGCTGGTTTCCAGTGGAAGGCACTCTATGACCGAATCGTGTACGGGTCCGGAATCACGACCGAGGATCTCACCCGCGAAGCGCTCTCCTACGCGCAACCGTGCGACGCCACGTCGACTTGGCCAGACGATGTCGTCCTTGACCCCGTCGAGCCTGCATATTCCAGCTTGACGGTGAGACCTGCGACGCCATGTACTCCACTGCGGAAAGTCGTCGCTTGCGTCGACAAGATCTTCAACCCGGAGGCGGCAACCATTGGGGAGGCCGAAGCAACGGAATTTCTCCATGACTCCGATGACGCCCATCAGTCATGGCGAAGTTTGGTACGGCGATTCGCGCCAGGAACCAAGCCGAAGACGGCATTTACGAACGAATGGCATGGCCAGAATCTCTACGTCGACCTACCTCCTTTTCGATATCTCGCCGACCGAGATCGTCCCGAGTCAGTGTTGGACATCGGTTGTGGAGCCGGCGCGTACTTGAAGTACTTCGCAGCTCAGGGCACGCAGCAGATAATGGGCGTAGACGGCATCGACGGGAGATTCGGATACCTGAAACCAAACGAGTACTCCAAGGCCGATCTCACCGACCCGCTGCAATTGAACCGAACCTTCGACCTGGTGATCTGCGTGGAGGTCATCGATCATCTTCCCGCGCAGTCCGAGCGCGTTCTCGTTGACAGCATCGTTCGGCACGCACGCGATCGCATATTGTTCTCTGGCGCGCGGCCGGGGCAGCCCGGAGTGGGCCACATCAACTGCCGGCCGATCTCGTATTGGCTTGAGTTGTTCGCGTCCTACGGTTGGTACCCCAGTCTTTTCGACTCGTTGGCGCCAAGGGCGCTTGCGACCTTCTCCTGGTTTCGCAGCAATTTGGTCGTGCTCACGCGAGACAGCGAGGGTGCCACGGAGGCGGCTCAACACCTAGCGGAACTCGGTGCGCGACAAGTGATCGTGGGACGATCAGAAACCGGCAGTGATCAGCCATCCGTTTACCGAGACCGCAACAGCGCTGCTCGCAGGCACCAAGGGCGGTACGTGACATAACGATTGATGTCTCCAGTCCCGCCGTGACAAGTGTCATCAACGAGCTTCGCATCGACGATCACTACCGATTTCACAAGACGTACCAAATGTTCAGCAGTCAATTTTCAGTTGCCGCGCAGTGGTCAGTATTCAGTTGCCGTCGACAGCCTGGTCATTCGCCGTCTGCGCTGAACTGGAGATGATTAGACTTTCTCTGTGGCAATCCCCAATCGAACGCGGGGACAGACGTCTGAATCAGCGGACCGATGTAGCTGGCGATCGACAGATGTCCTCCAAATCGCGCTTGTGATTGCCGCCGCCGCGGTCTGGTGTTGGTGGATTGGCTGGCGCGGCTCCCGACCGTACGAGGACGCCGCGATCCTGTTCCGCTATGTTGACAATGTCGCAGCCGGCCACGGGATTGTTTGGAATGTCGGAGACGCTCCCGTGGACGGCGCAACCGATTTGGGCTTCATGCTCCTGCTCGCCGCCGTGAAAACCTCTGGGATCGGCGCAGAAACGGCCGCATTAATCGTTAATTCGATGGCATTCGTTTGCATAGCCGGGGGCCTGTTCGTATTCGCCCGTCGACGGGTACCCACGCTTCTGGCAATGCTCGTGACAGCCCTATTCATCCTCAGTCCAGGTGTGACACTGATACGTGCGGGCTTCGGTGCGGTGTTCTTCAGTGGATTGGTTGCGCTTGCGGCACTCGCAATGTTCAGGCTGACTGACGAACCCACCGTTCGCAGTGCGCTACTCCTGGTCTCTGCGGGCGCAGGTGCCGGCCTCGTTCGGCCGGAGGGCTTCCTAATCGCTGGAGTGTTGATCGCGACTGCGGCAGCGATCGGCGGACGCCCTGTTCTGCGCGCTGCTGCCCTGGCAGGCGCACTCCTGCTGATCGTCGGAATTGTCTTCGTTATGGCCCGCTGGGCATTTTTTGGATATCCCCTTCCCAACCCGTACTACAAGAAGGGACACGGAACGCTCCACATCGACGGTCTAGTGGACTCATTAGAATTTGCCAGGACGGTAGCAGTAATTCCGATTGCGCTTCTCATATTGGTCGGCGTGCTCGGGCATGTAACTCGACGTTGGATCGCCTACATCGGATGTATCAGTGTATTGTTGGGGATGTGGGCATTGCTCTCGAGCGAGATGAATTATAACTTTCGCTTTCAATTCCCAACAGTGACGATTGTGCTGTTCATGATCGTCGATCTCGGATCTCGGGCAGTGCCGAGCCTCTCGGAACGAGCTGGCGCAATGCCGAGAACAATTAGACCCTTGACGCCCTTTCTTTTCGCTGGGGTTGTCGCGGCCCACGTCGTCGCAACCCAACAGCGGTTGAGTCCGCCGGAACCGCTGTTTCCCCAGGAGACAATTGCGAAGGTCCTAGCACAGTCCGGGCACGATCATCTGGTGGTGGCTACAACGGAAGCGGGTTACGTCTGCTGGAAGTCAGGCTGGCGGTGTATTGACCTCTGGGGCTTGAACGACAAGCGGATTGCTCATGAGGGCTATCTCGACGAGAGAGCGTTGACGGATTTGCACCCCGACGTGATTGTTGTACACGCCCCAACCTCGCCGACTGCCTCATCGATTCATGGTGCGCGTGACTTCCTCGACGGGTGGGAAGCGATGACGGATCCACTGATTCGTTTCGCAGAAAGCCGCGAATATACCTTGGCCGCCATATTGGGTCCGAAGCCGACCTCAGGCATTGCCGTGTACGTGCGCGCTGGGGAGGATTGGAGCAACCACCTCGTTTCCGAATTCGGCGCGATAGAACCCACGATCGAGCATTTCTATGGGCCTTCGACGGCATCGCATCCGTCTCTCCCAACCACTGAATAGGCAGTCATGCGCCCGAGCCGATCAGGCTGCGATCATTCCATCGCGCCAGAGCGCACTTTGGTCGAAAGGCGCCCGAACTACGACGGGATGAGCCCACGCCCGTCAGTACCGTGGCGATGTCGAGGCCGGGCGGCGTGACGGCGGCAAACAACCTGGCGACATCATGAGGAGAATCAACCGCCTCGGCAAAGCTCGAGTATCGGCGGCAGGAGATCGGCAATCTGTGCCCAACCATCGCGAAGAAAGCCTCATCGCGGCCCATCGGGTCGGGAACATCCGACGGCCCGTGCCGGCGGAATAGTGGTCGACACGCTGCGAGGTCTGCGACATTTCGTGCGTCGCACTCCAGTGTCGGCGGACATGAAAAACTACCCACAGGCGGACATGAAAGTGCCCACTAGCGGCCAATAAGAACTGCTCACCGGCGGACACGAAAGTGCCCGTCCGCGGACATGAATCTGCCCAGACCCACCTCGTGCTGCTCGGCGCGTCAGCGCCGTGGCGGCCTCTCCTGTGGTTTCGATGTCGATGCCTAGTCGAATCGAATCCCCAGGAGAGACCTACTTGAAGTCTGAGGGCAACGGCGCGACCATTCACGACCGCCGAGTCCACAATGCAGCAAATTTGCGGCGTCGCCGCTTGCTACGACGCCTTGGCCCGTTGCTCACAGAGCTCACCCTCGGCTACTTAGCCGATGGCGTCTATCCGCAGTACGCCAGCGTAGCGATGCCGCGAGTTCTGACCGTCGAGCCGGGAGATCCCCTGCGCGAATACGTTGCTGCCCTCTAAGCTGAGACCGGTTCGCGGGACCCCGGGGGGAGGAACAATGCGCAATACGATGAAGCCACTGGTTACGGGGAGACCCGCGCAAATGATCACGCAATCCCGGCCGACCGTCGAGGTTTCATGAAATCCATAGCCTTTTATTTGCCTCAATTTCATCCAATCCCAGAGAATGACCTTTGGTGGGGACGCGGATTCACCGAATGGTCCAACGTGGCCAAGGCGCAACCAAGCTTCCGGGGCCACCACCAGCCTCAACTTCCATCCGATCTGGGCTTCTACGATCTGCGCCTGCGCGAAACGCGAATTGCGCAAGCGAACCTCGCGCGGCAGTACGGCGTCGGAGGTTTCTGCTACTACCACTACTGGTTCAACGGCAAGCTTCTACTCGAGAAACCGCTTGAGGCAGTCCTCGCCGACCAGGAGCCCGACTTTCCCTTCTGCGTCTGCTGGGCCAACGAGACATGGAGCCGGCGCTGGGACGGCCAGGACCATCAGGTGCTGATGAAGCAGGACCTCGACCAGTACGACGCGGACGCGCACTTCGACTATCTGAGCAAGGCGTTCTTCGATCCGCGCTACATCTGCGTCGACGGCCGCCCGGTGTTCCTGATCTACCGCATCGACCAGTTCCCCGACATCCGGTCGACCATCGAGCAGTGGCGCGCGAAGGCGCGATCGATGGGGCTTCCCGGCATCTACCTTTGTGCGGTCCGAAGCCACATGCACAGCCTGACCGCCGCCGAGACCATCGAGCTCGGCTTCGACTCGATCATCTCGTTCGAGCCGCACAAGACGACGCTTCGGAACCAGCTCGCCTCGTCGGCGGTGAGCCACTTCGTACCTCGCGTGACCAATCTCCTCACCAAGGGCAAGGGGTTCATCACCTACGACTACACCGCCCTGGCGCGCGCCGCGATGGGGCGGCAACAGCCGGCGGTCCGGGACTTTCCGTGCGTTATCCCGAGCTGGGACAACTCAGCTCGCAAGAAGTACGGCGCGGTGGTCATCCAGAACGACGATGCCGACCTCTTCGAAACATGGCTGCGTGATGCGGCGAGTCGGGTGAGTTCCTATCCGGAGGATGAGCAGATCGTGTTCATCAACGCCTGGAACGAGTGGGCCGAGGGCTGCCATCTCGAGCCGGACCTGCGCAACGGGCACCGCTTTCTGGAGGCCGTACGGAATGTGTTCGGCTGCGCCACGTCGAGGCAGCAAGCCATGACCAGCAACGGCAGGGGCGAAGGGTACTAGCCGCGGCTTAATGCTCCAGCAGTTGCAGGAGACAGGCGCCGTACCCCGACTTCACCAGCGTGTGCGCGACGGGCTAGCTCATGGAATACGAACTCGGCGCCCCCATCGAAGTCACCTTCGTGGGAAACCATCATGACTCTGGCACAGCTCCCTCCGCATGGAGGCTGGGCCGCAGGTCGTCCACTGGAAACCACTCCGCGGCGGGCAATACCATCGTCCACGTCCGCAGCATGTCCCATACCGCCGCTAGACAAATTTGATATCCAGGAATTGCTGGCGCAAAGGCCGGACTCGAGGGCCAATCGATCTGAAGTAGACGGCTCGTAGTTTGGGTCTGCTATCTGGGCTGGTCAGCGACCTCGAGCGTGACCCCAGCCGAGACGACCACACGATCTGCACCGCCGTCGCCCCAGGACTCGTCTTCACCGTGGGCACATACGCCAACACCGGTCATGCCGGTACTGGTAGTGAATCGCCCGATCGGGGATCCCGCGCGGTCAGCGTGTCGCGGTACTGATCGATCGCCTTCTCCGCATTGGCTGAAGCCCTCACCAAAATCCGCGGCAGTGGCGGTGTGGTGCGCATTAGTTGGATAAAAGTCGGGTCGCGCGGGTAAGCGGTCCCGGTTCCGGTTCCGAAAGGCGTGTACGCGACTGGGAGCGTTTCGACGCCATCCGCAACTGTTGGGACTAATGAGGTCGATGTTATTGCCGATGTAATCGTGTCGACGTCGTCTTGCGTTCCTCCAAGACGATCACCGCAAGTTGCGTTTCGACTCC
>Ga0193743_1003250_pt1 | contig 10954 bp, 12 predicted proteins | sample L2c2metaG_FD_143038 | JGI IMG/M metagenome (GOLD analysis project Ga0193743, IMG submission 143038) | Soil microbial communities from a riparian zone of the East river system, Colorado, United States - L2c2 | ecosystem: Environmental > Terrestrial > Soil > Riparian zone | place: USA: East River...
ATAGCATTCTTATCACCTTTTCACCATTCTCCATATTTTTCATCATTTCATTATTTTTCATCATTTTATTATTTTGACTCCAATTTTTGGTATATAGACATGCATCCCACCTTAGCAGGGCTTTATCCTTTTCTTTTAGGATCCCCTGCTTGGTGCTCTTTCCTGTCGTATTTTATGTTTATATATATGTTTAGGATCCCCTGCTAGATCTCGACTAAGTCACAGCCGCAGTTGCCCTAACATGCGAGGCTATTTTATTTGGCTTCGAAAGACTTACTGAACTTGTACCAGGGAACAGCTGGTTCAGAGATGCATCAATATCATCCTATCCCCCACCTTCTTCATTATCTGATGGATCTGACCTCAGAAATTTCAATGATTTCTTCTGCATCCTCTTGTTGGAGTTCAGATGTGGGATTGGGTTTCTCTCTCTTTGAAAACCATGAGCTAATGAACTTTTGACCAGTTGCTGCAAGTTGTTGACACTTTTTAGCATGATATTGTAAGGTACAGTTTGAGTTGCCTGTCTAATGTTGTTTGGGCTTTTTGCCAATGGCCTTGCATTCTGCTTTCACTGCCATGGCCTGGGCCTTGAAGAGGATGGCATTGAAATGCTCAATTTCTACCTCATTTGTGAGTCCATCAAACTCATCTTCATCGGCCTCCTCATCTTCACTGTCAGAACCATCAGAAACTTCCTCAGATTCAGGTTCATCATCCAGAAAAAAAAAGCCATGCTCCAGCAAGTCCTCTTCAACATCTGAATCTTTATCATTGGAAACATCTTCCACAGATGGATTTGGGGGTTGCCAGTCTTCCCAAGGTTATTAAGTCAAGCCTTTTTTGCATTGGATTGTTGGCCCATGGTTATGTGTGTTTTGGACATGTTTTTTTGGTGTAAATTTCCATGTTTTCTGTGGTCATCCCTAGATCCTGTAGGTCACATGTTGTTATTATATAAGTGGCAAAATATGCACAACCAAAATTTGAACTTTTTTCCTCCCATTGGCAAACACAATTTTAGAGTGTTTAGAGGCTTTTTCATGGAAAAATATCTTTCAGGAAATAACTAAGTTTTGAAGACAAAATTTTTGGAAAGTAAAACCAACAAATTGTCGAGCTACATGCACCCTATCATCCTTAGCAACCAGATTGAAAAAATGTGCAATGTTGTGGATGTTATTGAAGCTGCTGTTGAACAGGTTTTTGGATTACATATGGTGGCCGGTTTATCGTACCTTTAAGGGAATAATAATATACAAATTACAAATACAAAAAAATGATAAGCCGTTATGTAAATTTTAACTTTATTTTTTACTTTACTTCACGCTATAGGAATCTGCCTAAGTATTATTTCTGTCTCGTTCTTTAGAACTACGAGTATTTCTCTGAAATCTAATTAACACCGTGGTGAGGCACTTATGTCGTTCGTGACAAGACTCTGGAATGCCGTCCGGAATCCCGTGAGCCTCTTTTTTTTGGTGCAAGGTATCTTTTTGCAGAGCTCACAGCTCATGCAGACGTCATTGTTTCTTTTCATGATAGATTCGTTGTGTAGGTCGAGACCTTGAAGGTATTTCTTTGGTTTGTTCAACAAATAATCTGTTTCCACTCAACTATCATATTTGGACTTTTCGTAGGAAACAGGTTCTACGAACGCCCGTCACCGAATGGTAAATACTTAAGCCACGGTTCTTTTGGCGTGGTGTTCTCATATTCCTACCTTCGTACGCGCAGATTTGACCCGACCAATTCGCAGTATACAGTATCGAGATCCAGAGGATATGTGGAAATACACCGGTGGAGGAAAACGACTCCCCAGTGCGTCATTGTCAAGCATTATATAACCCTACAAATAACTCATTTTTATATCTGTGCTTCCTATTTTTGAAAAAAAAAAACGAAACAGTCCAATGGTCCGCTTGGCTCGCTCATACACGACCTCATCCACCAACAATAGAGGTTCGTCCATTTTTCTTTTCTTGAATCCAAATGAATATGCACCGGGATTTTTTTTTCCTGAAAGGAATTACAAGTCGATGTAGCGCGTCAACAACGCGTGCTGGCCAACGTGGCTCTGATCGAAGCTAGGGATCGGGCTGAAGACCAAGAAAGGATGAGGATAAGACAAGAAGATGTGCAAATAGCCTTGCAGAGAGCATTGACCGACGTTTCTTCTTCGGTTGAATATTCGCATCAGAAAGAAGATGGGGCCCGAAGCCGGGACGATTCAGCTGATAGTACTAGCGCCACACCTTTTGATATACGCGGAGAACAAAAACATGGGCTGGAAGGCAAGGCAAAAGAAGTTGCGAGTCCAGTGTCGACTAATGGTGCACTTGACCAAGCAAACAGCCCGAAAATACGACCTCCTACTTTCCTTACTCCCGCCAAATCACCGAAATCCGAAACGACGACGCCAATATCTTCTTCAGTATTTACCGTGCCTTCGGATGGCTCGGGAATTACTGGGCGCTTGACACGGGATGTTTTCGGGCGAGAACGTCAATGCCAACGGAAGAAGGTTGAGACAGAGTCATTAGATACACCTCAATCCGATTCCCAAACACACAAGTCAACGGACGATGCTAGTCCGTTGCCTGTGATGCCGTCAAGGGTTGCTGAGACGGAAAGTTGGACGCCCAAAGCCAGAGCCAGAAGATGATGAAAGAAGAGTTATGAGGTTGAGTCAACGACGCTTTGCAAGCGTTTGTATTAGTTAGCTGCACGCAGTTGTGTTTTGAGTATATATGGTGTGTGGTTTTCCTTTTATTTGCAAGTTGAGCCATCTGGAATTCTGTTTATTTTTATTATGTGCGTGGCAGTTATGTTTTGATCACACTGTTTATATTGCTCTTTTCTTCTCTCTCAAATAATTTCCCTGGCGGGTAGTCTTCACCTTGAATTGCACCCTCAGCTCCACCAGAATGGCCGAACGCAGCCAAAACCGACACAGAGCAGAAACATTTAGACAAGAAGAGAATGATCTGTTGGCCTTTTAGCCATATAGTTTCACTCTGAACAACGGGAGAACTCACAACGATTTATTTAGTTAGTTTTTTTTTTTCTCCGCTTTCGCCTTGGCACGTTTCTCGAGTTCATCAGATTCTTTTTGTTCTTGTTCTGTCTTTTTGACTTCTTTCTTAGAATTATCATCTTTCTTAACCTTTTCAAGCCTAATAGTGTTTTGTTTGCTTCTCGTGTCGGGGCCAGCTACACGGTGTTCGGCTTTTCCACGGTAGTCGCTGAAAAGGCCAATACATCAAATATTAGTCTTTGATAACCAAAAGAGAAAAGGACATACTAGGAAAACTTCGGAGGTTCTCCGTCAGAGTCATCTTTCGAATCCTCGTTGTCGACCATAGCTGCAACAACGGGTGAGGACAACGAAAGGATGAGCACGAGTATGGGTCAATAACCGTACCGATAGCGTTGGCAACACTTCCATCCTTTTTCTTGGCGGCTTCAGAGTAGTCGATCATGGGGAGCTTATCGATAGATCCCATTTCGAATACTTTTCCTTTCAGTAACAGAGAAAAGGTACTATCATGTTCAGTACTAACCTGACATCGAAATGGACGAAGTGACTCACTCAGGCTATGTTATTTGATGATAGATCAAGGCGATCCTTGGGGAATAGTTGGGTGATGGAGTGAGTCTGAAGTGTTTGACGCCGGGAAGTTTTGGGAGCTCTGTCTTTTATACCGTTAGGCGCCTTCAATATTTCCCCGTGGGATTCGGCGAGGGGAATGAGGATAAGAAAAGAAAGCGTCCCATGTTGGAAGGTCAGTCCCAAACCTTCGGGCCTCCTTCCATCTATGTCCACATGTAACTAGTAGACTAGTTCTGAGTATTGACTGGCGTGAATAAGCAGAGGGCTTGAGGCTGACAAACAATCAGGCTGGAAGACAAAAGAAATTGTGCGTTTCTGCAGTGTTAGAAAGCAGTGTATACGCACCATCAACACTCAACACTCTCAGGCACATGACGATGTGTCGCTGATGTCCTATCAAATTGAATGCCGGAGGTTGCCACTGAGGCTAATTTTGACACTCCGAAGTATCTGCCGGATCGGTGCCGCTAGGATTTGGGTTCTAGGTTAGGACGCAGGTTTAGCGTTAGGGGTTAGCGTTAGTGGTTAGCGTTAAGTTTAGTGTTTATATGTCTTTTCGTGCGGTAGTGCGCTCGTAGATATCAAACTGGCAGTCATTTTGTAACAAAGTTAACTTAACTTCCTATGATGGGTCGTGATTTTATTACACGCCATAGCCATGGCTTATTTAAATTAATGATTCTATTTGATTCACTGAGTCTAGAAAAGAAACTTTGTGATGCCCTAAGAAGTAGGATGAAAAATGTAGTGTGACAGCTAGTATTAGTTTTCAACATGTGAATATAAATTCTATGCATGCGATGTTGAAGTGCACGGCCAAGTATTTATCTAATCTATCTCAATCGTTATCAGCATTTTCATTTTATAGTCACACGTATTCAAGTTTTCGTACAAGTCTCAACTTCGTATAGAGGTTGAGATGTGAGTGCACCATGACATCCTTTCATTACTATAGCTAATAGTCATTTGATTATATATTTTTTCTAGCTGTGAATATCTTCCGAGTCAACATGTGATATTTAAATAAATAAGCACAAAAATAAAGATTAGGAGATTGGAATTGGAATTTATTCTGGCTGACTACATCACGTAAGTAATTCAGGTAACCGGGGAGACCTCGCCAGCGCATCGTAGATATGAAAAAGAAAAGGGAAGAGAAGAGAACTATGTATATATTGGATAGACAAATGAGAAGATGAGGAAGTTATATGAGAAACCCTAGGACGTCTAATGGAGAGTCACATGATAAGTTGATGCGATCAAAACGACATGTTGCCATCACAGGCGCTTTCGAGCGCGACAAGCTCATAACTTCCTCTGCTATTTGGCCGTCCGAAACCCTCGACGGCATCAAAACATGCCATGATTCACCGTGACCATTCCTGTCTGCTCAATCAAGCCAAGTAAGTATACATACATATTTTATTAGGTCCTTGTTCTTGAGTATGGCAGTGATATCAATCTTCTTGCCCTTGAAGTGCTTAATATATATGGAAGGAGACAAGTATCATGAAATCGAAACTTCTATAAATTAAGAACGGCTATATGCTAGGGTCTAATTCTATGGGTCCGAAATCCATATTTCTAATTCACACCCTATGGCAGATCGTATGAGTCGGTATGACACAGCCTGAGTGAGAATTTCAAGATAGTGAGAGAGAGTCAAGAGGATGGCAATAACTGTAAGTCAACCTACTGCAAGCCTTCGACGACATCTATTTCTTGCCATCCTTTCCTTTCTTGGCCTCCTTTTTCTTCGCAATCTCTGCACCGCGTCTGTCAAGCGCGTCAGGTTCTTTCTTTACTTTGGAGCCATCGACCTGATGCTTAGACCCATTGGCATTGTGGCCGGATGTAGTAGCTTCTTGCCTTGCCCGATATTCGCTGAAAGGCCTGCCTTAATTTGGTGTCTGCATGTAAAAAAAGAGGCATACAAGGGAAAGGGAATTTCGTAGTCTGAATCGTACTCCGAGCCTGAGTCCTGGCCTTCGTTAGCTGTCACTGTAACAAAAGGTGAGAAAAATGGCAGGAGGATCATCAAGATATGACTCAAGTACGTACAGTTGTGGGCGTGCAAGTCGGTCGCGTTAGAGGCCATGTTGTAATTCTTTGGTATTTACAGGCACTGTTGAGGATACTTGAGCGCGAGGTTTGTTGGGGGCAAATGTGAGTAGCCTTGAGTCAACGACGCCCTACTATATACTTCTACTCAGGCTCAGATAGGCTGTGTTGTGTTAAATAACACAAAGGAGTGTCGACTCGGAATATCACAGCATGGTTCAGCCTCAATCCGTGTAGAGAGCTCCTCTGAGCTTTGGATTCCGAGTCAATTAATTTCATATCCGAAACACTTCCGAATTTGGGGCGTACCAAAACGCTTGAAGTTGAAAGGCCTCATCAATTTTTTCCTTCCTATACAGCTTCCTTCACGGTATGAAGAAGCTTGAGGAGGGAAGGACCCGCCTGATTTTTAGGCGAGTGCTTCAAAAAAAATAAAATGTGATGACACAGGCGCCAATCTTTGACTCCAGACTCAGCTTCAATTTTATTAAGAGGCTCGTGACCAACCATTTCAATTTCCGAAACGCTACGGCTGTGAAACGGCGGGAAACAACGAGCCAAACTTAAGCCCAACGTCACACAGGACCTCGCTAAATTTCGTGGGATTCAATACTAATTTACTAGTAGAGCTGAGTAAATGCTGTATGGACTACTACATACAGTAGTAGGGTTTCTAGGGAAGCTATCAGTCTGAACATACTGAGTTCCCAAGAATCCCCCAAAGCATCATCTATACAACCCACATTCATATATACCGTGCTATATATTCTTTGTAGTTTACCCCTCAGTCCGTTATTCAGAAACTGAGGTTAGCCATTTATTTACTTATATTGATTATCAACTTGTAGTGGTATCTTGCTCCTATAAGGATGCATGGTGGATCACTGTCTTCACAACGTCCATGATCAGCGGAGTGATGCTATCGAGCTCCACTTCCCGCTTAGCAGGCAAGGTGATGGTCTTGCTTCGCGGCCCTTGACGCACCCATGCATCAAGATCCATCTCACAATAGCTATCCTCGCCCAGATCGCCATCATCGTATATCCCCATGTCAGAGATTAAGACGTCGGTTTCATCCGGCATAGGATTGGTAGATGTGGGGTAGCAAGGGGTCCAGTCAAATGGTCCGCTGATGGGAAAGTAACCCATCCTCTCAGCCAGACTCATAAATGAACGGCTGAAAACTGATCGAATTTTAGAGAGCGGCTGTAATTGAGCAGCTCGCCGAATTCATCCAGAAAGCCAGTGCACAAAGCTGAGCCTGAGCAACCCAATTTCATGAGTCGGACAATCTCCTGCGAACGAAGCAGGTCCTCTAGGCGTGGACGAGGGATCCAAGGCAGGTTTCCGCGGAGAAGGAAGAGTGCAGTGAGGGCCAAGGCCTCGATATCATCGCGCGGAGTGAGATCTACCATTGATTGACTAGAAATGACCGTAGAAGACGTGTTGTACATTGACCTATTCCATTGTGAGAATTCAGGCTTGCCCAGTAAAGAGAACCGACAATGGATCGACATTCCTTGATCGGATCGTACTTGCTCGGATGGCCACGGGGAAAAAGAGTTTTGAGATGCCGAAGTCAATGATTTTGATTTTCGATGGGTCATTGAGTGCGCATAGAAGGTTCTCAGGCTTGATGTCACGGTGCACTATGTTGAGTGAGTGAATGTGCTCTAAAGCTGCGAGCTACCTGGGATCGTCAGTATTATATGAAGCCTGGATTCGAATTCGATGCACCGTTTGTCTCACAACTTGAAAGACAGTCTGGACCATTACACTAGCACGCCCTTTTGCATATCTACGATGCTTGGTCCCAGAAGCTCCAAACTCATGCACTCAAAATGTTCCAGTTAACCGTATCCATAAACAACGGGAATCGCGGCTTGACCTTGCAGAAGTTTGAGTACACGAGCCTCGTGCTGAAGAATGGGCCGCTTTGACTGTCCTCGAAACACGCGATTTCTTGATCGCACCTTTCTGACAGAACCTTTATCAGTTGCTTTGAACACAATGCCCTATTCATAAATACAGATGAGCGGTGGGACCTCGACAGACTTGAATCATCGGCTCACGAAACCACCCATTCCAATCTTTGCTTCAATATGTGGCGCGAGCTTGTATCTTAACACAGGAAACGTTGGAATGATTGCGGTTTGATCCTCATCGTGAATCTAGTAGGAAAAATGGGGGGAAGGACGGGAAGTATTGGATATTCCATTGGAATGTGAAACAGTGGGTAGAGTTGGAGGTTCCATTGGTACATGATGCGCACAGGGAAAGGATTGGTTTCAAACGTTCTGACGTCATGTGATTACTCCATATGGCATGAAACATATAAGTAGTAAATACACAGTCCAAATGATATTTCAACAAGACATTTTTTTTGAAAGAACGCTGGAATCCGCCTTTATTCATTTGATTTGCGAGCTGAGCCATCTGGAATTCTGTTTACGTGGCAGTTACGCTTTGGTTATACTGTTTATATTTCTCTTCCCTTCTCAAATAATGTCCTCGGCGGGTAGTCTTCACCTTAAATCGCACCCTTGATGCTCCACCAGAATGACCCATACGACACCAAACGCAGCCGGAAACCGATACAGAGTATAGACAAGAAGAGAATGATCTGTGGGCCTTTTAGCCATATAGTTTCACTCTGAACAACGGGAGAACTCACAACGATTTATTTAGTTAGCTTTTTTTTTTTCTCCGCTTTCGCCTTGGCACGTTTCTCGAGTTCATCAGATTCTTTTTGTTCTTGTTCTGTCTTTTTGACTTCTTCCTTGGGATTGTCGTCTTTCTTAACCTTTTCAAGCCTGATTGTGTTTTGTTTGCTTCTCGTGTCGGGGCCAGCTGCACGGTGTTCAGGTTTTGCACGATAGTCGCTGAAAAGGCGACAAATATATTTGGTCTCTGATAACCAAAAAAAGAAAGAAAAGGACATACTAGAGAAACTTCGGAGGTTCTCCGTCTGAGTCATCTTTCGAATCCTCGTTGTCGACAACAGCTTCAACAATGGGTGAGGACAATGAACAAAATGAGCATGAGTATCAATAACCGTACCAATAGCCTTGGCAACACTTGCATCCTTTTTCTTGGTGACTTCAGAGCAGTCGTTGATGGGGAGCTTATCAATAGATCCCATTTCGAATAATTTTCTTTTCAGTAACAGAGAACAAGTACTATCACGTCAGTACTAACCCGACATCGAAATGGACGAAGTGACTCACTCAGGCTATGTTATTTGATGATAGATCAAGGCGATCCTTGGGGAATAGTTGGGTGATGGAGTGAGTCTGAAGTGTTTGACGCCGGGAAGTTTTGGAAGCTCTGTCTTTTATACCGTTAGGCGCCTTCAATATTTCCCCGTGGCATTCGGCGAGGAGATTGAGGATAAGAAAAGAAAGCGTCCCATGTTGGAAGGTCAGTCCCAAACCTTCGGGCCTCCTTCCATCTATGTCCACATGTAACTAGTAGACTAGTTCTGAGTATTGACTGGCGTTTCTTCGGGTGAATAAGTATCCGCAGGAGAGGCTTGAAGCTGACACTGGCAAACAATCAATTTAAAGGGCCCAAGGACGTTGCTAGTTGTTATGTAATACCTATAGATTTCGCAAGCAAAATGCCACCGAAACCTAAGTATGACAGTATTTTTCAGAGTATTCCAGTCAGATCGCGCCCAATTGCGTTGGCGGCGTTGTTTTCACGATGTTTTTACAGTCTGAATTTCTCGGTAAGCTTCTCGGCATGGACACTTCCCCCAGACAGTCTTACCGTTTCTCTATAGTTTCTTTTGTGCAATTATGCCCCTTAGGAGGATTTCCAAAAACACATGGGAATCTGGAGGTGAGAATTTAGGGAGAAATAAAAATAAAAATTCACAGTCGGGAAGCATAGATCAAAATCAACTTCCCATGATTGGCCATGATCGATGCATGATCGATGATCATCGTTTATTTTTATTGTAATAATAATTATATTTGATCCACCGAGTCTATAGAAGATTCAAGAAGTCAGACGGTATGTAGGATGAAAAATGTAGAGTGGGACAGCTGTTAAGTTTTTACATCTTGTAAATACAAATTCTATGCATACGAAAAATGTGATAATAATAATCAGGCACTCAATTATTTTTTTTACAGAAACGCGTGGTCAAAACAGTGACTCGGAGTCATAACGAGTTGATGCAAACCCCAGAGGTTTGCACTGCAGCCAAGTTTGATAATTGCGATCAAAACGACGTGAAGCTGAAAGTTCAACGTTTAACATGTATCTTTGGGCGCAAGGCGCTTTCGAGCGCGACAGTGCGAATGCTTATAACTCTGCTTGTGAGTCGCCTTTCGAGGCTCAAGCGTCTAGTTCTTCTTTCATTATCGTCTTGCTCTTCTATTGGCCGTCCGAAACCCTCGACGGCATTAAAAACGGGTCATCATTGATTCACCATGACCATTCCTGAATGTGTGCTCAATGCGAAACTACAGACCTAAAGGCTCTGTCTCGCCGATCTGGGACGAGATTTTTCATGGATGGTGCGCGTTTTCATCCAGTCCTCAAGCCGAAACATACATACGTATTTCATTAGGTCGTGTTCTTAAGTGTGGCAGTGATATTGACCTTCGTTCCCTTGAAGTGCGTAATATACGGAAAGGGACAAGTATAATGAAATTGAAACTTCTATACACTCAGAACGACTATATACTACGAGGTCTAGGGTCTAATCTAATTGGATCGAAATCTATATTTCTAATCCACCCTTTAAAGCAGAATCTAAAGCAAATCGTGCGACACGGCGAGAATTTGAAAAGAGGACGGTAATAACTCTAAGACAACTTGACTGTGAGTCTTCGACGACATCTATTTCTTGCCACCCTTTCCTTTCTTGGCGTCCTTTTTCTTCGCATTTTCTGCACCGCGTTTGTCAAGTGCGTCAGGCTCTTTCTTTACCTTGGAGTCATCGCCCTGATGCTTAGACGCATTGACATCATTCTTGTCGTGGCCGAGTGCAGCAGGAACTTGTTTCCCCCGATAGTCGCTGAAAGGCCAGTCTCAAATTGGTGTCTGCATGAGAAAAAAATGACATACTAAGCGAAGGGAATTTCGTCGTCTGAATCGTGTTCCGACCCTGAGTCCTGGCCTTCGTTAACTGTCACTGTAAAAAAAAAGTGAGAAAAATGGCTGGAGATCATCAAGTTATGAGTCAAGTGGTACACGTACAATTGTTCGCGAGGGGGGTGAGGACGTGGTCTTCCTTTACGTCGGATGCAGAGTGCAAGTCGGTCGCGT